>Ga0307930_1000829_pt1 | contig 24817 bp, 26 predicted proteins | sample OrgLakmetageno46_FD_203161 | JGI IMG/M metagenome (GOLD analysis project Ga0307930, IMG submission 203161) | Saline water microbial communities from Organic Lake, Antarctica - #46 | ecosystem: Environmental > Aquatic > Non-marine Saline and Alkaline > Saline | place: Antarctica: Organic Lake...
TCGCGATCAAGGGCGTGGGGGGCTTTGACCGGTCCACGCCGGTGGATGGGCCAACCTACGTCGAGACGACCGAGGCCGGGCGCAAGCTCCGGCGCGGCGTGCAGCTTTGGAAGGTCGCGGGCGCGGTCTTCAAGAGCGAGACCTATCGCTTCCTGCGGCTGAACGCGCCGACGGAAGAGGACATTGCCGCGGGATCGGAGTGGCCGACGGGATACATTCACATCCCGAAGGGCACGCCCTCTGAATGGATGAAGCAGCTGACCGCCGAGCAGCTGATGACCATCAAGACCAAGCAGGGCTTCCAGAAGCTCGAGTGGCAGAAGACGCGGGACCGCAACGAGGCGCTGGACTGCCGCGTCTACGCGCGCGCCTCCGCTTGGCTGATGGGGCTCGACCGCTGGGACGAGCGACGCTGGGAACAGCTCGAGGAACAGATCAACACCGGCCGGGTGGACATCGCCGCAACAGCAGGCGTTCCGAACCGGCCATCAACGAAGCAGCAGCCGCGCCGCTCGTCCGACTGGATGGGCTCGCGGCGCGGGAAATGGTTCTGAAATGGCTGGATTTACGCAGGCACAACTCGACGCGATCAAGCGGGCCTACGCCACCGGCGTAACAGAGGTCAGCTACGACGGAAAAACCACCAAGTACCGGTCACTGAACGAGATGCGGCAGATCATCGCCACGATCGAGGCCGATCTCGCAACGCAGTCCGGCAATAAACTGCCAATCGCTGGATATGCCAGCTTCCGGAGGTCCTGATGGCTAAGCGCATTCCTCCTCCCGTGCGTTTTGGCCTGATCGACAGAGCCGTCGCAGTGTTTTCGCCCGAAACGGCGCTGCGGCGGCTCTACGCTCGCGACGCGATCGAGCGGAAGCGGGGCTATGAATCTGCCTCCAAGGGGCGCGGGACGGACGGCTGGCGGGCCACTGGCAACTCAGCCGACAAGGAAATCGCGGGCGCTGGGCCGATCCTGCGCGACCGCATGCGCGATCTGGTCCGGAACAACCCCATGGCCGCCCAGGCTGTGCAGGTTCTGGTCAACAACATCGTCGGCACCGGGATCCGGCCGCGCGCCGCCACCGGCGACAAGGCGCTGAACGAGCGCGTCGACGCTTTGTGGAAGCGCTGGGCGCGCAACTGCGACCGGCACGGCCACACAGACTTCCACGGCCTGCTGAACCTTGCTGTGCGCGAAATGATCGAGGGCGGCGAGGTTTTCGCACTGGCCCGCCCGACGTCCATGCGCTCGCCGGGCGTGGTGCCGCTGCAGATCGAGCTGCGGGAAGCGGATCATCTGGACGCGGCGCGCATGGACAACCGGCCGGATGGCGTCCGGATCGACCAGGGGATCGAGTACGACCGGAATGGCAAGCGTTCCGCCTACTGGCTGTTCCCTGATCACCCGGGCGGCACGGTCACGATCTTCGGCAGGCGCTTCGAGTCGATCCGGATCCCGGCCGACCGCGTGGCACACCTCTTTGAGCGCCAGCGTGTACAGTCCCGCGGCGTTCCGTGGGGCACGCCCGCGATGCGGCACATCCGTGATCTGGACGATTGGCAGACCGCCGAGCTGGTACGGAAAAAGACGGAAGCCTGCCTCGTCGGCATCGTCTTTGGGGCCGAGGAAGCGGACCAGGGCATTGCGCCCTCGGTCGAGGACGCCGCAGGCCATCGGATCGAGCAGTTCGAGCCGGGCCTGATCGCCTATGCCCGCAACGGGAAAGACATCAAGTTCAACCAGCCCACCTCGACGGGTGGCGTCGGGGAGTGGCTGCGCGGCCAGCAGCATCTGATTTCGGCGGGCTTCCGTGTCCCCTACGCCCTGATGACCGGCGACATGAGCCAAGCAAACTTCTCGAGCACGCGCGCTGGGCTGAACGAGTTCCGCCGCATGATCGAGCAAATCCAGTGGCAGACCGTCATTCCGATGTTCTGCGAGCGCATCTGGGGCTGGTTCATCGAGTACGCCCAGGACGCGGGCCTGGTGCCGCGCGGCGCTGAAATCTTCGCCGAGTGGGGTCCGACCCGCTTCGAGAGCGTTAACCCGCTGCAGGACGCGCAGGCGGACCTGCTCGAGGTGCGCTCCGGCTTCGCGACGATCCCGCAGCAGATCGCCCGGCGCGGCTACGATCCGGAAGAGCTTCTGAAAGAAGCGGCCGACTTCAACGCGAAGATGGACGACCTCGGGCTCGTCTTCGACGCCGACCCTCGAAAGGTCACCAAAGCCGGTCTCGTGCAGACCGCTGATCCAAACGCCGCGCCCTCGCGCGAGCCCGCAACGGAGTAACCCACATGCCGAGAGACACCTTGGACCTGCCCCTCATCGGGCGGGAGGCGACGGTGCGCGCCGACACCATCAACGAGACCGAGCGCACCATCGATATCATCTGGACGACCGGCGCCGTGGTCCAACGCGTGCGCTGGGAAGGCTGGGACGACCGCGTCGAGTACGACGAAGAGCTGCTGGTCGACGGCAACTCGATCAGGCTCGACCGCCTCAACGACGGCGCGCCCTTCCTCGACAGCCACCAGACTTGGGGCGGTGTGGCCAATGTCCTCGGATCGGTCGTGCCGGGCTCCGTGCGCGTCGAGAACGGCCAAGGCACCGCGAAAATCCGCCTCACCAGCGCCGAGGACGCGGCACCCGCCATTCAGCGCATCCTCGAGCGCACCATCAACAAGGTCTCAGTCGGCTACCGCGTGCACCGCTACGAGATCACCAAGAAGGACGGCGCCCGCGAGCTTTGGCGCGCCGTCGATTGGGAACCCTTTGAGATTTCGGCGGTCGCAATGCCCGCCGATCCCGGCGCGACCATCCGGTCGGAGCAATCCGGCCGAGATAACCGCAACCCCTGCGTCATCATCCGGCGCGAAACATCTGCCGCACAAGCGGCTTCTGGAAAGGAGGCAGAGATGCCCAATGACAACCCCAATGCGGCCGGTGATGAAACGACGGCCGTCCGCACCGACACGGGCCAGCAGACCCGCGCCGCCCAAACCTCCGCGTCGCCCGCCGCCCCGCAAGCGCCGGTGATCGACGCCGATGCGATCCGCGCCGAAGAGCGCACCCGCTCGGCCGAGATCGGCACGCTTTGCTCCCGGCACGGCCTCGACGCCAGCTTCCGCGATCAGCTGATCCGCGACGGCGTTTCCCTCGATAATGCCCGCTCCCGGATCCTCGACCAACTGGTCGAGACCGATCCTGCTGGTCGCACGCCCGAACCCGCCCCTGCTCAGGCACGCGGCACCGGCGAGCGCGAGGTGCAGTACCGCGACGCGATGACAGAGGCGCTGATGCACCGCCACAATCCCGGTCGGCACGCGCTGACTGCGAACGGGCGCGAATTCCGGGGCCTGTCGCTGATCGAAATGGCTCGTCACGCCCTCGACCGCGCTGGTGTCAGCACGCGCGGCATGTCGAAGATGGAACTGGCCGGCCTTGCCTTTCAGGCGCGCGCTTCGGTCGGCTACCACTCGACCAGCGACTTCCCGGCGATCCTCGCGAACGTCGCTAACAAGACGCTGCGCGCGGCCTACGACGGCACCCCGCGCACGTTTGGCGCTTGGGCGCGGCGTGCGACGATCACCGACTTCAAGCCGGTGCAGCGCACGCAGCTGGGCGGCGCGCCCGACCTCGAGAAGGTGCTCGAGTCCGGTGAGTTCCAGTACGGGACCATCGGAGAGGCCAAAGAGGTCTACGCGCTGGCGACCTATGGCCGGATCGTCTCGATCACGCGCCAGACGCTGATCAACGACGACCTAGACGCCTTCACCCGCGTCCCGGCTGCGTTCGGTGCTTCGGCGGCCGATCTGGAATCGGACATCGTTTATGCGATCCTGATGCAGAACCCGGCGATGGCTGACACGGTGGCGCTGTTCCATGCCGACCACAGCAACCTCGGCACCGCCGCTGTGATCGGCGAGGCCTCTCTGTCGGAGGCCTATCGCAAGTTTGCCCAGCAGACTGGCATCGAGGGGCGCAAGATCAGCATCCTGCCGCAGTACATCCTCGTGCCGCCCGGGAACCGTTCGGTCGAGGCCCGCAAGCAGGTGACCGCGACCACGCCCTCGAGCACCGCCGATGTGAACCCGTACGCGGGCCGCATGCAGGTGATCGAGGAACCGCGCCTCATCCCGTCGTCCGGTCAGGACCCGTGGTTCCTCGCCGCCGATCCGTCGCGCATCGACACCGTCGAGTACGCGTACCTCGACGGCCAGGAAGGCGTCTTCACCGAAACCCGGATGGGCTTCGAAGTCGACGGCATGGAGATCAAGGCGCGGCACGACTTCGCCGCAAAGGCGATCGACTGGCGCGGCCTGTTCAAGAACGCGGGCGCTGCTCCGGCATAAGCCTGAACTGACGCCGGGCCCACCACCGGGCCCGGCTCCCACCTCACACTCAGCGGGAGAAACCCCATGAAGAACTTTGTAGCGGCGGGCGATACGCTCACCATCACTGCCGGTGCCAACATTGCGTCGGGCGCCGGTGTCCTCGTCGGCAGCCTGTTCGGCGTCGCCGCCGGTGCGATCGCCAACGGCGCGCAGGGCGTCATCAATCTGGTCGGTGTCTACGATCTGCCCAAGGTAGGGTCGCAGGCCTGGACCGTGGGCGCGCTTGTCTACTGGACCGGCACCGCCTGCACCGCGACCGCCAGCACGAACAAGCTGATCGGCGTGGCAGTGGCTGCTGTCGGCTCGGGCGCTGGCGAGACCATCGGTCGCGTGCGCCTGAACGGCGCGGGCGTGACGGCCTGATCATGAACGCCTTCGCCGCCTCCATCGATCTCCTGTTCGAAGACCCGAACATGGCTGTCGACGCTCTCTACCGGGCGGGCGGCGAAGGCTCCGGCACGCCCGTGCGCGTGATCCGGAAAGCACCGGACCAGCTGGCCAACTTCGGCGACAGCCGGTTTGTGACGGACACCCTGACCCTCGACCTGCGCGTCTCGGAACTGCCGAGCCTCTCCAAGGGTGACACGATCGAGATCGCCAGCGAGGTCTTCGAGGTGCGCTCGGAGCCGGTACGTGACCGCGAGCGCCTGGTCTGGTCGGCCGAGGGGCGCGCGCTGTGAGGATCGACCTCAACATCATCGGCAATATCGCCGAGCAGATGCGCGAGGTCACCGCCGATGGCGAGCGCGCCGTTTCCCGCGCCATGGCGGAGGCCGGAACAGGTCTTAAGAACGACTGGCGCGGACAAATCCTCGGCGCAGGGCTGGGCACGCGCCTCGCCCGCACCATCCGCTCGGCGGTCTATCCCAAGGGCATGGACTCGCTGAACGCGGCAACAATGGTCTGGACAAACGCGCCGGAGCCTATCGGCGCTTTCGAGCGGGGCGCGCTGATCCGGTCCAAGAACGGCTTCTATCTCGCGATCCCCACGCCCGCGGCTGGTGCCAAGGGCGTCGGAAACAAGCGGATCACGCCGGGCGGCTGGGAACAGCGGACCGGCCTGCGGCTGCGCTTCATCTATCGTCGCGGCGCGCCGAGCCTGCTGGTCGCGGAATCGCGCCTCAACACCAAGGGCCGCGCGGTGGCCTCCCGGTCCAAGACCGGCCGGGGCATCGCGACGGTTCCGATCTTCATCCTCGTGCCGCAGGTCAATCTGCGCAAGCGGCTTGACCTCGCCCGTGATGGCGAAGCCTGGGCGAACCGTGTGCCGGGTCTGATCGTCTCGAACTGGAAGGAAGGCACCTGATGCCCAGCAAGAGCGAAGCCGTTCTTCAGGCGCTCCACAGCGCACTCCTTGGCCGCCTGCCTTACGGCGCGAAGATGCTCCGCAACGCTGTGCTGCCTGAGCGCATCCCCGCAGCGGGCGTTATGGTCCTGCGCGACGGAAACCCGGGCACGCCGGAGGCGCTCATGTCGCCGCCCCTCTACGTCTACGAGCACCGCGCCGAGGTCGACGTGGTGGTCGAGGGCACGGAGGCCGCGCGCGAGGCCGCGTTCGACGCTCTAAAGCTGGCCATCCACGCGGCCATCGATGCGGACCGCACGCTCGGCGGGCTCTGCGACTATGCCATCGGGGAAGCACCTGCTCCGATCAATCTGGCCATCGAGGGAGCCGAAGGCTTCAAGGCCGCGACCATCCCGGTCGTCCTCACTTACGGGACCCCCGATCCCCTTCTCTGACCCACGAAAGGAACACAGGACATGGCACGCGCACAAGGAGCGCGGGCGCAGATGGCGCTCGCCTACGAATCCGTCTACGGCACGCCGCCTGCGAGCGGCTATTTCAAGATGCCCTTCGCCAGCTCGACGCTTGGCGCAGAGCAACCACTGCTCGAGTCCGAGCTTCTCGGCTATGGCCGGGATCCGCTCGCGCCGATCAAGGACGCGCTCACCGCCGACGGCGATGTGGTGGTTCCGATCGACGCGAACGGCTTCGGCTACTGGCTGAAGGCAGCGTTCGGCGATCCGATCACCACCGGCGCGGAGGCTCCCTACACCCACGAGTTCCGCTCGGGCGGCTGGACCCTCCCGAGCCTCGCAATCGAAATCGGCATGCCCGAGGTGCCGCGCTTCGCGATGTACGCGGGCTGCGTGGTGGACCAGCTGTCCTGGCAGATGCAGCGCTCCGGCCTGCTGACTGCCTCCGTGAGCCTCGTGGCGCAGGGCGAAACCCCGGCGACGACCACCGGCGCGGGCACGCCTGCCGATATCAGCCTGCTGCGCTTCGGGCACTTCAATGGCTCGATCAAGCGCGACGGCGTGGCGCTGGGCAATGTGGTCTCGACCCAGATCACCTATGCCAACAACCTCGACCGCATTGAGACGATCCGCGCGGACGGCAAGATCGACGGCGCCGACCCCTCGATGGCGGCGCTCACCGGCAGCATGGAGGTCAGGTTCGCTGACACCACCCTCATGACCCAAGCGATCGATGGCACCGACTGCGAGCTTGAGTTCGCCTACAGCCTGGCAAGCGGCGAAAGCCTCACGCTCACAGTGCATTCCGTCTATCTCCCGCGCCCGCGCGTCGAGATCGGCGGTCCGCAGGGCGTGCAGGCCACCTTCGATTGGCAGGCGGCAAAGGACAGCATCGTCGGGCGCATGTGCACCGTCGAGCTCATCAACGACGTGGTGGATTACTGATCATGCTGAAGCTTGACCTCTCGAACGCGCCGCGCTGGCTTGATCTCGCCCCTGGCGTGCGGGTGCGACTGCTCCCGCTCACCACCGCCCTGATGGTGACGACCCGAAACGATCCGACCATCGAGGCCCTTCCCGAAGGCGCGACGAACGAGGATCGCGCCCTGGTCTTCGCCAAGGCTCTGGCGCGGCGCGCCATGCTGGAATGGGAAGGCGTCGGCGACGAAGACGGCGAGACGCTCGACATCTCTCCGGAAGGCATCGACGCCCTGCTCGATATCTGGCCGATCTTCGAGGCATTCCAGGAGGGCTACGTCGCAAAGGCGCTGATTCTGGAACAGGAAAAAAACGTCTCCGCGCTCTCGCTGACTGGCACTTCAGCGGGGGCGACCGGTACTGCGAAGCCTGCCAAGGCCCGTGCCCGGAGTGCCCGGCAAGATTGAACAGGCCATGGACGTTCGAGGGCGTGCAGGTCTGGGACCTCGTCGGGCGCCTCGGTGGCCAGCTGCGGGCAACGCAGCAGACAATCCTCGGCTGGGACATGGGAGCCGCGCTGGCAATGGCGCGGGCGCTGGGCGTGAACGGCCTCGCGGCGATGGAGATGCTGCCCGAAATCGAGGCGGTGATGGTGAAACGAGTCAACGAACGGATCGGAGGGCAGAATGAGTGAAAAGCGCGTGTTCGTGCGGCTCGCGGCCGTGGGCGGACGACAGGTCAAGGCGGAGCTGCAGGGCGTCGGGGAAGCGGGCGGCCGTGGTATGCGCCGTCTCTCGACCGAGGTCGACGCGGCCAACGCACGCCTTGCAGCCTTCACCCGGCGCGCTCGCATTTTCGCCGCCGCCGCTGGCGCTGCTGTTGCAGCAGCTGGTGTTGCCCTTGTCCGCTCCGGGCTGCAGACGGTCGATGCGCAGGCTAAGCTGGCGCAGTCCCTCGGCACGACGGTCGAAAGCCTGCAGGTCCTCGAGCGCGCGGGCGAACTTGCTGGCGTCTCCATGTCCGGGATCGAGCAGGCCACCAAGGACATGACCCGACGCCTGAGCCAAGCCGCAGCCTCTGGTGGGCCCGCTGCGGCCGCGCTGGATCGGCTGAACCTCTCGGCCGAGACGCTCATGGGCATGCCACTCGATCAGCGGATCGCTGCGGTGTCAGCGGCCATGACGGAGTTTGTTCCCGAGGCCGAGCGCGCCGCTGTGGCAGGGCAAATCTTCGGCGAGGAAGGCTCCATCGCCATGTCGCGGATCGACACCGAGACGCTGCGCCAAGCGACGCAAGACGTGCGGGACTTCGGCGTCGTCGTCTCGGAGCAGGACGCCGACCAGATCGAGCGCACGAACGACGCGATCTCGCGCCTTGGTCTGATCTGGCGCGGCATCTCGAACCAGCTGGCGGTCGCGGCCGCTCCCGCGCTCGAGGCTGTCGCGGAGGCTATGGCGGCCATGGCGCGCACCACTGGCCCGCTCGGCATGGCCATCCAAGGCCTGTTCGCGAACCTCGGTCGGTTGACGACCTACGCCGCCACCTTCGCTGCCTTCCTCGCTGGCCGCTGGGTGGCTGGGCTCGCTGTTGCGGCGCTGTCGGTGCGAGGCCTTGCCACGGGGCTGGTGATTCTGCGCGGCGCACTTATCCGGACGGGAATCGGCGCGCTGATTGTCGGCGCGGGCGAGCTCGTCTACCAGTTCACACGCCTCGTCGCGGGCGCGGGCGGCTTTGGCAACGCAATGAGCCTGCTGAAGGACGTGGCGGTGGAGGTCTGGAACCGCGTGTCGCTGAGCGCAAGCGCAGCTTGGGCGCGCGTGGAATCCGGATGGGCCTCGGCGCAGGCGGTGATCTACGACGGCCTGCAGGGCACCACGGATGCGGTGGTGGGCTGGGGCAACAGCGCGGTCGGGACGTTCCAAGGAGCGTTTGACGCGGTCAAGGCGATCTGGGGCAGTCTGCCAGCTGCTATCGGGGACTTCGTCTTCCAAGCGGCAAACGGGATGATCGGCGGCGTCGAGTCGATGCTGAACGCTGTGGTCACCCGCATCAACGCCTTCATCGAGACCCTGAACAGCGCGCTGGCGCTGCTGCCGGAGTGGGCGACGGGCGAAGGCGGTGTACGGATCGGCACGCTGAATCCTGTGGCGCTGGGCGGGATCGAGAACCCCTACGCAGGCGCGGCCGCAGCAGCTGGGAACGCGGCTGGTGAAGCCTTCAACGCCGCGATGGGTCGAACCTACGTCGACTCGCCGAACCTCTTCGGTGGCATGGCGGACGACGCGCGCGGGCGGGCCTCCGGCTATTCCGAGGCTGCGGGCATGCTCTCGGACGCGGCCTCGCGCCCTATGACCGCGTGGCAGGCGCTCAAGGACGCGGTCTCCAACACTGGCGAAGAAGGTGCTGCCGCACTCGACAGCGCTGCGGACTCCGCCGACCGATTCAACGGCGCGCTCGAGGACACCGGGGAACAGGCAGGTCGCGCGGGCGGAGCAGCGCGCCAGGCAGGCGAGGAGGCAGCCGCTGGCGCCGAAACCGCGCGCACCGGCTGGCAGAAGGTTGCGGACACGCTGGCGGAATACTACGAGCGTTCCCGCGATATCGCTGGGGATATCGGCAACGCCTTGGTGGGCGCTTTCCAGAGCGCCGAGGACGCCATTGGCAACTTCGTGAAAACCGGCAAGCTCGACTTCCGTGATCTGGTCACCTCTCTCTTGGCCGACCTCGCAAAGCTGGCCGCGCGCAAATTCATCCTCGGGCCCATCGCCAATGCCCTCGGCGGCGCGCTGGGCGGGCTCGGCGGCATCTTCGCGGGCGTCTTCCACCAGGGTGGTATGGTCGGTGGCGCTGCCTCCTCCCGCATGGTTCCGGCCATGGCCTTCGCGAACGCACCCCGGATGCACGAAGGCGGCTGGGCCGGTCTGAAATCGGACGAGGTCCCGGCAATCCTGCAGCGCGGCGAGCGCGTGCTCTCCCGGCGTGAAACGCGGGGCTACGGCGGCGGTGGCGGCGTCACGGTCAACATCAACGCGCGCGACGTCGAGAGCTTCCGGCAGAGCCGCACGCAGGTCGCGGCCGATATCGCCCGCGCGGTCTCCATGGGCCGGAGGGGCATGTAATGGCGTTTCATGAGGTTCGATTCCCGGACAACATCAGTCGGGGCGCGCGGGGCGGACCACAGCGCCGCACGCAGATCGTGGAGCTGGCGTCTGGGCGCGAAGAGCGCAACGCCTCTTGGTCCGCCTCCCGGCGCCGATACGACGTGTCCTACGGCATTCGCCGCGCCGATGACTTGCACGCGGTGGTCGAGTTCTTCGAGGCCCGTCTCGGGCGGCTCTACGGCTTCCGGTTCAAGGACTGGGCCGACTACAAGAGCAGCCTGCCCTCGCGAGCCGTCTCGGACGAGGATCAGCTGCTCGGCACCGGCACCGGCGCCTTGGCCACTTTCCAGCTGCGCAAGCGCTACGGGACCGACGAGCACTACTGGTTGCGGACGATCCAGAAGCCGGTCGAAGGCACGGTGCGCGTCGCCGTGGGCGGCGTTGAGCAGTTCTCGGGCTGGTCGGTCAACTCTACCACTGGCCTCGTCACCTTCTCGTCGCCGCCCGCGCTGGGCGCGGCCGTGACAGCTGGTTTTGAGTTCGACGTGCCGGTGCGCTTCGACTCGGACCTGATGGACGTCACGCTCGACATCGAGCGCCTCGGATCGATCACCTCGATCCCCCTTATCGAAATCCGCTGAGCGCACGCCGCTCGGTCACCAGATCGCCTGCCGCCCTCGCTGGGCAGCGGGCTTTACGCTTTTGGAGGCACCATGACGACAGACACCCTTCGCCAGGTCTTCGGCACCCTGCGCACGCCGAACGGATCGCCGTTCCCGAACAAGTCCCTGAAGTGGTTTCGGGAGCGCCGAAAGGCGGTCGCGCAGGGATCTTCGGTCGTACTCGATGATCCCTTTATCGTGACAACCGATGCGGTGGGCGAGATCGACACCGATGTGATGGCCGGAGCTTACCTCGTGCTTGCGACACTCTCGGACGCCGACCGGTATTTTCGGGTGGTTGTGCCGGATCAGGCTGGACCATTCGATATCTCAAGCCTGATCGACGGGCCTATGGTAGAGCCCGACGACCTGACCCAGTTTGAGGCGCTTGTCGCCAAGGCAAAAGCATGGGCGAACGCGCCGGAAGACAGCGTGGTCGAGAGCGGAGAGTTCTCTGCAAAGCACTACGCGGCCAAGGCCGAAGATGAGCGTCTCGGCGCGCAAACGGCCGTCGACAATGCCGTAGCAGCCGCTCTTGCGAAAGCGGAGGAGTGGGCTGAGAACCCGGAAAACGTTGAGGTCGAGGGCGGAAAATACTCAGCCAAGCACTGGTCCGCCAAGTCGGAAGAACAGCGCGTTGCTTCCGAGGCTGGACGCACCGGCTCTGAACTCGCGGCGACGAATGCAGCAGCTGCTCGCGATGCCGCTTTCGTCAACGCGAATGTGTTTCCCGACATCGCAACTGGCCGAGCGGCGGTTGCTGACGGACAGCAGTTTCAAGTCGTGACGGGCACTAAGATCATCCGCTATCGTCGGGACAGCAGCAGCACACAGACTGAGGTGGCGCGGTATCCATCGGCTGACCCGGTGCTTGCGCTATTGTCAAAAAACAATGCCTTCGCAGAATTCGTTTTCCCCGATGAGGGACTTCGTTTCGCAATTACTGACGAAAACGGCGCTGTTCTCTACATCGAGGAAAACAGCCCCCTAGGCCAGATCAAGGGAGACCCAATCTTCCTAGACGATGGGTATATCTGGGCGGTAACTGACTTTTTCGGCAACCTGCTTGGTGGAGAGCGCGCTGATTTTGGGCCTGGGCCTGAGCCAGAAGTGCTGCCGTTCGTGGACGCCGATCTGCGGGCGTCGATAGGCTTCAGCGGGAATTTCCTTGTTGCAAAGGCTGGCGGGGCAATTCTGTCGCCGTCTGTCAACGGTGCGCGGCTGCGATGGACCGACAAGATCGACACCATCTACCATCGGCGGGAAATGGCAACCGACGCGATGCCAGATGGGTTTACGCTTCTACTCGCATCGCTGATGTATGGACAATCGCTTGTCGCTGGCAGCTTTGGTCAACCTGTCAGCCGTGCGGCAGTCCGATCCGGGCGGGCATTGATGCTGAATGGTGGCACTTATCCGTTTAAATCCCCTGTTACCGTGGATGCGCGCCTGACCGATGACCGGATGCTGACGCTGGTGGACATGCGCGAGATTGGCGCAGGGGAGGTGCCAGTTACGGGTGTGGGATATTGGCTGACAGGCGCTAGCGGCATCGAGGCAGCGACAGCCGTGTTTGGCGTATCGTGCGGCAAGGGCGGGGCGACCATCGCCAATCTGGCAAATGGCACGCAGCCATTTATCAACCTGATCCTTGCTGCTGAGCGTGCGCATGGCTTCGCCAAGGTGCGAGGGGTCGAAGTCGAATTCCCTTCGATCATCTTTGACCAAGGGGAAAGCAACTATAGCACTGCTCAGTTAAGCTATAAGGCGGCGCTTCTAGATCTGCAAAGCGATCTTGAAGCCGACATCAACGCCATCACTGAAGGGGCCGACACGATCCCGCTTTTGTGTTGGCAGCCGTCATCTTGGACCGCCACCCTGTTCAACCGCACGGAGGGGCTTTCCACTCTAGCAATCATGGATGCAGCGATCACTGATCCCACCAAGGTCAAGCTGATCGGGCCGCAGTATTTCTTCCCCTATTTTGAGAGTGACGGTATCCATCTGACCGCTCTGGGATACAGGCTGGCCGGAGAATATGCGGGGCGGGCTCAAAAACTGGATCGCGACGGTGATCCAAGCGGCGCGGTTTATGCCACCGCTGCGTCGGCATCTGGCACAACCCTAACAGTGACATTCAACAGGGGCGGGCTGTCTTTGGACACCGCACTTGTCACAGATCCCGGCCAGAACGGATTGAGGGTGTTTGACCCAGTGGCCGTCACCACGGCGACACTGACAGGGATCAGCATAATAGGCGACACGTTGACGGCAACTCTATCCACAACGCTCTCTGGGGCAAATTGGGTGTTGGGCATCGCAGACATGGGAACGGCAGGCCAAGACGGCGGACCCACAACGGGGCCGCGTAGCAACATCCGCGATTCCTCAGCCGACATCGCCTCAACCGGCGACCCAATGTATAACTGGGCGTGCCATCAGCGCATCGCCATCAACGTTTAAGGAGAAATCTTATGGCTTTCGGAAACCGTATTGTTTTGGAGAACGCCGTTGCTCCGGCAGGTGCTCGGCTGATCGACATGGACGAGCTAGATCGCGCAGCGATTGCCTGTGATGGGCTGGTCAGTTTCGCCCGCGCGAAAAAACGCTCCGCTGTAAACGTAGGGTCCAACTTTCAGGACCGAATGCTACAGAACATTGCAGTTAATGGCACCGCTAAGACCTTTACCGCCGCCGACGCTTTGCTCAATAACAGGGCGACCGTACTGCAGGATGGCAATGGCGCCGTTCCATACAAGATTTCTGATCTAGCCATCCCGGCGTCATGGACCTTCGCGGCGGTCGTTCGCACGGGCGCGCTGAAGAACGGCAACCACATACTGACGGTGCACGGTTCGTCGGTGCAATATCTTGTCGCCGGATTGGTTAATGGTTCTGTGTCCATTCAATCAGTTGATGAGGCAGGACAAACAACAATCCTGCCGACAGGCGCGATGGCCTCAAACACAAGTATGTTCCTTTTCGTTAGCTATGACGCGGCGACAAAAACTCATCGCATGGGCGTCAACACTCTGTCGGGCGGTTCTTTCGTAGCAGTCAACCCCTTCCCTGAGAGCGCGGGTGGAGATGCTTTTTATCCGTTTGGTAGAGGTGATTTAAATACCAACCACTTCACTTGCCGATGGTCAATGTTCGGAGTCTGGCAGAATGCCTATGGCACGGGCGGGGACTTCGACTCGCAGTTTGCGGGCCTCTTCTCGGCAGCTACATCCTACTATGCGCTTTAAACTCCACGACGCTCGCAAGCAGGTGAACCGATGAAAGCGCTACCTGCTGGATTTTCATTGCATTTGGTCGATGGCACCACCACCCTCGCTTGGTGTTGGCGCATCACGCGTGCTGACGGGATGGTTCTTGGCTTCACCGATCACGACCGGGCCCTTTCATTCGAAGGCACCACCTTCGAACCGGAGAGTGGCCTCGTCGCGTCCGAGGTCCGCTCCGGCTCGGACCTCTCGGTCGATGCCCAAGACGCCGAGGGCGTCCTGTCCTCCGACCGGATCACCGAGACAGACATCCTCGACGGCCGCTGGGACAATGCGGCGGTCGAGGTCTGGCGCGTGAACTGGCAGGACACGTCGCAGCGGGTGCTTATGCGGCGCGGTGCAATCGGTCAGATCAGGCGCGGACGGCTGGCCTTCGTAGCCGAGGTCCGCAGCATGGCGCATGTGCTCGGCCAGACGGTCGGGCGCACCTTCCAGTCCTCCTGCGACGCGGCGCTGGGCGACACACGCTGCGGTATCAATCTCGAGGCGGCAGCTTTTAAGGGCACCGGCTCCGTGACGGACCTTCTGCGCGACCGCGCCTTCCTCGCCTCTGGCATCAGCACCTTTGCCGATGGCTGGTTCTCGAGCGGCACGGTCGAGTGGACGTCCGGGGCGAACGTCGGACGGCTGGCGGAGATCATGCTGCACGAGGTCTCGAGCGGCATCGTGACGGTGACCCTGCTCGAAGCACCGGTGCGGCCTATCACGGCGAGCGATGCCTTCGTGATCCGCGCGGGCTGCGACAAGCGCGCGGAGACATGCCGGGAGAAGTTCGCCAACGTCGTGAACTTCCGGGGCTTCCCGCACATCCCCGGCCAAGACGCCATCATCCGATACGCCACCAAGGACGGTGGGCACGAGGGCAACGTTCTATGACCACCACAACTCGACGCAGCGCGCCGCGCCCGGCTGATCCGGAAGCGGTGGTGGCGGCCGCGCGCGCTTGGCTCGGCACGCCCTACCACGACCAAGCGAGCCTCAAGGGCGTGGGCTGCGACTGCCTCGGGCTGGCCCGGGGCGTCTGGCGCGACGTGGTGGGCGCGGAGCCGGTGCCGGTGCCGCCCTACAGCCGCGACTGGGGCGAGACCGGGCGGCGCGAGGTGCTCTTCGAAGGTGCCGCGCAAGCCATGATCGGGATCCCGGTCGAGAGCGCCGGGCCCGGCGACATGATCCTTTTCCGGATGCGCCGGGGCGCCATCGCCAAGCACGTCGGGATCATCACCGCCCCTGACCGCTTCGTGCACTCCTACGACCGCCTGGGCGTGATCGAGGAACCGCTCACCGATGCCTGGCGGCGGCGCATCGCATTCGCCTTCCGTTTTCCGCGCCCCAAGCGCGTCCGCAGAAAGAACCCCTGAAACATGGCCACTCTTGTCCTCGGAGCCGTGGGTGCCGCCCTCGGCGGCTCCTTCATTTCCGGCACCTTCCTTGGGCTGACCGGCGCGGCTATCGGCGGCTTTGTCGGCTCCACTATCGGCTCGGTGGTGGACAGCTGGATCGTGTCGTCGCTGATGCCGGGGCAGCGGATGGAGGGCGCGCGGCTGGACAGCCTGCGGATCACGTCCTCGACCGAGGGCGCAATTCTGCCTCGGCTCTACGGGCGCATGCGGATGGGCGGCAACGTGATCTGGGCCACCGATTTCCGCGAGGAAACCAGCACGACCACCCAAGGCGGCGGCAAGGGCGGCGGTGGCGGCAAGGTCACCACGACGGAGTACCTTTACTTTGCCAGCTTCGCCGTCGCGATCTGCGAAGGCCCCATCAGCGGGATCGGCCGCATGTGGGCCGACGGCAAGCCCATGGACATGGAGGGCGTGGTATGGCGCTGGTATGCTGGCGACGAGGGCCAGCTGCCCGACACCTTCATCTCAGCCAAGATGGGCGCGGCGGCGACGCCTGCCTATCGTGGCACCGCCTACATCGTGTTCGAGGAACTGGCGCTCGAGAAGTTCGGCAACCGCCTGCCGCAGCTGTCCTTCGAGGTGTTTCGCCCGCTCGCCGATTCCGACACCGCCGAGGGGCTGACCAAGGCGGTGACGATCATCCCGGCTTCGGGCGAGTTCAGCTACGCCACGCAGATCGTCCGGAAGACGGTCGGAGGGACCACCTTTTTGGGGACGACGTCAGGAGGAGAAACCTTCGCGGAGAACGCGAACGCTCTGGCCAACACGGCGGACTTCGTGGTCGCGATGGACCGCCTTCAGGCGCAGGCTCCCGAGGTCGAGAGCACCTCGCTCGTCGTCGCATGGTTCGGAGACGACTTGCGCGCCGGGAACTGTAAGGTGCGCCCGGGCGTGGAGGTGGCCAGCAAGAGCACGACGCCCGCCTGGTCGGTCAACGGGGTGGCGCGCGCGAGCGCCTACCTCGTGAGCCGCGACAGCGAGAACCGCCCGGTCTACGGCGGAACGCCAAGCGACCTCTCGGTGGTGCAGGCCATTCAGGAGCTGAAGGCGCGCGGCCTGCGCGTGACCTTCTACCCCTTCATCTTGATGGACGTGCCCTCGGGCAACACGCTGCCGAACCCTTACAGCAACAACGCCGCCAGCGCTGGGCAACCAGCCTTCCCTTGGCGCGGGCGGATCACCTGCAGCCCGGCCGCGGGCTTCACAGGAACGGTCGACAAGACCGCCACGGCGGCGTCACAGGTGGCGGCGCTGTTCGGCTCGGCCACGCCCGCCAACTTCTCGGTCTCGGGAACGACCGTCACCTTCACCGGCTCCGCAGGCGAGTGGAGCCTGCGCCGGATGATCCTGCATTACGCACACCTCTGCGCGGCGGCCGGAGGCGTGGATGCGTTCATCATCGGCTCGGAGATGCGCGGCGTGACGCAGGTCCGGTCGGCGGCTGGGACCTATCCGTCAGTCCAGCAGCTGCGCGACCTTGCTGCCGCCGTCCGCTCGATCCTCGGCGCGGGCACGAAAATCAGCTACGCCGCCGACTGGTCGGAGTATTTCGGCCACCACCCGGACGATGGCAGCGGCGACGTCTACTTCCACCTCGACCCGCTCTGGGCGGACGCGAACATCAACTTCGTCGGCATCGACAACTACATGCCGCTGTCCGACTGGCGCGACGGCTTCGAGCACCTCGACGCCCAAGAGTGGCCGGTGATCTACGACCGCGGCTACCTGCAGTCCAACATCGAGGGCGGCGAAGGCTTCGACTGGTTCTACGCCAGCACCGCCGACCGGGCCGAGCAGGACCGCACCGCGATCAGTGACGGCGCGGCGGGCAAGCCGTGGGTCTTTCGCAACAAGGACCTGCGGAGCTGGTGGAGCAACCAGCACTTCAACCGGCCGGGCGGCGTCGAGAGTGGCACGCCCACCGGGTGGGTGCCGCAGTCGAAGCCCTTCTGGTTCACCGAGTTCGGGTGCCCGGCTGTCGACCGGGGCTCCAACCAGCCGAACGTGTTCTATGATCCGAAGTCCTCCGAAAGCCTCGTGCCCTACTTTTCGCGGGGCTGGCGCGACGACTCCATCCAGCGCGCCTATCTCGAGGCGACGCTCGACCATTGGGGCAAGCCCGCGAACAACCCGGTCTCGAGCGTCTACGGCGACCGCATGATCCGGATCCCGGAGTGCGCTGCCTGGACGTGGGACGCCCGCCCCTATCCGTTCTTTCCCGAGCTGCAGGACATCTGGACGGATGGGGCGAACTGGCGCCTCGGGCACTGGCTGACCGGGCGGCTGGGTGCTGTCTCGCTGCAGGCGCTGGTCCGCGCCCTCTGCCTGCGCGCCGGGATGCCCGAGGAACGCATCGACGTCAGCGGGCTCTGGGGCGCGGTCGAGGGCTATGTGATCAGCGCGCTGGAATCGCCCCGCACTTCGATCACGACGCTCGCCCGGCACTTCGGCTTCGACGCCATCGAGAGCGAAGGCATGATCCGCTTCCTGATGCGCGGCCGCGCGCCGGTCCTGACAATCAGCCCTGACGACATGGTGGCGGCGCAGAGTGAAAACGGCGAGGTACTCGAGCTTACGCGCGGGCAGGAGACCGAGCTGCCGCAAGCCCTGAAATGGCAGATGGCGCGCTCGGACGAGGACTACGACTCTGCACTGGTCGAGGCGCGCAGGATCACAGTGGAGGCGTCGCGCGTCAGCGCGGAGGCGTTCCCGATGGCCTTGCCACCGGAAGAGGCGGAGCGGCGCTGTCGCCGCGCGCTGATGGAGGCATGGGTGGGCCGCGAGAGCGCCGCCTTCCGCCTGCCGCCATCGCGGCTGGCCATCGACCCGGGCGACGTACTGCGGCTGGATCACGACCAGCGCTTGATCGAGCTGCGCGTCGTCTCGGTGGCCGACAGCGACTCGCGGGCGATGGAAACGCTCTTTCAGGACCGCGTCGTCTACGATCTGCCGCCCGGCCAGCCGCGCGCCGCCTCGCTGGCGCGCCCGGTGGTGTTCGGCGGGACGGAGGTGGTGTTCCTCGACGTGCCGCAGTTGAGCGAGCAGGAAACGGACTACCAGCCGCTGATCGCGGCCTTCGCCCGGCCATGGCCCGGGAACGTCGCGGTGTGGCGCAGCTATTCCGACGAAGGCTTCGAGGTCTTCCAGACCTTTGGCACCCGCGCGCGCCTCGGCACACTTGCCGCCGACCTCGCGGCTGGGCCTACCTCCCGCTTCGACCTGGCGAACCAGCTGGTGATCGATCTGCGCAGCGGAACGCTTGAGAGCGTGACCGACCTCGCGCTGTTCGGCGGTGCGAACGCTCTGGCGATCGAGAGCGCGCCGGGCGTCTGGGAGATCGTGCAGGGCAGCAGCGCCGAGTTGGTGGCAACGGGCCGGTACCGTCTCACCCGCCTCCTGCGCGGGCAGCGCGGGACCGAGCACGCGGTGGCCGCGAACGTCGTGGCGGGTGCCCGCGTCGTCGTGCTGGACGAGGCGGTGGCGCGGATGCCTGTGGCACAAGCCGACCTCGGCCTGCCATGGAACTGGCGCATCGGCCCGGCATCGCTGCCCTTCACGGACGACAGCTATGTCGCGGCGGCCTTCACGCCAGCTGGCGTCGGTCTGCGCCCCTTCTCGGTCGGGCACGTCGAGCAGCCGTGGCTTCGGGGCCGCACGCCGGGCGACCTGACCATCCGCTGGACGCGCCGCGACCGGTCCTTGGTCGGCGACAGCTGGGCGGCGGTCGAAGTGCCCATGTCCGAGTCGAGCGAGGCCTATGAGGTCGATATCCTCGACGGGGCAACCGTCAAGAGAACTTTGACAGTTGCCACCACAAGCGCGGTCTACACCGCTGCCCAGCAGACGGCGGATTGGGGATCCACACTGGGGCCCGGCGACACCCTCGATGTCTGCATCGCGCAGCTGTCCTCGCTCATCGGGCGCGGCGCCCTCCGAACGGTAACTCTGAACTTCTGAAGGACACCCCATGGCCGACACCTCCACGAACCTGCTGCTGCCATTCATTCTGGCGGCGCAGGCCCAGAAGCATGTCACCCACAACGAGGCCCTGCGGCTGCTCGACGGGCTCATCCAGCTCTCGGTCCTCGACCGCAACCTCGCGACGCCGCCCGGTTCGCCCGCCGAGGGCGCGCGGTACATCGTGGCCACCGGCGCGACCGGTGCCTGGTCGGGCTGGGCCGGGGACATCGCGCTCCGGTCCGACGGCGCTTGGGTTCGCCTGCCAGCCCGCACCGGCTGGGTGGTCTGGGTGCAGGATGAGGCCAAGGTGGTCGTGCGGATCGGTGCTGCCTGGACGCCGCTGGACGAGGCCATGGGCCTTCTCGCTCAGGCGGGCAGCGTCGACGTGGCGCTTGGCGCGCTGGGCGGCACCACCGGCATGGCGGTGCTTGAGCAGACGCTGTCGGGGCTCTCCGGTGCGTCGGTGACCTCCACCATCGAGATACCGGACCGCGCGATCTGCCTCGGCGTCTCAGCACGCACGGTGACGACAATCACCGGCGCGACCTCCTTCGACTGCGGGATTGCAGGCGAAACCACCAAGTTTGGCGGCTCGCTCGGCGTCGCCGCAGGAAGCACCAACGTCGGCGTGATCGGCCCGCAGGCGTTCTATGCCGACACGCCCATCGTGCTCACCGCGCAGGGCGGCAATTTCACGGGCGGCTCGGTCCGCATCGCCATCCATTACCTGACGCTGGGAGTACCGAACTGATGCGCGGGGAAATCCACATTGACGAGCAGAAAGAAGGAGCAGGCGATGATGCCGAATTGGGAAACGATACAGGCGGTCTGGCCACTGCTCCTGGGCTTGGCCGGTCTCTGGGCGAGAATTGAAGTGGCTCTCTCAAAGGCTTCCGCGCAGAGCAAACAGAACGAGCGCGAGATTGCCAAGCTCGAGGTGAAGGTCGAGGCGCAGGCCGCCTCGGCAGCACAGCAAGCCGTGCAGCTGGGTCGCATCGAGGAAAGCCTGCTCGGCATCGGCAGGACCCTCGAGCGCCTTGATCGGAAGTTCCCCGACCGCTGATTGTGCATCAGCGCACGATCAAAACTCTATCAAGAAAGTCACCACCCGCCCTCGCAGGCGGGTTTTTTTATGCCCGGAAGGAGCCCGCAATGGCCCGAGATAATTTCACCGCCTGCATGGCGGAAATCTTCGCCCACGAGGGCGGCTACGTCGATCACCCGAAGGACCCGGGCGGTGCCACGAACATGGGCATCACCATCGGGACGCTGCGCGACTGGCGCGGCGGGCCGGTGACCAAGGACGACGTCCGGAGCCTGACCAAGCGGGAGGCCGAGACCATCTACCGCGCGCGGTACTGGAACCCGGTGCGCGGCGACGATCTCCGCCAAGGCGTCGATCTTGTCGCCCTCGATCCCGCCGTGAACAGCGGCGTCAGGCGCGGCGTGCAATGGCTGCAGCGCGCGGTGGGCGCCACCGCCGACGGCAAGATGGGCCCAGCGACACTGGCTGCCGCTAACGACGCCACACCGGTCGAGGCCATCAAGCGCGCCTGCGCGGTTCGCATGGGCTTCTTGCGCGGCCTGCGCACCTGGAGCACCTTCGGGCGCGGCTGGTCGGCACGGGTGGCGCGCGTCGAGGCTGTGGCGCTGCGAATGGCCGCCGAAAGTATCGGGGCGCAGGCACGTCCTGTCCTGATTGAGGAAAAGGACCGTGCCACCCAGCAGGCGAGGCGCGAAGCACAAACCGCGAGTGGAACTGCTGCGGCAGGCGGCGGTGGTATCACCTTCGCCGACATTCCGGAGTGGGCCCTGATCGGCGGCGGGATCCTGCTGGCCCTCGCCATCATCAACATGATCGGCCGCAGGCGCCACGATCTGGCGCGGGCGGCGGCAATGCAGCAGGTCGCAGAGGAGGCCAAGCCATGATGAGTGAACTGCAACCGTTAATCCGGATTGCTCTTTATATCGGAGCAGGATATTTGGCAAAGGCAGGCTTGCCCCCCGAACTGGTCCACTTAATCAGCAATGATCCCGGCATGATCGATTTGATCGGCCAGGCGGCGGCGGGTCTGGTCGCCTTGGTCGGACTGGTCTGGTGGCGGATCGCCAAGCGGATGCGGTGGACGACGTGAACTGGGTCCTAAGCCTTCTCACCGGAGGCATCGTTGAGAAGTTTACCGAACCCCTGCTCGAGGCGCACCGCTTGCGACTGGCCGCCCAGAACGACAGCGAGCGCCTGACGGCCGAGAAGCAGATCGCCAGCCTCGAGGCGGCGCGGGCTATCGCGGTGGCCGAGCAGTCGGATCGGTGGAGCGCCACCCGCATCGGGCGGCTGCTGATCGTGGTGCCCTTCGGCGTCTGGTGGACCGCCGTCTTCGCAGTCTCGATCCTGAATCCGCTTTTTGGCTGGACGCTCACCATCGACGACATTCCCTCGCGCTTCTGGGATATCGCCACGGTCCTGATCCCCGCTGTGATCCTTGGCGATGCTGGCGCGCTCGTGGCCCGGCGCTGGTCGCGGTGAAGCCGGTGCCGGTGGTCGAGGTATCCGACGACGGCCAGAGTTTCACGATCACGCTGAACGCGTGGTCGGGGACCTACGCGATGGACGCCCTGCCGCAGCAGCTGAAGTTCTATCGGCGGCTGCGGGACAGGAAGAACGGTGCCTATGCGCAGCACTACGAGCCGACGGTGCGCGCCTTGGAGAAGTTCGAGATTACAGGCATGACGCACTAAAGTTCAGTTATTTTTCAATGCAGCAGAAATCAACGGGATTAAGATTTGATACCCAAGCGGTGAAAGATGGATTCCATCGGCAAGAAGGACACCATTTAAAGGCGCATCGCCCTCGCTCATAGCGCCGGTGGGATCAACAAAGGTACAACGAGAAACTGCGGCGCATGCATCAAAGGCCGCTTGTCTAACAGTTGCGCTTGCCCGGGGATTAATCGCTTCTCGACCGAACGTCGTGCGTGATATCGGTGGAGGGCTAACCAGCACTATCGGAATATTATTCGGAATTCTATGTAGAATTTCAGCATATCGAGTACCGATCCCATGTGTGCGGCCCTGCAGGATATCATTAGTACCGATCATAACTATCACGCCAGCAGATCTCTGAAGGGATTGATAAATTGGCAATGATTCTAGCAACTGATCTGATCGTTGCCCACCAATGCCGAAGTTTACCGAACGTGGAACGATTGCTGCAGTTATGAGCGCCTGGATATTAGAGTCGCCAAGAAAAACCGTCGCCCCTTCTGGTACACTACTGTCCATTTGGCGGTGAACTTCACGTGCCGCAAAGATGCTCTCTTGTTCAGCTGCTTCGACAACTCCTAAGCGGATAAGGATCCGCTCCACAACATCCGTTTTTAAGACTGCAATTGCGGAAAAAACATGTAGAAAAGCAATGTACGCCACAAATACCCAGATCACTAACTTGCGCATCGCTTTCCCTTATCCGAAGCAGAACAATCGTGCCTGACACGACCCCAACGGTTATAGTATTGTCAAGCGGCTATCTGGATTTGGGCCAGCCGCTCGGGCCCCATCTGGCGCGCAAGCGCGGCGATCTCGTCGAAGAACTCCGAAAGCATTTCGTTGAGCGTCGAGCCAATCGCGAAAGCGAGCGTCTCCATGTGCAACGAATTCAGCTCAGGCGCACGCTTCGCAAGTGTCTGCTGGTAGATCGTCATCGCCGCTTGGTTTGCCATGTTCATTCCCTCCTGTGCTGTGTCGTCCGCGTCGCAGGGCTGCGTCGCGGACTGTAAGCACCATCGCTCTGCTCGCGCTTACAGTGTAGAGAAATCAGAGCAATTTCCTAGTTTTATGATCGCGGCGCGGCTGGCCAAGTACCCACGCCTCTCCGCGCCTCGGAGCCTCCGCACAACTGACGCACCCTGCCGGGCATGAACATGTCCTTTCGATATTTGAGCGTCTGCAGCGGCATCGAGGCCGCCAGCGTCGCATGGGAGCCGCTCGGCTGGCGCCCCGTCGCTTTCAGCGAGATCGAGCCGTTCCCATCGGCGGTTCTCGCCCATCATTACCCAAGCGTCCCGAACTGGGGCGACATGACCCGTTTTAAGGAATGGCCGGATGCAGCTGTCGATCTTCTCATTGGTGGAACCCCCTGCCAGTCCTTCAGCGTCGCCGGGCTTCGAAAAGGACTGGACGATCCGCGCGGCAACTTGGCCCTCGTCTATCTGGGACTGGTTGACCGCTACCGGCCCAAGTGGGTGGTTTGGGAGAACGTCCCCGGCGTCCTGTCGTCGAGCGGCGGACGGGACCTTGGTGCCTTCCTCGGGGGCTTGGGCGAACTCGGGTATGGGTGGGCCTACCGAGTGCTGGACGCTCAGTACATCCGAACACGCCGCTTTTCCGGTGCCGTTCCCCAGCGGCGACGCCGTGTGTTCGTTGTCGGATATCTTGGAGACTGGCGACCTCCCGCCGCGGTACTTTTTGAGCCCGAAAGCCTGCGCGGGCATCCTCCGCCGCGCCGAGAACCGGGGCAAGGCGCTGCCCACGATGTTGCAGGGAGCCTTGTCAGCAGTGGTCGCGGAGTCGCCAACTGTGGAGAAACCAGAGGACAAGACCCCGTCGTCGGATTGATCCGGCAGGGCTTTGGTGGCGGCAACACCTCCGGACCAATCGACGTCGCTGCCTGCCTGACCGCCAAAGGGCAGCGCATCGATTTCGAGGTCGAAACATTTGTGGCGCATACATTGCGAGGTGAGGGCTTTGACGCGAGCGATGCCGGAGGGACCGCACGATACCGCAAACATTCGCGCTGCCTCTCATGGATCGAGCCGGTCTTACATTGCCACGCGCTGGGCAGTTCGTCGCCTGGCCCCGCTCGAGTGCGAGCGCCTGCAGGGATTTCCTGATGGTTACACGGACGTGCCCTACCGGAAGCGCAACTGGACCGCTGACGGGCCGAGATACAAGGCACTGGGCAACAGCATGGCTGTGAATGCCATGGAGTGGATCGGGCTTCGCATCAATCTGGTTAACGGTCTGCTCTGAACCCGTTCGAATTTCTCTCAGCAAGCTCCTCGGTTAATTCCGGGGGGCTTTTTTTCGTTTGGAAACAATGTGTGGCGAGTTTTGGTGCGTGGTCCGGTCAATATCTTGAGTCACGCCAGAGTCAAAACAAAACGACTAAAGCCCGACTGTTTAGGTCGGGCTTTAAGTGTTTGATTAAGCGTTGTTTTTTGGTTGCGGGAGTAGGATTTGAACCTACGACCTTCAGGTTATGAGCCTGACGAGCTACCGGGCTGCTCCATCCCGCGCCACTTGGCGCCTCATTTTGTTTATGAGGCGATATCGT
>Ga0307930_1000831_pt1 | contig 24792 bp, 27 predicted proteins | sample OrgLakmetageno46_FD_203161 | JGI IMG/M metagenome (GOLD analysis project Ga0307930, IMG submission 203161) | Saline water microbial communities from Organic Lake, Antarctica - #46 | ecosystem: Environmental > Aquatic > Non-marine Saline and Alkaline > Saline | place: Antarctica: Organic Lake...
CGCGTGGACAACCTATGTTCGATTCCACCTCAACGCTGTGGTAGTCCACCTGAGCGACCATAACCCTGTTTTGGTCGCTCAGGTGGACTACCACATTAATTTACCACCCTGGCTTTTCGCTGCGACCTAATCCAGCGAGTGTAAGCCAAGAAGTGTACATGTAACCAATAGGTGTGATTTACGGTAAGCCAATGACACCGACCGAAATTACTTCGACAATGAACAAATTCGAATCAGTACATATTCCAGCAAGTTCAAGAGTAATGGGCAAAATTACCTGAGCAACCATCACCCCACGATTTGCTGAAGCGCTATTGGTGCTGCGGCCCGCTGCTGATTTTCTGGTGTCTAATTTCGCCGTCGGTTTGTCCTGAAGTGAAGCTAGACCCCCAACTTTCTTAAACTGCGCTGTAAATCGAACAGCTACGACACCCTTGCTCGGAGAACCGTACCTAGGTGTAGATAAAATTTCACAGTTGCCCACAAATATCATGGTGCGAATATCATCAATGCAATCAAGCGGATACCATGACTCGGAGAACCGTACCTAGGTGTAGAAAAAAATTCACAGTTGCCCACAAATATCGTGGTGCAAATGTTATCAATGCAATCAAGCGGATACCATGACTCGGGTGACAATAACGTTTACCCGACAACAGACACGACTTTCTCAAGAGTGCCAACGCAGTCCTTCACGGATTTATCGCAATTGATTTTAGACTTTGCTGTCTGAATCACTTTATCGGCATCAGCCTCAGTGACTTTGGCTGCAGCTACATGTAATTGAACGGCCATGCGATTCGCACGTAGATCTCTTGAAGTGTGCGGTCCAACATAGCCTAGTAAGCCATTGAGGCTGGAAGAAATAGGTGCAAAACCAGCGACCCTTGGAAAAGTGACAAACATCAGTATTAACAACAGCTGCATGAACAAGTAGAACGCGCAGGCCATGCCACAGCGTTAGTCTACTACTCTGTATCTAATCTTCAGCTGCTACTTTCCAACTTTTGAGAAAGTAGCGTTGATGATTGATGGTTCTGTATCTTTTGATCTTTTGGTCATCTCGCTCTCATCTCATCAGATCTGAAGGAACGTGAAAAAAAAAGCTTCTTGCTTGTCTCGTCTGTCTCTTCGTACGTTGGTACGTCGTTGCTCAAAGCCACAGTAAACAGCAGGGGCGCAGGGGCCCTGCAGTAACTAGTAGTTCAAGGCGTAGGAAATAGCATCGGTACCTGCAGTCATCCTCATTGTCAGGAATCAAGAGCCATACTGGAAGTTGTAGCCTAGCTGATTAACAGCCCATAAAGAAAATAGTCGGTAACTGTACTCACTAAAAGGTGTAGCTTTAGGTGGTGTCTATTCAGCAGAGGCCTACACCATTAGCTTTGGCTGGTCAAACGCTGATCAAAGCAAAGATCGAAGGTTCAAATACAACATTCATACTCTGCAGTAGTCGCACGGCGTATACGTCAAGAACGGAGGTTTTGATTGGGGTGCGCAGGGTGAAAATGAAGGCGTGGTTGCTACGTCTGTTTTTGGCTAGCGCTTTTCTTGCGTTTGGAGGGAATGTGACGCTCTTTACACATGCAGCACCAGAAGGTGTCGAAACAGTGCCAGATGGGCAAATGTCCAAGACTGACGCGGCAGATTTCCTGGCCTTAGCCAAAGACGATTTGCCTGCCTTTTCTAAGTTGCTCTCAGCCGCTGGCTCTCCTCATCCAGACGCAGCTTTAGATGCCAAATCGAAAATGACAGCCCTCAGCCAAGGTATAGACTGCATGCTGTTTTGGCCTAAAGTGTTGTATCCTATCTGATTTCTTTCAGTCATTTTTTTCTTCTTGCGTTTGTTTGCCACATGTATCTCGTGTCACGTACGCTCCTCTTCATTCTATGCTGTGCGCTTGCCCTTCAGCATGCATGCGAGGGGACCGCGAGGCGATGGAATTGCTCATGCAACATGGCGCCGACCCCAACGCCGTCGACCGTGACGGAGACGCATGCTTGCATATCGCGGCAGGTCAGAGGAAAATAGCGTGAATTTGAATCGTGCGTTTCAATCCAGTGCGCTTTGCTTTTATAATTGGGCTCGTCTCTGTGATGAAACTAATAGAGTGCTTGACATGTAACTTTGTACTTTATCGCGACTGCTGCCCTCTTTGTGCATAGACATGGGGTGGGCGAAAACCATTGTGCTCTTGTTGCGCCACGGAGCGGATCCGAGTCTAAAAAACAAGCGAGGGCAGACGCCACTCGCAACTGCCAGAGAAGCCAAGTACAAAAAGGTGCACACGCTAGTAGCCTGACTCTTTCAACAACCACCTCGTCAATTTATTTTGTTGTTGTTGTTCTTCAGCTAAGTTCTTTATTCCTATCAGGTCATCAAAGTTCTCGAAGAGCTTGAGGAGCTTGGGTCTGAGTCTATCGTTGAGAAGTACAAGGGGGAGCTATAACGGCAATGTCGCTGATGGGCGCCTTCAAGTTTCGGCGTTGGTTGATAGCACTGTATCACGCCTTTGAGAGGTGGGCGCCGCTCAATCCATTGAAAAGGAGTGAACTCTCTAAGCCGCTGGAATAAATTTCGATTGATTATAGCAGCAATGGGAATCGAATATAGCCCGTTGTAATGTCAAATTTGCTCTAGATCTACGCACCTCGGCTTTAGCTATCGCCATGTGTGTGCGATGTACGATGTACGACATACTAGGTTACGATTTGCGCCGTAAATTACGCGTAAATTACGCGGGGAAGTAATTTTCACCAATCAGACGTAAATTACGTCACAAAATCCCGCGCATATTGCAGTGATATCACCGTAGAATCTCCCCGAACCGTTTGGGTGTGACTCATCAGCACAACCACTCTTCGTAGTAGATTCTTTGAACGGTACCCATGCCGACAAAGCGCAGCACTTCTTTCTGGGCAGAGACCACGCCCATCCGTCACAAAGGATGTGGCAAAAGAAGGGCAAATCGCACACAGGCAGAAAGGCAGTGAGCTAGTGAAGTAAGAAGTAGGTGAGAAGTAGGAAAGGGAGTTCGGAAGGGGAAGGGCACAGCACGACCAAGAGAATACTGAATACCAAGAGCCTCTATTCCAGTTTTAAACGATTTACCGCACGTATGGCACACGTAATCACGTAAATTACGTATAAATTACGCGTGAAGTAAAAAATAAGCTCGAAGCGCGTAAATTACGCGTGTACGTAAATCGCACCCTTGACGACATACGAGCCAGATTTACGTCTACTTGCTGGAATAAAATTATCATATTACTCTATTTATCTTAGCACAGCTCGCTGATTAAGATTCTATGAAGACTTAATAACCGGTTTTAAAAATAGAACTGGTTTTAAGTAAAAAAGCGTTTGGCGGTGTTTGGCTTAAAATAAGAAATTTAACTGTGCACTACATATGAAAATGCTAAACAAATAAGCAAAGCCAGTACATAAAACTCAAAACGCAGGTGGCGCTTCCGGCGTCCCGGCAGTCTTGAAGCCAAGCACAACGGGACGAGCGGCTGTGGTGAGGAGTTCCAGGAACGTGTCTTTATGCGTGCCAGGTGCCAAAATTTGGCCGTTGAGTTCCACGATGAGATCTCCCACCTGCAACAGTTTGTGTGTTATTGAATACGGTGTAGGCGCATCGAGTTCAAAGCTATTCAAACCAAAACGAGCTCAAAACTGAGGATGTTAGAGACTAGCTTCAATGTACACTTATATTATCAAGGCGAATTTATATATTTCTGTGGTGACAATTTGTACCTGAACGTCACTCTTGGCAGCTGCCGTGCTAATGCCAACGTCGGTTACCACCACGGAAGCACCCGCTGCACGTGCCAGCGCTAATGCTTCCGTGTTCAGTGAAGACATCTGCTCTCGGCCTTGAAAATAAACTTGGGCACCACTGGCCTTGTTGTTTTCTTCTACATGAGCTGATAAATTTGTTGTGGGCGCAGTGTCGAGAGAGGAGAAAGTGATGCCTATGGGGCCAGGCCCAAAGGTTACCTGCTGAATGGACCCACTCCAAGGGTTACCTTGGCCGACTGCGTAGGCACACTCGAGCGCAGCGGCAAGTGCAGCCACTTCTTCGTCGCTGTGGCTGTTGGCACTATCTTGACCGGCGCTAACTGCAACACTACTCGTGAACGCTTCGTCGATTCCTCCTTTGAGCACTTTTGAAGCGCTGCCATGCGGCGCTGCTTCATCCGCAGCTGCTAAGCCATGGTTCGAAGGTGACCTTTCGGCAGAACTGTCAGCTTCTTCTGCAGTGTCTGCTGATGCTCGCTGAATTTTTCCTCGTTGTCTCCATGGCTGCGGAGCCTCAACTTTGGTCTTGACGGATTCAAATGCCTTCCGCATCTGTTCAACCTAGTCAAATAAGATGAAAGCAAATAATGAATGAAGAGAACAGACAACTATCGTAGAGGTACAGCGTATCAAAAATATCTGAAAATTTGATGAACTTACTCTCGAGACAGCCTCGGGCACGGGAGATTGTTTCCATGCATGCAACCGAGCTGCCATCGACGTTGGAATTGGTGATGCTGTAGGTGGTGCTGTAGATGGTGTTCCATTTACTCTTGCTTTTGTCTTGACAGCGTCTCTGACAAAAGCAGAGGGCACTGCAGTTGCGTTTAGCGCTACACGTTGAGGAGACACTGTAGACCGAGCGTTAATTTCAGGAGTTCGGCCAGCTTTTCGTTTACGCTCAGTGGTTCGGTCACTAATAGTCCCACGTGTTACGTTGGTAGGCGACAGTGGTGGAGAGAATATGCTCTCATCGTGGTCGATAGCACTAGCAGGAGGAGTGGTAGGCGTGGGCTGAGATCCTGAAAGGATGTCCACTTCATGCTTTTGAGCGTTGGGTGAGCCCGGGCTTAAGAAGGAAGTACCTGATGTATGCAACGACCGCTGTTCATTGTCTTTTGTAGTAGTGGTTAATGCAGGTGTTGCTGCTGTAGAAGATGCCTCTGTTGATGCAAAGTTTGAATTAGAGCTTGCTGCATTGGTGGCAATTTCTGTGTTCTCAGAGTGGACACGCCTTTCTGAAGGTGCGCCAACATCCTCTTCTTCCGGCTCCTCTCCAAGCAACCTCACCCCTACTGGTGGCGGCAAAGGCGGGGTAGTTGTGCCTGCTGCAGGTGGTGTTATCGAAGATGACCTACTCAGCAGTCTCGGATCGACTTGCGAGGTTGACCGCAAACTAGCTCGAGCAGAAGCAAGTACTGAGGTCAAGGACGTGGCTGCTGTTGTTGCCATACTTGTAGACTTGGCAGAAGAAGACGAAGTTGAAGGAGGAATTGACGGCAATAAATCCCGTAATGAGGGATAAGTTGATTCTCGAGGCGACGTATTCCTCTGAGCACCCATAGGAGGCCCAGACCATGTAAAATTGCGTTGAAAGGCCCTGGGTACTTGTATTCCTTGTGAAATCGATGATGTTGCAACAGATGCAGTCGAAGGAATATCTGTGACATCAGAAGCAGTGGACTTGGCAATGGGGAATGCACTGACTGAAGGAGAAAGATCAGCAGCACTGTCAACAATAACAGGTTCTATGCTGGTGGCAGTGTAGCGAGCTTCTGCTTCTGGAGGTGGGCGGTCCACCGAAAAAGCATTGACACGATCCATCGATGCACCCCGCACCTAGAACATCACGTATTACCAAGAGACGCAATTCGAGGGTTATCATACATTTCAATAGACTACAGGTATGAAAGCACCCACCCCGACAGAGCCTGTTCTAGCACTTATTAACCTCGTCAATATCGGTGCGCACGTCAAACATCGAGCTCCTTTCAATCGAAGCGCGCAACTCATCCTCCTCTGCCGCCTGAAAATTAAACAAAAAATCACAAATCGTCAAATATCTATTATCTAGATATTATTGCTCGCAACCATTACGCCAGCAATTGTCCTTCTCATGTATAAACCCCTCCTACGATGTCTCTTGTTCCTACCTTCGCTTGCAATGCTGCTTCTGCATCTCGTTGTTCTACTTCGAGCGTTGAGCATTGCAGCTCCAATGCTTCTATTTGCGCCCTCAATTCCTCCGCCTCTGCAGAGAGTTGACGCAATGCGGGAGTCCTGCTGCTATTGCTGCCAGTACTAGTGTAATGGGCCAGATCTTCACTTTGAGGACGCCAAGTTGATTGCTGGCTTGTACTACTACTATTCCAAAGAGCCAAATTGTACGTGTTCTCCTTCGGGCGCTCCTCAGAGCTCTCGGTCGCGGCGGCTGCTCCTTCTTGGGCACCTCCATTGCTATTGCCAGTGGGTAATCTGCGCTGTTGACTCATGGACCTTCGTACAGCAGCAATGGCCAACTCCGCGTCACGGACCTGAGGTTTATTAATTGGTAGGAGAAAAATGGTCACAATACGTTTAAAGTTGTTTGAAGCTTTAGCAAGTTATAGACAAATACAGCGAAGAGGAAAAAGTAGTATAAAGTTGAGGTCAAAACAAAAAAGTGTGTATGAATTTTGGTTTATGAGTGGCGATCGATCTTACAGGAGTTGTGCCGCGTGGCCTTCTCGGTTGCGGAGTGGGCACCAAGGCCATGTCCGAGTGTGATCCTGCCCCTGCTTGAGACGACGCACTAGAACCTGATAGATAAGCCGCACCTTCAAGATGCTTGCTTGATGCGTGAACTTCATGTGCATCAGGTTTCTTGTTGCTTTGTAGGGTACTTTTGAGGGATTCGATCACTTGGAGGGCTTCTAGATGGCTCGAGCTCATCGGCACGCTCCTAGAGTCCACCGACGACGACGACGATGGAGTCCAACCAGCCGCCTGTTGTGAGCGCCGCATAAACGCAGGGACTTTGATACTTGTAGTCCCTGCTGAATCGTGTGCTTGACCTTCTGCGCGCCTGTCGTCTATACGGTGCCCATTCGAATTCGTGCTCCCGTTTGCAACTACGGTAGACGAATCATGAGACCGAGCAGGCTCTCTCGAAGCCCGCACTGGCACAATCACACTACCTTTCGGGTTCTTGAAGCTACTGCTAGAGCGATCATCGCTGCTGGCTTGAGATTGGTGTTTGCTTATTGCTGAACTGCTCCGACCCTTCCCAGCACCATGGACCTTGGCATCTCTTGACTCCAAGGTTGAATCCCTCGTCGAGGTACGGTACGTAGGCGGCGAATCGGAGGACCGTGGTAGCGCAGGCTCAGAAAATCCCCAGCAATTGTTGTTGCCGGCGATGCCTCCTCTACTACCTTTCGAGCCCACGCCGCCCCAGCAGTTATTTCCTCGATCGCTCGATGAAATCAAACCTTGCTCGCTCACCGGCCTGTCTTCGCTAGAATCACAACTGACTCGATCAGAGTCTGGACCATCTTTGTTAGAATCAGAGTGGCGCGAGGAATCTGATCCAAGCGGGCGGTTACGAAGAGGCCCACGCCGTGTTCGCTGTCTGTGTCCAGGAAGAGACTCAGAAGAGCTTTGAGAAGCTCCCATGATCTTTTGAAGGTTGCAAGCGCCAACCGAATTCAGGCGAGCAAAAAATGCCAGTGCAAATCCTTACACACTTTTGGTGGGCAAGTCGATGAGAGAGCTAGCACAAGTGCTCAGTTAAAGGGTTGAGGCTAGCTAGCTCTTAGGGGCTCATTTCCTTCGTATAAACACCGCCGACATGCCGGCCGACACGACTCATGCACACGCACACACGTGTACAGATTTTACAGAGAGGGAGCACAAACACGTGTACAGATTTTACAGAGAGGGAGCAGAAAGTGATTTATTTCTTAAGATTCAAAATAGTATTCAAAATCATGGCGCATGATTTTTTTGTGGCTTCGTGTTTCGTGCAGGCCCCTCGGCTGGACTGATCGAGCTCCAGCCAAATGGCGTCCACGAGGGACGATGCCGCCGTAGCCCTCGGAGACTCTTTGTTAAAAAAGGCCACTTCGAAAGAAGTCACGGGGAGGCCCATACGCATCCTCAATCTTCTCAGCGAAAGCGAAGCCAGGTTCAACTCCTAGAGAAGTGCACCACTTTATGTACCACCGCCTTGCGTACAGGATCTAACGAAAATGAAGTGCCGAGGAATATCACAGCGTTGTGGGAGATAACTGATGGGTTTATTCTTTAATACAGTTGGCTTATTCTCCTTTTGTGGTGTCGAAAGGGCACAGTAAGGCGCCAAAGTTAATGATGGCCCCTTCTCACTCTGACGCACGCCGTGCTCTTTGCTTGCCTTCGGCTCTTGCTGCTTGTTGACAGCTACCAAAAAGCGCTAGAAATAAACCCGCACGAATTTGCTGCGGAGACTGGTCTCGTGAACATCGCGAAAGAGCGACAGAAAGTGGCGAAGCTTGAAAAGGAGTACATGGACATTCTTAAAAGGGTGCGTGGACACACATACTGCCTTCTCGTCAACTCACATGGAGTCTCTTGCCTTCTTGTAGGGTTGTTTATTATTTGTTGGCTTATATGTTGAGCGGATAAAACACATCTTCGTCGCGCAAATGGTGGAAGGTGTCAGAGTCTAGTGACCGGTCACGTCATCACTTTCCCCGGCAAAATCCTCATCCCTGTTTCCCGGGGTTTTGACTTTTTGTTTGACTCGTTTCCACTTAATATTCGTAGGACCCCTCCGGCATGAAGGGCGCAGTGTGGTTCAAGCTAGGCCAATTGTTGGATTCGCTCGGGGGCAACGAAGCCAAAGCGTCGACGGCCTTCAAACGAGCGCTCGTGGCAGATCCTAACAATGCGCGGTTCGAAGAGAGAGAGATAACACGAAGAGAGACGTAGACAGAGAGGGGATATATATTTTTTAAGTCGGAGGAGGAATAGAGAAGAAACGATTCTAGCATTATTCCCTCTGTAGTCTCAAACTCTAGAGCTTTTGGGCTGCCGCCTGTGTTCCTGCACATAACTGACGTTTCTTCCCCACTCATTTCCGCTCCACCTCCCTCTTTTTCTGCCCCACCGCTTTTCAATAAACCCATGCCAGCTTCAAAGTAGCGGCCGAAGGTGGCGACTGGCGGCTGCCTGCGACAACCAAGACTACTGCTGCCACTGCCAACTCCTCTGCTCCCGCATTAGATCGTACCGCAGCAGCAGGAGGTAGTGAGAGCGCAACCAAGGCAACTACTGCCGAGGTTGCATCAGCAGCAGCAGCAGCAGCAGCTGAGGAAACAGCAGCAGGAAGCACCCCTTCATCCGCCGAGGAAGTGATGGGCGGGTGGGAAAAAGCTGTGGCCACAGCACTGGGCGGCGACAGTGGCAGCAAGAATGTTCCGTCAGCCGCTGCTGCTGCTGTTGGCACTGGTGCTGCTGGCAATACCACCACTACCACCGCCACTGCTGCCACTACCACTGCTGCCACAGCTGCTCCTTCGTCGTCGTCATCGTCGTCGTCATCATCATCCACAGCGGTCAACGACCAAGAAGAGGCCTCGGCTCCTGCTCCGGCAGCAGCAGCACCGCCATCATCGTCCGTGGCCGCTGCAGCCAAGAAGGAGCTTCCTCCTCGGCGTCCGTCGCCTCGCAGTTACCGAGGCTTAGCTACCCAGCAAGATGTAACACCAGCTCCGAGGGGTGTGCCATCGACACAAATGCCATCATCGTCGTCGTCGCCTGAGAAAGCGCCGCCCGCGCCACCGCTGCGCCAGCAACCGCAACCACAACCACAACCACGGAAGGCGTCTTCAGAAGCAGCTGGTGGCGGTGCTGCGACCAAGGAGGCCAGTGCTGCAGCTGCTTCACCAGGAGGCAACGCAGCCAGCGGCTCGAAGGCGAAACAAGAAGAATACCCGTTCACGTCATCAGCCTCAGCCTCTTCATCATCATCCTCCTCTTCGATGACGTCAGTGATGGCGGAGGCGGCAGCTCAGCTCGCTGCAGCTGCCGAGAAGTCGTGGGCCACGAGTAGTGGTGGTGGGAGCACCAGTGGGAGCATCAGCCGCAGCAGCAGTGACAGCAGCACTACTACTAGCGGTGTTAAATATGGTGGCAGTGGTGAATGGATGCAAGGTCTGTCAGCTGCCTCTCCACAGAGGGGAGCGAGCCCTGCCGCTTCTGTATCACCGAGTGACCCGAGGCTGGAAGCACTGCTCAAGCGCCAACACCAAGAATGCCCGAAAATTCTCAAAGAACTCCAACAACACCGCCGGAAGGTGCGCCGCTAATTAGACATATAAGTCTAAAAAATGGCGCATGTGTATTAGGACGGGAACAACTTCTGTCTTGCTTATTCCTGGGCTATTTATAGTGAACTTTTCGCTGCAAGCGTGTATTTCTTCCGCACGATCTCTCACCGCTCACCCCTTCTTCTTACCTCGCTTCCAATTCGACCACCTCAATCTTCCCCCCCTTCTCTCAAAGGTGTCCCACTGGGCGTGGTGGGTGTTTCCCACGGAGATGCCGGGCGCCTCTGAGCCGCCGCCCGCCACCTGCGTGACTCCCCAATCCGCCCCTGTACTCCTCGCCCGCGCCCCCGACGCCTGGAAGCAAAGCTTGGAACTGATTGCCAGCCTCGTGCAGGTGAGAGGGTGTAGAATAGACTGCGAGGAGAAAAAGGAAAATAAAACCGCCTAGTTATGTTTGGCCTCTTCGTTGTCGTATTTCATTTGAAACGACCGTTTCTCCTTTCTCGTTTGGCATCACGCGTGCAAATTGGTATTGACTACCTGTGCACATCCTTGAATATCGTTCGACTCTTTTGGAAACTGTCATTCCAGAACAACGCTACCAGCAGCAGCAGTCCACTATCGTCACCTTCCCGCCGCCAACAACAAAGCCGATCGAAGTCCTTGTCGCTGCACAGCGTGTTGCCAGTCATCGATCACGGCCGCGTCGAGTTTTTCGTGCGCTTCTGGCGCGACGTCGAGAATATTCCATACTGGCTGCGAGACGTGAGTGTAAAATTATGGGAGAGTAGGAGTGTTATGAAGACGAAGCCGAATGATGAGATTGAGCTTCATTTTCTAGTTCGCTTTTGTATGATATGTAATTTCGGGCAGAGATATTTCACCTTGCGATGTCCAGTATTTGCTCATAGTTTCTCTCTTCTGTTCCCGTGTCCACCGCCCTGTTCTGTTTCATACCATTTCAAGGTGTTGGCGGTGCTGGGTGCGGCAGCTAACGTTCCGGTACAGAGAAAGCGAAATTTATCAGCGAACATTGCTCATGATGACAACGACGACGATGACAACAGCAGTGGCGGTGGCAGCGGCAGCAGTGGCAGCAACAGCGGGAGCAACAGCCGCAGCAGCAGTGATGGCAGCGTAAGTGGGGGCAACTCTGCCTCCTCTTCTTCTGTGCTAGCAGCAGTAGGGCGTGCTTTAGGCGGTGGTGGCGGCAGCTCCTCTTATTGTGCTTCGTCGTCTCTCGCTACAGATCAAGGCCAGCAGGAGCCTCCTTCCCCCATCAAGCCTGATTCGTCATCGTCATCGTCGTCTCGGTCTCTGCACCTCCCTAAGAACGAGACCAGTGATAGTGGTGGAGACAAGAAGGCCTTCTACTCTTCAGCTGCCCGTGAAGACACTTCGTCACCATCTTCCTTGTCAGTACCCTCGCCGATCAAGAGCGCGCCCAATATGCCGGTGTCAGCAGCTATGCGCCGCTTCCACGCTCAGGTGATTACCTTCGTCTCATTTCACCCCTTTCTCTTGGCATTCTCTTTTTCCTATTTCTTATTTGACTTTAGTGCTATTGTTTTGTTCAAGCCCCTTAGCTGTAAGCTTGGTTTTACTTCTCTTGGTTTCGTCTCCTCGTAAAAATGGCGAGAATATTCCCATTCTCAGCTAAGAATGTTTGTGTCTCACTGCATTTCTTTTCAACATGCTCCGGGTGTGTTGTTGCTTTATACGTGTGCTGGCTCAAAACACAGCACCCGGGAATTGAGCCGTTGACAGTGCCGGAAGTGCAACCAATTCCTTCAAAACAAGTGCCGGAGCAGCCAGCTCGCAATGACAACAAGAAGAAGCATGACAAGGATGATGCCCCTTTGTCTCCTCTCAGCCCTGGCTCTCCTACTTCGCCTTCTCCCTCTTCGTCTCCTCAGAAGCTGGTTCCTCGGCAGAGCCCTCCTTTGGCACCTCGCGCGAATGCCAACCTCGTGAATCGGCGATCATCTGCGGAGCCACAAGGAGGTGCCACAACTGGTGGTGGTGTTGGCAATAGTGCTGGCGACAGCAGTGGTGTTCCAGCGGGAAAGGCTGCTGTTGCATCATCTCAGAGCGAAAAAGTACGAACTCCGTCACCGCGCGCGCCGTGGATGGCCATGCGGAAGAAAGATGCCATGACGACCAGTAGTAGTGCTCTAGGAAGTCGCCAGCCGTCGCCGCAGCTGCCGCCTCGTAAAAACAGCAGAGATCAGTCGCCCCGCCGCGAGATCTCCCCCAATTTGGCAGCTCAGCGCAACTCCAAAGCTCTGGGAGTGCACAAGCGGCATGCGGCGCAGCGGCTCGCGGAATCATCCCAATCCTTTCCTTCCTACTCCTCTTCGTCCTCGAGGCTCTCATCCGGCCCGCCAAGCCCGATTCGCAGGACTAGCACTCATACTGCTTCAAGTAACAGCAGTAGTGCATCCTCAGTGCCATCGTATGAAGATGTCGTCAAGCGCGTTACCAGCGGCCAAACACGAGCAGGAAAAGAGGGTGGGAAAAGCAAGAGCGTTGACCATGAGATCCCTGCGGCACCTCCCAAGGTTTCCTCTTCATCCTCCCCGCCGAAGCACTCGCCGGCGGGACGAGCAGCGAGGGCAGCAGCGGCTGTCAAAGCAAAAGGATTTCCGCGTCCTGCTGCTGCTGGTGAGTCGAATCACAACAAGGCAACGGATATTAAGGCAAGCTCAGAAGCAGTGCCACCACCACCAGTGGCAGTTCCGGCCCTGCTTAGCGCCAGTCAGGTGCTATGAACCAACATTTCAGAATGACCCGAGGATTTTTCTTTGCATTGCGGCATGTGTTCGGTAAATGTATGGTATTGTTTATCATGTTCTTGTGTGTTTGAATACTACATTAGGTGGAGTTGCACGGCTTAGTGGCGCGGCCGGAGCTCAACGGCCGAAAAGGCATTGCCCAGTCCTTTCTGTCTACCAGCGGGCGCTATGCGGTGGTGCTGGACGACGGAGCGGGCCCCTTTCAGGTGAGGGTGGGTTTATGGGTGGCAGAAATGGTTATATGATTGTCGTTGGTGGTTCAAGACGAAAACGAGGCAAAGTCAGAGAATAAAATAAACCTTGAATACTGCATGAGTAAATAAGTACCGAAACATAATTGAAAGGTATTCATTCGGAACGCTCAAATATTTCCCACCTTCCTGAGATGAGGTTTTTTTTTCTTTCTCCCTCTTGTCATTTTTTTCTCTCTCCGTCATCTCATTTTTTCTCTCTCCCTCTATTTCTCTCGCATAGATCAAAGCCACAAATCTTCGTATAGTGTCCTATCAAGCTTCTAGCAGTAAGAATGCAGTCATGTCAGACGCGCTAGCAGCAGCAGCCGCAGCCGTCGCTGATGCCGATGCCTTCTTAGGTGCAGATAACTCTAATACTACTAGCACTGGTGCTAGTACTGGTGCTGGTGAAGAAGGTAATGAAGAGGGTGAGAAAGGCATGCTTCCAGGTTTACTATCTCCCAACACACTGGAGCGTGCACTAGAGGAAGACGACACGCTGTCCTATGACGAGAAAGAAGATGCTCAGGAAACCGAATCGTACGACGAAATGGTACACGACGACGACGAAGATGAGGAAGAAGACACCAAGAGCAGGGCACAACCTTCGTCGTTGTCTTTCTTCCCTCCTCGTAACAATGCACCACCAGCAGCACCAAAAGCAGCGCCAGCAGCTGCATCAGGAGCGGCCAAGAGTAGCAAGCCAGCTACAGGTAGCGGAGGTGTGCGCTTCGCTGCAGACACTCAAGTCCAAGCTCAAGAACCCGCCTTCCCTAATATGGTGCGCTTTGCCAACAATGCCAATAATAATGCAGAGGGCTCTGATTCAGATTCCGACGAAAAGAAAGCAGCGCAAGCACGCGCATTAGCGGCTGCGGGAGAGCTTGATGAGGCCAATGACGATGTAGATGGCGAGGAAGAAAGTGCAACGTCGCCGCGAATGTCCGCTACCATGGCGCTGTTTGGCAAGAAGAAGAAAGCTCAGGAGCCTGCAGCGACAGCATCGAAACAGGGAAAGAAGAGCATCATAAGTTCGGTTAGCCCTGAGAAGGCATCTGCTGCTTCTTCACTCTCTCCTCAAAAGCCTCCCCCCATCATCACTCCCATCAAATCACCTCCGCCTTCTGACAGTGGTGCTAATGCTGGCGAGCCATCTTCTGAAGCAATCAGCGGAGGTGGTGGTGGTCATGGCTACGTGTCTTTCGGGGCTGATCTGCCTCTGTCCCCACCTCCGTTCAGTTTGTTGCGGCAAGATTCTCTAGGGGATCTCCCGAGCATTGCAGGCGCAGTCGAGAATGACAACGATAATGGAGACGACGAAGGTCGCACCGGCGGCCTGCACCGTGTCTCGGGCCTGGTGCGCAGTGACTCGTTCGGCGAAGTGGCTCCAAAATCGACAACTCCTGCGGTGTCCTTCTCCCTGCCCTCGTCTTCTTCTTCTTCGTCTACATCACGCCTGCCTCCGGAGCCTTTGTCCGTTGATGAGACGCTAAGGGATGCAGCAACAGCAACAGCAGCAGGCGAAGGTGGAGAAGGAGAAGGCGAAGGTGCAAACGATGCTGCGATCTCCTCTCTGCAAGCACAATTGGCAGCGGCGCTGGAGGGTCAGCGACGAGCGGAAGCACGCGCGAGTGCGGCGGAAAGGGGGGCGAAAGCAGCAGCGACCGAAGCAGGAGAACGAGTGATGGCGGCGGCGACTGCGGTAAGTGTGAAGGAAAGGAAGAGCATACGTGGCAATTCGAGAAACATAGTTCAGAAAGAAAAGAAATTGTTATGGCGTGATTTTATGGCCCTTTTACCTGCGCATTCAATGGCTTAACCTATAAAACGTCCTCTTTTCTCAAGATTCCTTTCTTCCATCTGTCACCATCGTCATTATTATTCTCTCTCTCTCCTCTCATACCCAAACCCACAGTCGGGTGAGCGTCTATCAGCCGCCATGGAAGCAGCGCACGCCTCTAAGGCCCTGGAGCTGGAAAGCGCCTTGTCGGAGGTGGCCTCAGCCAATCAGCGCGCCGAGGAAGCTTTACTGGAAACCCAGTCTCTGAGGCAAGCCTTGGACGAATTCACCCACGGGAAAATTGTGGAAGTGTCGCCCAACGGAAAAAACCGTAAAGTTTACGCAGCCAAAGCCACCATTGAATCGCGAGGTGGTGACGATGATGACGACGATGACGAGGAAAGGAGCTCTTTCAACATGAGTCACCATTATCACCGCGATAGCAGCAGCACATCGACCTCCACAAAAACATCAACAGCCGCTTCGAACGCTTTACTGCAAGCCACTCGAGCTGCGTTAGAGGCCGCCGAAGAGCGCGCGGATATTGCAACGAGGGAAGCGGCTGTAGTGCAAGCCGCAATTGTGGAGGCAGAGAGCATCGCCGCAGATGCGGTACGAATTTATTTGCGAGTATTTCATTCGATATTAGAAATGCGAACAGCAGCAGCAGCAGTTATCACTCTTGTTTGCTTGGCACCAAATATCGAAAAGAGGGCAGCAGCCATCACCTTTACTTTTTGCTCTCGTGAATATCTGCTCAGAGCCCACACTCCCCCCCATTTTGTTCATTTGGTTGCACATCAGATATTTTACACCTCAATTCACTTCTGTACGTGCTACTCAAACTATTGCAGGTAGCTGCCAAGGTCTCAGCCGAACGCGAGTACCGGTCTCTGATGCAAGCGCAACAAAAGAAGGAGATGGAGACATTGTCGTCCTCAGAAAAAGGTGGAGATGACGCTGCCGCCACGGCCACTGTTTCAGCCCTCGAGGCCCGTGTGCTGGGCCTTCAAGCTCGATTGCTCGCGCCAGCTGCAGCCTTTCTGGAGGGCCTAGGACTGGGGCACTTCAGCGGTCCGCTAGAAGGCGTGGGCGTCGAAGCACTGGATGATTTGCTGGACCCGAGCCTGGTGAGAAAGAGGGTGCGCTAGATTATCCCCTCTTGTTTCCATGGAGACTTGGGTTCGTGCTTATTTCTTCTTTTTTTATGAAAAAGTAGTATTCTACAAATCCTCACCCTGATAAATTAACCCCACCACCAACATAATATTTTCCTCTGAATAAAATTACGCCAGGTCTCAGACAGCGATCTTGTTGACATCGGCATGACTCCCTCGGAAGCCTCCACTTTTCGTCAAGCCGCTCACCAAGTGCGCTGCGCTCTGCTCCTGGAAGACGATCAAGAAATTGGCAAGGACGAGGCAGACGCGGCTCTCGCGTCGTCGACATCGTCTACCTCTCAACAAGATGAAGTAGTAGCCCGTTTGCAAGAGCAGCATGCGGAGACGGTAACCAACTTACTCGCCGCCCACGCTTCGGAAGTGAAATCCTTGCGCGCAATGGTGGACGGTCTGAGGCGCGCCGCGAGCACGCAGCAAGAACAGCACGGAGGCCTAGCCCCTTTTGCAGTCGCTGCCGCCAACGCGACGACCACTATATCAGCAACAACAAGCATGGATCCTGCCACTAGCAGCGCACCGAAGGTTGGATACCGGATTTGTGCGCGTTCGATCATACAACGAACTTTTATACAACGTATCTATGTTTGCTGATATTACCGTGCCCTCTTCTTCTTCTTCTTTTTCTTCTTCTTCTTTCTCCTTGGTAGGTTCAATTCGACGTGCCTGCCACCGTTGGCGTATCGTTTGAGCCTCACTTCGACGCGCTTCCTCCTTCTTCTGCTTCCCAACACCAAGATGCAAGTGCAACCTCATTGTCGTCGAATGGGGCAGCAGCTGCTACCTCCACCACCACAAGTGCCCGTTCCTCAAGCGGTGGCGCCGATCGCGTGCGCTTCCGCCAAAATGTGCGCATCGCCGAGGCTGAGGTATACCTTCAGATGGCCCTCAGACACACAGGCATATTCGTGAATTGAAGGACTGGCTTCTGTTTTCCCCTCTTTCAGTCTCGCCATAGTCGACATTGCTGTTACGCAATTTATTGTCCTTTCTCATGTTCTTGCGTGTGTGCGCGCGTGTATTTATTTTTGTCCCCCCCTCATCATATTAGGTCACGGCAGTGGTTGAAGCGGCCTCGGCCACTGCGGTACTCACTGCCGCCGAATTAGCCTCTGCGCTGAGGGAGGAAGCCCTAGCCTCGTCGAATGCATCTTCTTCTTCTTTGCACCCCATGCACGACAACGACGATGGCGACGACGGCAGCAACGGCTATTTAGGCGTCGACGAATACGATGATGCCCACACCTCTGGCTCGGAGTCCGGCCGCGGCTCCTTCGCCGAAGAAGGTCCCCCTGTAGCCTGGGAGCCGGGCGAGCAACCGCCCGATGACCTAGGCGGCGACGACGACTCGTGGCAGCTCCTGCAGCAACAACAAGGGCAGCAGCCAGAGGCTAGTGATGGTGACGATGAGGAAGTGTCCTTTGCTGGCGCAGGAGTCGTTGGAGTTCGATCTGCGACTGCCACTGCTGCTGCCGCTATCCCCGCCCGTACTGCGACCGCCTCTCTCTCTACATCCGTAGCACCTCCTCCTCGTTCTCCTCCTCGAGCGCTGTCTCCGCGTCGCACGCCTACTGTGGCGGACCCTGCTTTAACCTCATCCGGAGCTCAAGAAGCACACGACTACCACCATGAAGAGGTAGTAGTTCAGCCACAGCCACCCACTAATGCACGGTCGGTGACGCACTTACGACCTCGCGGCAATGGTGGCAGCAGTAGCAGCAATGTGCGGACTGTTTCCACGACACAACTTCGCAAAGTCACCACCTCATCTGCACCGCCTCCTCCGAAGTCACCCAGCAAACATCATCCACAGCATACACAATCCAAGGACAGTCCTTCGAAGGCGCAGCGCCGCCGCCAGCTGTTGCCTCACCCCGACTCTGCGGTGGCGAAGGCAGCTGCCAACAACAAGAATCCTGGTGCTGCTTCTGAGCAGGCGTCGAAGGCGGCGGAAGGCGGAGGAGAAGTAAGCCCAGAGCCTTTGTCGCCGCCGCCGCCAACTCCTCCGTCGCGGCCTCGCTCGAATACTTCTGCTGGTAGTCAAGCAGCAAGAACCTCACAATCGACGCAAGTGGCCGCCAAGCCTAGGACCAACCACACGCGCCCTTCTTCGCCGCCTTCTGCTTCTCTGTCAACCTCGAGTAGGTCGTCGCCCGTGTCCCAAGAGAGCGGCAAATCCGAGCAGTGGCCACCGAGCGCCACCTACGGCAAATTAGCGAGCGCGCTGAGCCGGGGCCTCCCGCCCTCCTCTCACAAAAACGCGGCAGCTGCTGCGTCGTCTCCGCCTTCTTCGTCTGCTACAGGCGCCAATACCAAAGAATCTCGTGCAGAAGCCATGTAAGTCCTCTCTCCCATGTTTTTTTAAACCAAGTACACTACTTTTGAGATTGTAGCTACTTTTGACGCTTGATTTCTTTTCTATCCTTTTTTTTTTTTCTTCCTCTCATTCTCTTGAACCATCGACCAATACCCTATAGGTACGCAGCAGGACGTTCCAAGCTTCGGGCCGAAAAAGCACAGCAACAACAACTTCAAGAAGAGGCACCTTCGTCACCTCGCAGCAACCAAGCCTCACCTCGCCGGTCTCCTCGTGCTTCTTCGGCCACTAATGCCAAGTCTACTGGGGATGTTGCTGTAATGAGCCAAGTAGGGCCCGAGTTGAAAGCTTCCACAATAACTGCTTCGGCCAAACGAGCACTCAGTGCCAGCACCAACAACGTCCTCAGCAGTGGCACAAGCAAGAGGACAGAGGCACCAGCATCGGAGGAGACATCTGCCCCTACACCCGCAGCCACAACAGCAACAGGCGATGAAGGAGGCACAAGTAGTGTGGCGAGCAACGCTGTAGAGTCCTCTGAGCCGTCTCCTCGATCACCCACTGCTGGCGCGTCGTACGCTCAAATGTGCGTATTTTGGCTCTTACATGTTAGATCGCAATAGCGTTTCTTTTCCCGTTTGAAAGTTTGCACTTTTGCTTTGTTTCTAGTCGTCACCCTTTCTGTTTCTGCCTCTTTTTCTTTTGCTCTCCCTGTAGGTGCAACCTCGTGGCCTCGGGCCAACTGCCGCCTCGTCAACCGTCGCCGAGACTGCTGGCGCGCCGCAACGCTTCCCCTGCCCACGCAAATGCCCACAGTCAAGCTCCTTCATTGTCTTCATCCTCGTCATCATCGACCATCATCGAGTCGGCTGCTTCCTCGTCGTCTAGGTCTGCCTCTCCTCGACCAATTGCTCCTCTATCGTCGGCAGCACTAGCCGCCAAAGCGCGCGCACAATACATGTCACCGATGAGAAATGGCAGCAGCAACGGGTGGAAGCGCTTCCCTGCTGGCAGTAGAGACGCGCCATCTTCTGCTTCTGCTGGTGCTTCGTCTCCCCGTGCTCCCACAACCACCTTCAAGCCTACGTCATCATCCTCTTCGTTATTGGGCAGCGGTCCAGCCCCTCCTCGGCGCTTGAAGACCAAATCAGCGCCCGCCACCACGAATGTTTCTACCGCCCCTGCCGACCGGTCTCCCGAAGCCATCACTGCTGAAGCAGAAGGAGTGCCGAGCTACCAGCGGAGCTATACCGCACTTCTGGCCGCTCCCCAGCCTCGCGCTTTGCTCCTTGCTTCTGCCTCATCATCTTCATCACCATCATCATCTTCTTCGGGTAAAAGTGGCAATGCCCAGAATCGCGACAGCACTCCACCTCCGGGCCCTCGGCGCTCCTCCACCGGAGTGACATCGAGCAGTGCTGAAAGTGGCAAGCAGAGGCCGGCCTCCGCACCTCGCCTAGCGCGAAACCCGAACTCGTACGTGGCGTCGGTGCAGGGGCCACACCTCCACAAATACACCTCAAAGCAAAGCAACTCTAGTGCTGCCTCTGATACATCCCCTGCGCCCGGGGCAACCACAGCACATTCGTCGTCATCATCAGGTGCTGCTGCTGTAGGCTCCACCAAGGCAGCTGACGGGGCAGCAGTAGCTCCCGCAGTGAAGAATGCGCGGGCAGCGTCACCGCGGGTGCGGGGAGACACCCCTCAGCGAAGGGCTGCGGCCGCCGAGAAGCATTTGGCCCGCATGCAGGTAAATCAAATGCATGCATACACACACCTAGACATGCTACATGCGTGTAGGCGGCATTTAGAAGGTGGTTGTGACTAGAGATTTTACTATGATATATTTTGTGCGTGTCGATTCTTTTAAACGCAAGTGTTTGTCCCTTCAAATCACGGATTGGCCATATCAGGCATGATTGTATGTATCACACCTTCATAACGTGTGCTTTCGGTAATCTATTGCGAACTCTGAACGCAGGCGGTACGCGATGCCCGTATGACAAAAAATATCCACTCGTACGACACGGCCTAACCCCGATCTATGAGATTATTTGATCTCGTATCCGAACTGAGCGAATCAAATTCCCAAATCCTCTTAGGCTATGTCTAAGTGCTGAGTGCCGTCGCTTCACAGGCCAGCAATTCCCTTTCAAGTCATTACTCGAACTCGAACTCGGACTTATACAAACCCAAATGGCACAGAAGCCACTGCTGCGGACTGAAGTGGGAATGCGCTTGTGTTGCGCAAACAAATCAAATGCGGAATGATACAGGCAATTCAGGAGGGAGAGAAGCATTTGTTGAGCAGCATCGCTGATAGCATAAAAGTATAAGAAACATGTCACTTATTAGTTATAAACTGATCCCTATTCGTGCCGCTCACGGGGGAGAGCACACCAGCACACCTTAGTCGCGCTTAAGGACTTAAAAACAAATAAGCATTTATTTCAAGCCACATTAACATGAAGCCAAATGTATACCGAAATCAATAACTAAGTAACCAAAGCGGAATGCCATGTCACGAGGTCCGTGGCGCAAACCGGAAGCACCATAAGGCATCGCTTGGGTTTAACTGAAGTATGGAATTTGCCCTTGTTATTCTTTCTGCTGTGATAGCCCAGTAAAATTGACGCGTCAGTATCATATTACCAGATTATATCATTACCATCTCCTAACACCAAACACTGCGAATTCGCGGCGGCTTTCAGTGCAATGATGATGTTGAATCAAAAGAAATGGCTTGTGTCATCGCGCTCCATGAACACCATGAACTCGTCCAACGACAGTTTGTGGTCCTTGATACCGAACTTATCTGCTTTGTCCATAACCTCAATGCAGGTTTCCGCCTATCGAATGTATACGCAGTTCAGGCAATTATCAACCAGATTTTTGGAATACGCAGAAGAATTTATCAAAAGACGCTGCGTCTACCAGTCAATCAAATTTTACCTCTTTCTCGGTCATAGTTGAGCCCAATGTAGCCATGAGTTGAATCAGCTCATTCCTGTCTAATGTTCCGTCCCCGTCTTCGTCCGCCTTTCAAACCAAATCGAATATTACTATGAAAGATTGGTGCGAATTAAATCATTCTTCACTTACGTTGTTGAAAGCACGTTCGATAGCTTGGGGTGACTGCAATGTGTCTCGTAACTGAGTGAGCTTTGTGCTCACTGAAATGCCAGTTTGGATGTAAAGGCTACCAATGAAAATGATATAAAGCCCGACTGCAACAGAAAAGGAGGACCGTCTCCAGTTCACTGCAGCCTGTGTCATACCGATGTAGACGTAAAAGCCACCTGTGCGTCATGGGTAAGTAGGATGAAGTATACGTAGTGAACAGTTTGAAGTTAACACATCAACCTCTTCTGGCATATGCCATATGGATTAAAGTGGGTACATACCTCGGCCAGCGATGAGTGTGACAAAGAGGAAGTATTGCTCGAGATTGTTACGGAACCAAGGTGAAAAGAGAGCACGTTGCTGCTCCAGCGTTAGGATGAGCACCGCAAAGATGAACATCACTACAGCAAAAAATGTGTGGAGGGGCCTATTGTGCCGTAACATAGTAGGTAGCGACAATGAAAAGTGAGCCTCAACAAAGTAGTTAATTTGGGTCTATTCTATACAGACAGGTTAAAGTTGTCGTATACTTGTAGCGAACAATACCCGAGTTTCATGACGTGTTCAACGACGTTTAGTGCGCTTGAAACTAATAGAAGAAGCCCACCCAGAAACGCTAGAGTGTGCAGACCACTTGGAGCATCAGTCTATCATTCACGAGAAAAAAATTGGTTGTGAAAGTTTCTTGGATAGTTCACGTCTAGAGTCATTTAAATCAATATATATATAAGCACATATAAAAAAAAATCGTGAGATAATCCCTATGCACATTTGAGTTTATGAAGGAATAGCCCTGATTTTGTCAAAATAGGCCTCACCTGCATACGGCTCAGCTCGCCAATAACGTTTTGAGCAACTGTCGGGGCCTGCTTAAGATGGTCAAAATGTTGTACAAATTAAAGCATTTGAGTTGTAGTGTGTGGCCACGTGCTCGTAACGTAAAATTTGGGCGATAATTCAAGGGCAGGGACAATCCTCAGTATGTATGAGTGATTTTTGTTTTCTCCACCAGCGCTCTAAAACGTACCGCCATAATATCAGACGGGTGATTAAGCAGAAGTGATGGTAAACAACTGTCGAGGCATTTTAGTGAGGATGGTAGAAACGAATCCAAGCTTGATTCATGGTATTCTTCAATGACCGAAATCACTTCTAATATCTTGCCTGTGAATGCAGAACACATTATTACATTTGTGGCATTTTTCTTTCGCAATCTGGGTCGTTTATGAAGTGCAGTAAAGCTTGCTGTTCAGAGTGGCGTTTGGCCGTAACAAGCATCAGAACTTAATGTATGTTGCAGAACTCAAGTTCCCCTATATCTTTAATAGTATGCTCACCTTTCCTGCTTGTGGCCTGTCCGACTATCTCTGACGACGAGCGGACCCGGTTGCGGCTTAGTTCAGTGAATTCCGGACTAGGACCGAGAGCATTTTTCACAGTATTATGATAAACAGAAGTTCTCTTTTTCGCGCGCCCAAAGATTCCTGACATACTTCCAACGCCAGAGCAATGCTATCGTATTAATAAGGGCTGATGACAACACAGGCGAAGCAGATTCAATAATATATCGTTGATTGGCCGATAAAATATAGAACCGCTACAAATCAAGGAAAGTGATTGGCCAAGCTGTTTCTCAAAATTTTAGATGGTAAATCATTACAGATCTGTGAGAACTTTCCACACTGCTGTAGTAGTACGTGCAATGTTATAAATTAATCAATGATTAGTGACTGAAGACAATGCTTAACTTTTATTTTAAAGGTATCAATGATAATATTACGGGCCTCTTCTTTCGGCCCCGTTTGGGCCGCTTAGTGGCCGGCCTAGCGGCGACGAAAATGCACTTCGCGTGAAAAGTCAGCTTCTTAGGTCCAGTTTGCGCTGCTTTGCTCTTCTTCTCTACCTGTTAGTCTTCTGATTCCGGCCCTTCGGGGCCTGTCTCAAAAAGCGATTTTCCAAGTACATTTCCGAGCCAAGTACCTCAAAATGTACGTGAAGACCGCCTAGTCAGTTGCAGCCGCGCGAATAGGAGGTAATTATGGCCACGCTAATGGCAAATCCAAAGTTTCAGGGGATTTCACTCACCAGGCCCTCACGAGTTACAGCCAGCCCACACCCCTACAGTGGCCGATGGGAAGTTAAAACTGGCTCCTGTACTGTACCCAAACGCACGCACTCCTCACAATTCGTAAACCTACGTACCAAGATTTATCCGTAGTAATCTTGGTACGTTAGGTTAACGAATGATGAGGATTGAAACGCACGCCTAGTCTAGTCTAGTCTAGTTAATACTCTCCCAAAAACAAAGAAAGACAAGTACAAAGCAGTCACAGAGGCACATAAAGAATGCACTTGAGCTGCAAATGCGCACGCCCACCCACCACTACAGCGAGATGTACTGTAGCACGAAGAAGTGGAGGGGCAGGGCTCGTGTGGGGCCAATTATATCCTGCCGCTTTGCTTTCCTGCCTCCAAAGCAGCTCAGTGATTCAAGCAACATTACAGAGACAACCATGGCTGCAAGTTTAGGCTGATCACCACTCTCCCATCATTCGTAAACCTACGTACATCTGTACCAAGATTACTTCGGAGTAGGGATGGCTCAACCCATATATATGGGGTACCCGTATATACGAGTATATACTGTATATACCGTAGGTCACTTTTCCATCTATACGGGTCCAAGGGTCCCGTATAGAAGGTTTCTCAATGGCGAACACGGTGTACACGGTGTCTGGCGCGAGCTTAGCCGCCGTCAAATCGTTTGAGCACTTCTGATGCGATTAATAGAAGCTAGAACAAACTCTCGAGGCTCAAAAGAATCGAAATCGACATCGAGCCCAGCTTGGAGGAGCAAACTTTCAGATCAACTTCTCGACGTAGCTAACGTGTCTTGAAGTATACTTGAATGGCACCTCGACGCACACTCGACGCAAACTCAGCGCACAACGATTGTTCAACTCGCGGAGTAAGTCGTTTACTTTAAGGAGCTACGCAGCATATTCAGGCGGGTCACGCTTCCTTTGGTTCGTTCTGATGACCATGAGAACAACATCTTGTGAAGACCTCAATTTGGACGCAGACAATGGCTGTACAACGTGTGGACGGAGACTCAGTCGGGTTAAAAAAATAACATTTGGCAGCACAAAATCTTCAACTAAAATGTCGTTGACGGTGCGTTTACTAATTGGTGAGCTTTTGGACAAGCCACGCTCTGCGTTGGCCATGAGAACAACATCGTCTTGTTCACTCACTTCCTTCTTTTTCATAC
>Ga0307930_1000835_pt1 | contig 24696 bp, 26 predicted proteins | sample OrgLakmetageno46_FD_203161 | JGI IMG/M metagenome (GOLD analysis project Ga0307930, IMG submission 203161) | Saline water microbial communities from Organic Lake, Antarctica - #46 | ecosystem: Environmental > Aquatic > Non-marine Saline and Alkaline > Saline | place: Antarctica: Organic Lake...
CTGTATCGGCCGCTACCTTGAATTTTGCTTGGAGCTAGCTTGAAAACGCTAGGAATATATTTTTTAAGGCAGTGTAAATTTATTATATTAGAGCTAATTATTTTAAAACCCCAACTCTGGAGTTTTTTTTGCACATATCGCGCTTTTAAGGTGCCAATACAGGCCGTTTTTGCCCAAACCACGCCGGTTTGCCTCTTACCGTCACCCAAATATAACATAGAAACCATTCAATTGCCGTTAGAAGACACTTGAAAAATGGACCTATCTGGGTCCGGGGGGTCTACAAAAACGGAGAATAATTTATGCATAAAACCCCTTTTTTTTCTTGGTTTCTGTTTCTAAACTGTCCTTCCCGGAAATAATACTTACAAAAAAGGTGTATCGAAGTCAAATTCATGCTTACGCTTTAAATTTTAATGCCCAAGTCCAATTCCTCGGTCCTAAGCCAAGCTCATACATACAGAATTTTTGATTTGTCTTTGAGATTTGAGTTTTGAGTCTCCTTATCCTTATATTTCATAAATTTCTGATTTATGAGTTCTTTTATTCATATGAGTGCCCCTTGACTTTCCTAGGCCAAATAGGTGTCCTGAGATGACATGGGGTCGGACATTAAAGATGGCTCTGAACTGCAAAGGGCTTCCGGTCAACTTCAAGGAATGGCGTGCCATAGCAGAGGATAGGCCGGAGTGAAGATCGCGAACGCACTCGAAACCTATGCCTCCTTCCGAGAATTGATCCTGCAAGGTTCATGTGAGTAAAGACGAAGATTGCATTACGCAAAAGGGCACTCAGCCCAGTCAGGCTTGTTCTAGAGGATTCAACAATCAATACGCATTTATTTGCTATATGTTAATGTTTCTTTGCAATTGGGGAGTATTTAATTTGATCTAATCTAATCCCCTTCGCCCTTTCCTTTCGCACCTCATGAGAATCAAAATAAAAAACTATTAGGCTACCACAAGTGCCGGTTCCAGGACTACATTTTCGAGAGAGCTGTCTTCTTGCCTGCAGATTACGCCGTTTCTACGTCGCCAAAACTTGCTGTATTGATTAAATTAATGTAATGCTAGGACACGGCGCGTATTTTCATTGCAACAATTACACAAAAGCGATTCTAGACTGACTGGTTCCAAATCTATTTCATGAGCATTTTCACAATTTCTGTTCTCTATAAATACTCCTTTTTTTGAGACAGGCCCCGAAGGGCCGGAATTAGAAGACTAACAGGTAGAGAAGAAAAGCTAAGCAGCGCAAACTAAACCTAAGAAGCTAATCAGGCGCACATGCCCGAGTGGCCATGGAAGTGATGGTTTTAGATTTTAGTGTTTGGTTTTGTATTAGTTCGAGATCGAGTGCACTTGCTGCCCTTGGTTTATTGGAGCGAGGTGGAGATGAAGGGAAGCAATTCACTGTATTAATGTTAAAGTAAGCGAAATTTTAGTTCCGTTATTTGGATGTGCTGTGCCGGTGCCACAAATCCGTAGCTAATTCACGGTAATAAGTAGACGCCAAATGATAAACAATCCAGGTTACAATGTGGAACTTGTGTGGAAGGGGGGAGATTCTGTAGCCCGTGTATTCGAAATCAAAATTCCGTTATGAATTTACAGCACCGTTCGGTACTGGCTTCTGTGTCATTTGGGCCTGTATGAGTCCCAGTTCGATTCAAGATATATGCGATCTCGATCCGAACTAATACAAATCCAAATGAAATGGCAAAGAAGCCATAATGAGGGTAGAAGTGCACGCACATGTGTTGTGCGCAAGTCGGAATCTTAAAGAGGATAGTGCGTAGAAAGCAGGAAGCAAGATACTATCAGTTCCCTCTAATGTGGAAACTGTTCATGACATAATTTTGAAACCAGACTACTGAAGTCGCTTGTGCGTTTGTTTCTGCACTGAAGAAAGCACGCCACTGTTCCATTTCTTGGCCATGCCGAGCCAGGAACGTCTGTTTCTCCTGTGGTGTAACTCTGGTATCGCGCTGAGGAGGCCGCAGTGAGCTGCGGTGCTGCGGTTTCCTAATGTCGAAAGGCGCTTTCGTGAAGAGCTTCAGCCAGCCAGTGCGGTCCTGCACCAGGGTTGCTCATTCCGAAAAATTGATCGCGATTTCGCCGTCGCCCACGAGGCCAATATTCTTCAGATGCCAGATAATCTCTCCTGTCTATCAATTTCTATTTCGTTCGTTTGTGGTTCGTGTCCGCCCTTTCTCTTTCTGGGCCCGAACCTACTTTACTACAGCAACGCACTATAAATTACAATCGGGCCACAGGCACAAGAAGGGGCACGCACCACGGGCACTTAACGGAACACACACCCACGGGCATCTAAAGGCCGCGAACAAAGATACAACGAACAAAAACCTGCTGTGTTCCGAAGCAAATCAAATGCGCCTGGGCTGTATATCGCGCGGGCACCTAAACTTGAAGTAAAGAGCGGCAGAACCTGCAAAACCATACTTGTCATTCGCTTTCTACCTCATAACCCTCTGTAATATTATACTTATTATACTATCTGAGCTAGAAGCTAAAAATAACTTACTGTGTTACTTGAGCAGCAAGCTGAAAGCTGTAAATGAATCCATGAATGGATGAATCCATAAATGAATGAATCCATGAATACATGAATCATGGACCGCGGCTCTTGAGAATTCTGAAATTCTGAACTTCTGCACCACCTGTGTATGATTGGATGTCGGTTATTACGTTGTTATGTTCAGCGAGATGACGTGCGTAACTATTTTTTAACATCTTGCATCCAAGCACTGTGACGTGATGAGCTGCAGTAGTTGTTACTGTAAAACACGTCAGGCAGCAGCCTGCCTCCAAAACACAAGTATAAAGGTCTTGTCGGCAAGACCACCTTCAGATGAAAGCTGGCAATGCGTCACTGAAAACTAAAATGAAAGAAGTATTTGAGAGCGTGCACCCTCCTGGAGGTGAATCGGATGTAGTCCCTGGCACAAGTAATAAAAAGCTCGCGTTCGGGAATTCCGTTAAAGATTATAGTTTGGGGAAAGAGGGGAAACCTGCGGCTGGATCGCCACGTAAGCCCGTACGCCGTAACTCTAGCAAGAGTGCCATGTCGGCCAGGGATTTCCAACTCCAAAAGCAGCGGAATTCCTGCCTGGAATTCGTCTTAGTGATCGTTTTCATGATAGGCTTTTTAACACTTATGTGGATTCACGAAGACATCGCCCATATTTACGAGCTCGAGCACGTTATGGAACTCACGCTAACAAAGAAAGCATTTGGAGCGCATTCTCACACGTTCAAAGACGTCAAAGATGTAGTGGAATTATGGGAGTGGCTAGACTTAGGCCTTCTGCCGACGCTCGTCAAGCACACAGACCCGGTACCCCCCCCCCTTCCGTCACTACTTCAAGACCGCTATTCCGCCTTCTTCTTGACAGCACTCCCTGCTTTCTGCTAGACTTTTTATATCAGCCAGTTCCTGTCGTTGTTGCTTATAATCTCTTTGTCTACTCCTCGCCCCACTTGTTTTATCTTTATGTAGATTGGGCACTTACTACCACACGAAGATTGGGGCTACTTGGCCAAGTACAACCGAGTGATCGGCGGATTGAGAATCACGCAGCACCGCAGTGAGGAGCACCATTGCCATTACGAGGAGCTCAGCGAATTCTACGGGGAGTGCCAGCCCCTGGGCACTACTGATTCGCATTCGTACGGGTACCCTGATTGCAGTGACCACGCCGCCGTAGCGGATTACCTCGTGAAAATTGGAAGCACCGACGACGATGAAGACGTTCACATGTGCTACAATGCCTCGGACTATGCGCACGCTGTCGACATCTACCACGACGAAGGGTTTTCCTTTGACGAAGAGACAAAGCAATTTGAGATGTAAGTTCATCTTTAGGTCTGTCAATCTTTTTCCAAGTATCGCTTACAAACTTTTTTGCTTTCAGGTGGATCGATTTGTTCGACACAAAAGAAGTCATCAAGAAGCGCATCGACTACCTAAAGGACCGCCATTGGATTGATAAACAAACAACTGACGTCACCTTTTCTCTCCTTTTCTACAACGGGCAAGGCGAGCCACTGGTGTGCGAAGCTTTGCTCAAATTTTTGTTCTCCAGAGGTACGAAACTTGGCTATGTCCATGCTGCGTGATCGTTAGGCATCACGCTCACACTACCTTTTGCATGTTCCCTCTCAGCGGGAAATGTCATTCCAGAAGTACACATTGAAACGGTCACGATAAGTCCATACTTTGCTATGCAAGCAGTAAAACTTTGCCTCGAGATTCTATTTGTTGGTATTCTGCTCCACTTGCTGTACACCGAGTTCAGTGAAATTCGCAGTCGGAGAATTCAAAAGAAGGCCTTGCTTATCTGGGCCGGGGCGGGTAAGAATTTGACGCCTTCATGGTTGCAAGCGTTTATTGAGCACTACTGGTCTGGCGATGAACCTCTGAGTAACATTGTTGATGCAGTCACTGTTGGCCTCGGCATTTGGATTACTTGCACGTGGATTCAAGTAACAGTTTCTATGACAGCAGCTGAGTATGCTCTCAAGCATCTTCACCGACCGGAAGGAGATGTCGCCTACGACGACACGGATCATGACATTTGGTCAGTGTATCACCACGAAGTTATTCATGCTGAACACAAGATTCAAGCCGTCATTTACGGAATGGTAGGACTAGTCTCAGAAATTTGAAAAAAAAATGAATCGCATTGACACCGTCTATCTTTGTTTTCAACGCACAGGTATCGATGAGGCGACTAGCATTTTTCATGGTCATGCTGATGATTTTTCTAATGTTCAAGACGTGGGACGGAATTCCGGCCATGCAAGGAGTCTCGGCAACTGTTATGAACGCTTCAGCACGGCTGTTTTCTTTTGGAATCATTATCATATGCTTGCTGACATTATTTGCGGGTGGAGCTATGCTAGCCTTTGGTCAACAAATGGAAGAATTTCACACTTTCACTGACGCCTTCTTATCTACTCTCATTGTGATGACATCGGGATCGGAAGATATTTATCAAGATCAACTTGAAATCGATAAACTTCTGGCTTCGCTTTGGCACTGGCTTCTCGTAGGAATAATGTATGTGGTGTGCTTAAATCTCTTGCTGTGTATTCTGGTCGACGCATATGGCGAGTCGCGGGCGCAGCGCGCTGAGATGGATAAGGATCACATTCTGCCCACGCTGTACGAGCAAACTGTGGATGCGGCCTGGTATTGCGGAGAGTCGATGCGAGAGCAAGTGATGAGCTCGTTTAGGGAATCAGGTTCTGATAGCAAAAGGATAGCAATGCCGAAGCAAATAGCCCCTCCTCAAGATGCAACGAGCGCTGCAAAGTCCATGCTAGCACGGCACCAGAGCAAGAAAATTGGCGTAATCCAGGAGGAGGCGGTGGTGACGCCTCCGACGCTGAATTCCAAAAGCAACTCTGAGTCTTCAGAAACCACAGCAGAGGAATTTGATGAGGGTGAAGAGTTTCTATAGAGACACCAATTATCTTCTTGCTGCACTTACGGAAGTCACCTCAGGCTCACCCTCTTCCCTCTTCCCTTCTTTTTATTTGGAAGTTCTAAAGTAAAAGAAATAGACACATGGAACGAAACAAGGGGGGCTCGCTGCGAGTAACTATCTTTAAGTTTATTTCTTCTTCATTTCAGGGAGGTAATTACGCCCTGAAGGCTAGTTGGCACCGGGGCGCTTCATTTTGAGTTCGAATATCCCAGATCCCGAGTTAGCTACTTTACTGAAAGATCTTTTATGTTCATGTATGCGCCATAAGGTAATTTAGTTCCTAGCTCCGAGGAACTGGTTTTATGGATTCTATATGGTATTATATAGAAAATACCAATCCCCTAGCTCGCTCTGAAATGTGGAATCGGAATATAGTTTCCTTCTTTTCTTCATATCGAAACAGGTCCCAACAGCCCCAGCACCAGCACCCAACAAGGGGCTGAAATTAGAAGGAAAACAGGTAGAGATAACGAGCAAAGCAGCTCAAAAGAAGAAATACTTAAATGCAGATCTCTGGTAAGGCACACACATGTCCATGCCCGAGTGGCTATGGAGGTGATGAACCGATGATAGCGGTCCAAAGTGGCACATGAAACGCTGGCACGCACCTCCGCGCTCTCTTTTTAGATGTGGGAGGTGCTGTGGAAGGTTTGAATTACGCCCACGTATTAACGAGATTGAGAGAGCGCGCGATGCGTTCTTTCGGGACAATCGGCAGGGCGGGCCCTAGTAAACGCGACTTTACGTCGCAGTCTGGGACTGTTTTGTGGTGAATATCAGAATATGTGCAGCTTGTGCATGGAGCTGACGAACGATCCATGTGCCGCCGGGAGGACTAGGACTAGCCCATCCAAGGAAAAAAGAATTAGCCGCAATACCGGATATTGCCAGAACCCTTGGCCATTCTAAGTAAATGAGCGCAAGCGGCAAGCCAGTGCGCTATTTTGCGATGCGAAATGGCGAAATGCAATATCCGAGATGCTTATACTTTCGGTTTTGTCTTGAAGTGTTCGTAAACTAAAAGGCAATATCAATAGCGCTTGCGAAATAAGCCAAAGTGCTGTGATCAATATCGCGTATCATTGAGTAGATTTCAGAAATGAAATGTCTACAGTCTACTGCTGTAGCCATTACGCCGGAATAGTAGTGGATATCGAAACAATATAGACGTCGATGGCGCAGTGAGGAAGTTGCTTCTGTAAGTCTCGCGGCGCGCCTTCGATTTCTTTGGTCTTGTTATAGATTTGAAACTTTTTCAAATTTGACAACCCACTCAACGCGCTTAGGTTCCCGTGAATGCTTTCGCCGGGCAGCCGCAATTCTTCGAGACGAGAGAGCTCGCTGACAAGGGAGAGAGAAATAAAAGTGAAGGCAAAGCGGTGGAAGGAAGGGGTGGTAGGAAGGAAGAGGAAGGCGAACATGTGACGCTATTTTTAAGATATGTGTGTGTTAGGTAGCCCACTTCATTCATGTTTCGCGACCCATAATTCGCCTATGTATCTCGGTAGTCTACTCTCTATCAGACGCTTTCAAAAAAAGCACACCTTCCAAAACAAACAAAAAAGATGCAAAAATGCGCACATCAAGTGAGATAATTCTCCCGTAACGCCGGGATTGCTTTGCAACAGCAGCATGCGGAGCTGGGGCAGCATCGCAAAGAGGGGCACAAGGTCTGCGAGGTCGCCGCAGAGGCGGGACGCAGCCAGAGACAGGCCCACCACCTGGCGACGAAAAGAAGGAAAGTGAAAGAAACTAAACACGAGCGGAAGCGTTGAGGTCCCACTCGACTTTCGAATTATTCAACCGAAATTTTGGATAGTCAATCCAACGGCAACCTTAAACGGTAACTTATTACCACTATCAAACACTCTCTTCTTTACTCAAACTAAATAAGTGTTATATTCATAGGACTAGAACCTTGGTGGCAGTTGCCGAGTCTGCTTTCACGCGGCGCCAATGGCTCAGAGGCTCCGCGGGGTCCCACGACACTTGCACCTAATGAACAATGCAGCAAAATTCATGAGAGCCTTCAGGGTAACAGAAAAGGGGAGTGCGCGTGTGTGTACAGCGATTGATGGTGAAATGACGTGAATGCAAGCACAACAAGTAAAAAATGGTCAGTCGTACAAGACGCATCTCCACAAGAACCCACAGGAGACGGCGTGAAATGAATTGCCACAGCGCATGCACGAGAGCAATCAATTCGTTCCTTACCGATTCGTCGGCAATGAAGGGCTTGAGCAAGAGGAGGGCTTTCTTGGAGTGGGCTTCGTCTTCTTCGTCGTCGCCCCCGCTTTCCACCGCGGGCTTCTCCATGTTGAACTTGGCTTCGATCGCCGCTTTCTGCTCCAAGTTCTTGGCCTTGGTCAACGGGCTGGTCAAAGGTGTGCGCGTTGGAGAAGAAGAAAAACGTTAAACAATGAGCGTGCTGTTGCAAATTGAATTAGACAAAAATAAAAGACCAGAAAAGACCTATCTATCATAGACTAAACTAGACTGCGCAGCGGACTGATGTTGAAGTCTAGCAGTCTCAAAATTATTTCGCAATTCTCACCTGTAAAAAGACGACCTCGGGTCGGACATGCGACGAGCGCTGGAGACGCGACGAATGGCCGGCAGCGAAGCGCGGGACTGTCGTTGAATTGCGGCGGAGGACAACGGAGGTGGTGGTAGTGGTGGTAGCAGAAGAAAGAAGATGACGGAAGAATGAAAGATTGAAAGTTATTTGGAAGAACAAATGAGGTTCTAGTATTTGCAAGAAATGAATATGATGCCTCTGTGACCCATTGAATAGCTCCTTCTCTTGGTAGTGACTCCCCCCAAAAATTGAGCCTAAGTACTGCACACCCCTTTTCCCATTCCTCGTACACACCTCCGTGGAGTGCCGGTGCGAGCTCACTAACGACACTCGCATGCTGTTTCGCACCAGGGAAGCGGCTTCATGTAAAGACCGGATGCCCCGCCCACTGCCACTCCCGTCTTGGGAACCCCGCGACTCCCTGCTCGGTGAACGGTTGCTGTCTATACTGCCGCCAAGATTGGGCGCTCCGAAGAAGTCGCCACTGCCGCTGCTGAAACTACCACCGCCACCACCGAAGTCACTCATGTGGTTTTGTGGGCTGCCTCGAATCGCGCTGCTGATGAAGCTATTGTTGGGGTTGCTCGTGGGGAAGAAAGTCTGCGGCGACGAGGGGTACGGCACCACCGGATAACTGGGTCCCAGGTCAGTGGGAGGGTGAGGGCCCAGCGCTAGAGGCGACGACGCCGGCATAGGAAAGAAGGACCCGTTGACTGGCGACGTCACGATTTCGCGGTCTTCCACCTAGTGCGCAAGCACGCAACAGCCAGGCACAATAACGTTGTAACTCATTCGGTCCATCGATGAATGGAGAGGTAGCTTGCAAAGGAACATTGAGGGGATCTATATTTACATAGTAATGCATACGAAAGCACTTTTCGAGAACAAGAAAAGTCTGTAAATAAGGGGCTAGCTAGAATACAGACAAACAAGGAACCACTCTAATTACATTTACAGCTGTATATGTGGGTCACCTGGCGATTGAAGATGCTCTTAGGAGCGCCCGTCCAGTCGAACTCGCAGTCCAGTGGTCTTAGTGACGCTGTGCGCGGCAATCGAGGCGCGGTGAGTGTGTGCAAAGGTATAGGCTCCTCCCGCTCTTCGCGCGACCTGTAGTGAAGCGAGGTTGGCCGCACAACCTAAAATTGTGTTATTGGTTGTTCAATCCAGAAACGCCCGGAAATAGTTATGGCTCAAGTACGACGATGCAAGTGCGCATTCGGCTAGCGCGTGGGGCTAGATTCAAATGGGTTCAGAGAAAGATTATGGCCACATTCATGTGTATGCAACTCTCACAAATAACACACAAGTTACTATCTCACTTTGAGCCGCTGATTTTTGCGAAGCTCCTTGTCGCGCATCGCGGCATCCGCGCGCGAAGTGCGGGGGGTGTTGGAGGTGAGTGACGTTCGTGCCGTCGACATGTCTGCAACGTATATGGATACAAGGGCACTACGGCTTCCCAGAAACGCCAGAATACTCAAAGGAATATATTCAATCCTGTGCAATCCTTCTTAATGGCATCGCTCATTTGCGCCGCCCTTCGATGTAACGCTGCTGTTGGACAAATTGCAGCGCCTAATTATTTCGGAGTATTTTACTATCCAAGTTAGTATCAAAGCCTAATGCATAATGCATTCGGGAAAATCTTTACTAATAACTCTCTGCGGTACTTGTCGATATTAAATGAGAAACACTCCTTTGCACATACGCCAAAGCTATCAACATGCATCTATCCAAGTTAGCATCCCCGCTGAACTCCATTGCATCCTCTTGAGTGAGATGATGAAAAATAACGAGCCGCGGTCCAACCCGTCCTGCTCTACTATGGTATAGAGAAGAAATATATCTTGAGGAGACATTTTGGCCACATTTTGGCTTTTTCGGCTTCTCGCGGCTGCAGAACTTAAGGATTCAGAGCATCGTGTCCGTGTCATTGCGCCAGTGCTGCTCAAAAGCTGGCTACCAGCTACCAGTCAAACTCTTTAACCCTTCAAGCTTTATACGAAGATTTGCACTATCTGGTAACATGATCTCTAAAGATGATTGTCAATTTTTAATTTATTGAAAAAGTTGCCCACTTGCATCGTTGTGAGCAGCAAATTACTTGTACTGTAATCGTTTGGACGCTGACACACTACCTTCATTCATTGATTGCGCCATGTTTATTTTTATTTTCAGGAGAGAACTATGGCTCACTTGGATGTGAACTTACAAAACCCAGCTGGCGGCGATGACTCTGACGTGTACACGGCGGGTCCAGAGTTGCTGGCTCAGGCGAAAGCCATCCATAAAAAGTATCCTCTGCTCGACGGCCACAATGACTTGCCATGGGCTCTGCGGGTACTATAGACTTAGCTCACCAGACGCTACGCGTGTTTGGTGCCGATGCAGTTCTATAATTCTTTTATGCGAGGCTTACACAATTTTATCGAGAGTATTTCATAAAAGATAGAGTATCAAGGCATGTTGCGTGTGAATCTTGAAAAGTCTATTTTTGTTCCTCTCATCCTAGCCTTATGTGTTTCTCCTAATCAAATGCGTGCAAATAGGAACTGAATCGCTACCATTTGTCCGAAGTTGATCTTGCTAGCGATTTGGGTGCTGTCAAATACGACAACCTTCGCCACAAGTACCTTCACACTGGTAACGATGCTTTTTCTCTCCTCAACTTTTACCTCTTCTTTTTCCCTGATTTCTACATTGGGCTGCTGCTAGACCCAATTATTCTAGTCTATCGTCCCAATCTAATGATTTCTCATATCTACGGGTTGAATCCCTATATGGTCTTGCTACTTTGTCTACCTCAGACATTCCGCGTGCACGCGAGGGCGGCATGGGGGCGCAGTTCTGGTCGGTCTATGTGCCGTTCAGCATTCAGGGAGCGGATGCCGTGCAGGCCACCCTCGAGCAGGTTCGAGCCTGATGGAGACCCTGGAAAAAACAAAAAAAATACTGCATCTAGTGCTTGTTTTTCTCGCATTCCGTAATCATTTCTATCGTGAATTCTGTGCTGGTTTGCTTTTGGTGAACTCTTCTTGCATGCATCACCTTTGTATGCCAGATCGACTGCGTGCACCGGTTGTGCGAAAAGTACCCCAACGATTTCGAGTGGGCCGAAACCGCAGCGGACGTGAACCGTATCTTTGCCAGCGGTGAGAGCAGGAACAGTGCTTTTCTGTGTTTAGATTTCTTAAGATTGAAATGACTGTGGGTGCGAATTGTCTCAGATGTAGAAATTGCCTTACTTGTGAGCACTATTCTTGCCTTCACTTTTACCATGATTGTTTTTTAATACATTTATCTTATGGCTGTCTACAGGCAAAATTGCCAGCTTGATGGGGGCGGAAGGCGGGCACCAAATCAACAACTCCCTCGGCGTGCTCCGCATGTATAGAGTGAAACCAAAGACGCGTTCAGTTGTTGAAATTCTTCCTTTTTCTGCCCCTTTGCGTATCAGATAAACTCCTTTGTTCTGCGAGGAGTTGTGCTTTCATCCAAATCTTTCAAACTATACTAATCACTGTGTTTCCTACGCGTCTTTTCTCGTTCTAATTTTACTCAGGTACCACCGTTTGGGGGTGCGCTACTTGACGCTAACGCACAACGGTGGTCCCGTCTGGGCCGACCCTGCTCTGGACTACGATGGCTCGTGGGTGTCGGACGACAAGTGCAAAGTATGTCTATTGAAGAAAGGACTGGGTTATGACGATCGATAATACGCGTTCTTAAAAATGTCTTTTTATGCTTCACCTTTTAAATTACTGTGTTGCAGCCATTTAATAGCTCTCATGGTGAGAGAAGTTGAAAGGAGACATTTTTGCGCAACACGAAAGTGTTTTGTTCCACTGATTGTGTTCTGTTTGGTGCATTATATTAGGTGAACGGCCTGTCCCCCTTTGGTGTGGAAGTGGTGCAAGAAATGAACCGAATTGGCATGATCGTGGACATCTCGCACGTCCACGAGAAGTGCATGCGCGCGGTAAAGAGAGAGAGCCAGAAATGGGCATCGCGCATGAAGAAATAACTAGAAATTTGTGCTCCTGTCATTGATGCCCACGTTGCTTGGGAAAAAAATGTATAATTCATATTTTACGGATTCGTGATAATTTGAAATTAGTCTTCTCTCGCACACGCGACATGACTTCCCATCCTTCTATTTCTCGCTTTTTCCTCTTCATAGGTTCTAGACGTGACCAAGGCCCCGGTGATGTTCAGCCATTCAAGCTCCAAGGCCCTTTGCGACCACCCGCGTGACGTGTCGGACGCTGTGGTTTTGCGCACCCAGGCCAACGGTAAAAAAGCTTGCTCTGAAATACTCATTCATTTCTGTGGCTGGAATGAACTTGAATATTTGAAGAAGTGACAAACACATGCATTTACTCTGCATGGAGATTCATTGACGCTATATTATCAAACTGTTGAAGAATTTTTGATTTAATGAATCTTTTTTTTTCATGCCTGTTTGTAGGGGGCGTGATCATGATCAACTTCGCTTCCAACTTCATTGCGGGCCCTTTCTGGGTTCGCGGCGGTCAGGTATGCGCTTTTTTAAACCTTCTTTTTGTATATACGTCTCAATGCTCAAATCTTTCGTTTTTATTTTAACCAGCTCGCCAACTGCTGCTGCTACATTTTAACCACTGCTATCAGTTATGCCAACATTTCTTCCGTGTGACTTTCCAAGTGCGCTCTGACATTCATGCTGTTTGTGTTCCTGTTCCTCTTATTTCATAAATACCAGGTGGGCGCCACCCTCAAGGAGGTCGCAGACCACATCGACCACATTCGGGCGGTGTGCGGGGGCAGCTGCGACCACATCGGCATCGGCGCGGACTACGACGGCATTGTAGACGTCAGCCGCGGCCTCGGAAACGTGTCCAAAGTACGTTTTTCATAACACCAGCATTCCCATTACTATCATTGACCTCCTTGTGTTATACGTAACATCATCGTCATTACTATTGATACTGCTACTGCTGCCACACTGCTGTAATCGGTAGCAAATATTGGGCATTCTTCTTGTGAATAGCATCTAGTTTATTGAGCTGATTTGTTCTCGTGCAGTCTTTGCCATGGTAGTTCTATACACCCCTTTTTATTCCTTATTTTATTTCTCGGTGTACACGAAAGGTACCATACCTCACCGCCGAGCTCCTGGCGCGCGGGTATGTGGAAGAAGACATCGCCAAGATTCTTGGAGGCAACGCCATCCGCGTCCTCGCTAAGGTGCGTAACTAGCTTGAATACTGGGGTGCTCACGCTATTGTTGGTTGAGATTTTGTTTGTTGAATTATTGCTTCTATTCTCCCATTTCCTTCATGTATATTTTTTTACTCTAATGCAGTGCGAAGAAGTGGCGGCAGGTCTGCAGGCTGGTGGAGCCATCGCGTCGGAGAAGACCTTGGCTGACGTGGAGCCAAAGTACGCTGCTGCGAAGGAATAAAGACGCCAAAGAAAGCAAGTGAATGCTTCTCTGTCATAGATTGCCGCAGAACCAGGTCCCTTTGAAAGCGCATGTAAGGGCGCTTTGTTCTAAGCGAAAGCGCCGTTTTCGACCTGCTTTAAGTCGGCAAGGGCAGGTGGATCAGGGAGATGAGCGCGCTTATGAACTCGAAAGTGCTCTTGGTAGTTCAGTTCTAGCTCATACTCCCTTTTCTGCGGGCTGAGGCAGATTTTCCCATCGTCCCGTTGCCCTGTAGCCATGCCTTAATGCGGAAATCCGTTTGTACCATAAACCATTCGCGCATCAGCCTAGTGCCAAGTCACCACCCACACTCCCACGCTCCATTCGCTGTGCCATCGTGTCTTTATAACAAATTGACCCTGTATTTTTACTCAAGGTACAGAAGAAAGTAAGCCAGAAAACTGCCAGAAAACATTCGAGCGGAAGCTAAGTTTTACAACATAGAAGCTAAGGTAACAAGAAACCTACGAAGCCCAATGCCTCGATGCAAATAATTGAGCGTATATCTAGTAGTAGCCACTTCTTGCTTGCTCCCAGCTCTCAAGCCTAGTCAGCTATTTTGAAACACCAGATGCAGAAAGGCGTTTGATTATTGAATGGTACTACATCTGACAACATCCGTCTTCGTTTTGGGGTCACATCAAGAGTATTCAAAGTCGATGGGCGCGTAACCTTCTCATCAGTAATACGAACTAGGGTTGATAAGGTATAATGGCAGCCGCGGCTAGTGGAAAGCTAGGAAGCATGAAGCAATTAGGCCTAGTCATCGGGCTTTATTTGTGCTCCATCGTTGCTCTACATTTTTGGAGCCCGCATCATAATGGTACAACGGATGCTCATGCTGCTGCAAACGCTGAAGTAAAAGCTGCTAGGGTGACTTCAAGGGCTGCTGCACCTTCGCAACCATTGGCTCATTCTACTGCCACTGCCTCGAAGCCTACCCTTGACAGTCATACACAAAGTTTATTTAGTGGGCCTCCTGGCGCTAGTGCCAGTGCTAATGCTAATGCCAGAGGTGTAGTCAAAACGCTGGGCACTCCAACGAAGCAGTTGGGCTTGAACGCAGGCGTGACTGATGACTCGTCACCTAGAGAAGAATCTCAACCCCAGACAGATTCGCCTCCGCATTCAGTGGCTTCACAGCCCCAAAAAGACTCTTCAATCATGCACCAAAAAGCAGCAGCACATCCGCCAGCGCCGCTTGCGCCCGCAGTGAAGAAGACAATGCACGAGGCAAAACCAACGAAGCCAGCGGAGAAGCTTGCTAAACCTAAATCGTCGAGCGCACTGGGAACTCCAGCCGCAGCCGACGGCATTCGCGAAGGTCCCGGCGGCAACAATGGCGCGTGGGCAGGCTTAGGCTCTGATGGTGTGGCGGCAGCGGCAGCGGGTCAGCCTCGAGGCGTAGTTGCCTACGCTGTAACGATCACCAGAGATGGACCGTGCGTACAGATTGCTTCCTGTTTCTTTCAGCTGCAATTCGTTTCCTCTAACATGCCACTCTTCACGCACAGAAAACGATGCCGTGGGCACATTTTTTCCCCGATTTTTGGCCTTTTTGTTTGCTCCTTTGTGTTATCAAGCTGCAGTAGCTCAATCCTGAGACCCTACCGGGTACCAGTAGGAATGCCTTATCAAAAAGTACTTCTTCTGCATCTTTCTAATACCATTCATCTGGTTTATGTGTATATAGATACGTCGACGGCGCTGCAGTGTTGGGGCAAGGCGTAAGAGAGGCTCATCTCGGAAAGCCGGGCGAAGGTGCGCTCTAATGTAGTGTGATACTTACGAAGACATACGAATGAGCAAGCCCTGGACTGATGTAAAGGGGAAAAGAGCGTTAGATATCAGTACTACAAGCTGCGATCTACTGGTGGCCGCCAGCAACGTCTGGCTTGCTTTTTATTTGAAGCAAACGAGCTGCATGTGTTGATGTCCCATGTGTTTGCGTAGCGGTCTGTCTTTTCTCCTCTTCTATGTGTACTATGAATCTTCTCCCCTTGAAACAGGCCGCACCTCAGCGTGGGACTATGCGCTGGTCGCTATCGTGCACCCTACCGTAGTGACGGCTCGAGCCCCTCTGGCTGCCCTTGGGTGGCGAGTGCTTGAAAGGGACATGCCTTTCCCCCTTTTTGCCATTGAGAACCAGGTATGGGGGCACAAGAAGGAAGAGACAAATGTGTCAGGATTTGAGTCCGAGCTTCTTTCCGTTGGCCTATATAAACTACACTAATATACTACTACCATCATCACCACTCCTACTCCTAGTATAATTATGACCTGTCTCTCCCCCTCCTGTGCTTCCAACAGGCGTACGCCAAGGCAGTGGTCACCAACGGCTGTTGTGGCCATTTGGAGCTCCTCAAGCTTTGGGCTTGGTCTTTAACAGAATACGACTGGGTAAAAATGTACACAAAAAGTTATGCTCACGCGTGCACTTGCTGGAATATATCTTTTCCTCTTCTTCTCCATTTATGCGTGGTTGTCATTTATTCATTTCCCTCATTCCATTTTCTTCCCCCTTGAGGTGGTGCATTTGGACATGGATTCCTTCGTGCTGGGCCCCATGGACGCCCTCTTTGACACCAAATTTGCGCCCAAAACCACGGGAGGAGGCAACGGCACCATGGTAAGAAACAATGAACATCTCAGAAAACTGCTCGTTGATTATGGTGATTTTTAAACAATTCTGTAACATTATTTTTAGACCACTTCTCCAGCTGTTTGACATAGTTTTTTCATGAGCAGCTCACATGTTCGGTTTGTCAGCTGCCTGCCTGCCAAACTGGTAATTCTGTCGTGAATCCGTTTTATAACCGTCTTTTTTAGTTGTACTACACGCGGGACTACAACATGTCACCCGGGCGGCCTCGGCTGCAGGCTCCGGTACAGGGAGGATTTTTATGCTTGCGGCCCGACAAATGGGCAGCCCAACAACTGTGGGACACGGTGGGTGCAGGAAGAAATTAATCAATACGAAGATGAGATGGGCGAATGACCCTATTCCTCCCCTTGATACTTCTTGCTTCTTTTGTTATGAGCGAGTCATTTATTGTTTATTTCCATTTATATAAGTAATTGTGTAGCAATATCCTTGCATTTGTAAGCACTTATTATTGGGATTCACTCTCTTTGCCGCTTGTGTACTCCTTCAGGTGAGGCGTGGCAACCACAAACCAGGCTTAGGGTGGGAAGGCAGCCACATCGGCAATTTTTGGGGCGGCATGACGATTCAAGGCCTCGTGCCCCATTTCATCGTCAAGGTATCTACGTACTGCAGAGTAGTTTACGACTATATCTATCGGTACAATTTGTGATTCTTTTTTGCGTTCATGCCTGACTCAACACTTACAGGTGGCGCCTGCGTGGTATTCTTCCGAAGTTGACCGTTGCGTTTACAACCAAATGGTGGATGCCGCGGGTGACCCCTCCTCGAAAAGCGCTCCTCTCGCGAAAATGCCGGTGATATTTTAGAGGGGAAGTCGATTACTGAACAACTACCCTGCTGAAGTTTTTGCTGCCCTGAAGTCTTTGTTCGCTTCATAGTATTCCAGTCGTGACGACAATTTCATCTGTATCTCCCTCCCCTTTTCTTCATTTGTCTTCAAGGTTCCCAACTGCCGCCAAACGGTATTTTCGGCTACCAAAAACGTGCACTTCACCCTGTGCCAGAAGCCGTGGTCTTGCCAGCGGGGCCACCGCCAAGCGCTCTGCATGAGTTTTCACAAGGCCTGGATGCAAGCGCGGAAGGTATGAGGCAGGGAAAGAGCAGGGCTAAGTAGAGCTGACGAGAACCTGCTATGCGTGAGAGTACAGTAAAGTATTTTCGTCTATTTTGTCAAGTCAAATCTGTTGAGAATTTTATTGTGCCATTTCCAACGCGACAACATTTTACTCCCTTGCTTCTTATCTCTACTTCTCCTCATCCTGATCTGTTTAAATCAGGACCTCGAGGTGAAACTGGGCCTTCCCGTCTCCAATGCTTGCAACAAGGGGTTGAGCGGAGACAAAGCATATGTTCCCATGGACCTATCGAGTGTGGGCAGTGCTAGTTAGAAATCAAAATCCAATAGCCACGGCCCGGTTTCATTCTGGACTAGTGGGCTGGTAGACGAGAAACAGTTGGCGATGTACGACATTTTAATCGCGCCTCGTAACTTGTATCGTCCGATGATCGGTAGTGCGCGGTAACTAAAAATATTGCTGTAGCTACCCTTGAATGTTACTTGCAGTGCCAAACAATTCCAATGCATTTAAAGGCGTCGGTGGGTTTGGATCTGGCTTCGATTTGTGACATGCGGAGTTCTAGGTATCTAAGACCGGGCACTGGATGGGTTATCGACGTCGGAGATCAGATATTTACCGAATCCCGGATTTTCCAATAGCAAATAGCAATCGGCCGAAATGAAATTCACCACCGCAGTCCGCAATCCCGTTTTTTTGTAAATATTATATCAATTCCAATTGGCTCTATCCCTCTTGTGTGTTGTATCCCTAATCACATTGGAAATGCTAAATGCTTCGTACTGTACACTGTACACTCGAACTCACTTTAGGAGAACCCATTTATGCTTACATTTTGCTGTAATAACCATCAATAGCAATAGATTTCTAAGGCCTGCATCAAGGGCCAAGGACAGGGAAGACATAGATTTCGAGGTTCGGTCGAAGGGGAGTAGAGGCCTGCGGAAGGCCGAGGTCGCCTTTAAAAGTGAAGGCAAATTAAACACAACTGGCAGTAGTCGCACATCTACGCCGACTTGTGGAAGTGAGTGTGGAGCCATTTTCCGTCGCGCTTTTCCCACACCCGGGTTTCCTGGACGTGGGTCACCTCGAAGCCTTTCTGGATGGCCCGGTTGTAGGCCACAATTCCCATGGCGCCGCCGCAGGTCTTGACCTGTCGATGCGAAAAGAGACACATGCAGGAAGAGCGCGAGGCAACACCAGGAGTGAGCACATGCGTTCTCGCGAACAACCACTGAAACCATACTTCATATAAGTATCAAGAAATGCTGAATCCATGAAGGAATTTAAACTCGTAAACTTCCAGCGGTCTAGCGGGCAAAAGATAACGAAGCGTGTGTGTGCGCACGCACTCACCACGACATTGGACATGGTGCAGGTGACCGGCGCGTCGCCAGCAGCTTTTTGCGCGTTGGCGTAGTCGAAGAAGTGCTTGTGGAACTCCAGGCCTTCCACCACGCGGCCACTGGTTTCCGGCTCGAAGCACGTGAAGTCCTCCGCGCAGAGGGCAGCGTAGCTGGCCCAGTCCTGAATTATCACACGCACGCACGCACGCATCCATCCAAAATTAAGGGAGAGGTGTAAGGCAGGACAGCAGCGATGGCATTAAGAAAACACACGATCGAAAATATGAAGAGGAAAGAAACGAGCCAGGGCGAACCTAGCAAGAAAGTGCGCGAAGCAACCAAAACAAGGAAGAAGCTCAATCTCTATTATTGTGTCTCACCCCTTTGGTGATGCACTGCAAGCACTGGTTAGTAAGCTCCGTGAGCTCCTTGTCGAGGGCCGACCCTTCCTTCAGGGGCTTCCCGGGGCGGCGCTTGCTGCTGCTGTCGAAAGTCTATTCTATTCGAGAAATCATAACAAACGTAGGCACATACAAGAAGTTGAAGCAAACATTAGGACAGAGATGCGGAGATGTGCTTGCACAAGCATTTGGAGAGATGTACGGCATGACGTATGAGCATGCATGCCATGTGACTATGCAAAAAGAATACGTGCTGCCCCTATGCATGCATACTAGTAGTTGAGCGCACCTGGGGCTTGGCGTGGTCCCACAGGCCGACGCCGTCCGGGGTGCCGCCGAACTTCGCCATCTTGTTGTTGATCGGGAGCGCGTACAGGGGGGACGCCTTGTAAGCGGCCATGAACGGCAGAGCGTCGAACGTCTTGTAGAAGGTTGCGAGCTCGCTGTAGCCTTCACCTTCCCACGAGGTAGCACCTGCTGCGATTGTTTTGATATTGAATTTGAAACAAAGAAATAGTAATACATGAATCGGTATTTGTTAGAGAAAGAGAAAAAGAAAATGCAGAAGAAGAAACGGAATGAATTTGTTAATCTTGCCAAGAACGATAGCTCTATACAGCAACATTGAGCCTCGCCCACGCGACTCTCCATGCAACCCTTCTCTTTCTCACCATTGGTGGAAGCCAAGATCTTCAGCTGGTCGAGAAGCTCCCACAAGTGGAAGTCAGGCGCCGTTGGGGAAGCGCCCACGAGGAAAGCCGTGCCCTTTTGTGCCAGCCAGGCGTTGAGCTTCCGCAGGGACCCGTGCTTCGCGAGGCCGCTCAACCCTTCCAAATCTCCGCCGTAAAACACGGCAATGCACGCGTTGCGCAAATCCATCACTTCGCACAGCAGCTGCTCAACTTCAGCCTTTTCGGCGTCAGTGGCGCCCAACAAGTCAAGTTTACCGCCCAACTTGGTCATGCATGCGTTGCTCTGTGTGACCACCACGTTGTCGATCTCCACGTAAGGCAAGTTCGCAAGAGGGTTCTTGGCCTGCACTGCGGGCTTGACGTTGAACCACGAAGAAGTGTCCCAGCCGCCGTCATCTTTGGACAGGCAGTCGTAATGCACGGACTCATACTCCACGCCCACGTGCTCGCACATCATCCGCAGCGGCGCGCCAAGGCCCCGGATGCTCCAGTATGCTACTTGAATTGCCATTTTCTCGGAATATTTGTGGTGAATTAGGTGATGTGTGATGAGGTGTTCGTCCTCCTTCCGTCCTAAAAAAACTCGAAACCCTATATGCTCTCATGTAGTACGGTGTAGAATACGGTGCCTACGACAACAACCAGCGCAGCGCGTATGTACAACTCGAAACAACGAAACAACTGAAACAACGCATCGATAGCCTTCTTGCCCATTGCCCATAGATTCTACTAAACCTACACGCATCACCGTTCGGCACTTTAAAATCAAACCGGCATATTAGATCTCCGGGCGCCACCCATTAGATATTTCGTGCGTATTGGTCGTTTGAAGTTGTTGCAATCATCCTAGCATAGCTGTACTCTAAATCTTGCGTGCTTCATGAAGAAAGCTTACTTCACTCGAAGTGATCTTCAAGATGTGCACATGTTCAAGATGGAATTGATCGACAAAGAAACGCACATTCGCGAAGACCACCCGCACTTTTTGAACAGGAAGGCCGCACCTCAGCGGCGACCGCGTAACGTGTTGCTAGCTGAGCCCACGCCGCGGTCCCGCCCTGGGACTCACGATGTCTCGAAGTACAAGCCATCTGGCGTGTTGTCGCAAAATGGGCGATCCATTGCTGGCAGCGGTTCCAGTTCAATAAGTGCTTCGGGTAACTCAAAAGCAGACAGAGCAGCGCGAAGCAGAGAAGTGCGGGCACCTGGCGGCGCTACGCTCTATGATTTGGCGTACACGAGCTCAGTATCTGGAATGCGGCGACAGGCAAATGCTAAAATGCGCGAGCTCGAACATTTAATGGCGATACAAGCGCGCGTCGACAAGCGCGTCGAATCACCATCAAAGAACCGAACACAAGAATATTTAAGGGCAAATCCGTGGCTCCAATCTGAGACGGGTGTTGAGTCGGGATTCGCTACTGCTTAACTGTCTAAATAAAACTTGTGCAAAAACTTGAGGCATGAAGGAAGGCGGATCGAAGTATCATCAGGCATCCAAACACGCCCGATTTACAGCCAGAAGATTCTCCGTATTATTCGGGCTTCTTGGTATTGCTTCATATTGATGAAGAAGCACGACCCAGAACCCGGCTCTTGCTGCACCCAGCACCCATGCTTTTCGCTTTTCTAAACTTTTCTGCTTTTAGCTTATTGAGTTAGGTGTTGTGAGCAGTTTTTGGTTTCAGGAAGCACATCTATAGGTAAAGGATTAAAGACTGGTTGCTTCAGGCACGAATACCGCAAGGGATAAGAAGTCAGTCCCGGATCTCCCATCTGTGCGATTAAGTCGCCGAATTAGCAATATTTCTCATGCGGCCATTGCTGAAAGTTTGAATTCCCCCAGCAGGCGAAATCAAGGCGAAAGAAGCGTTTTCTCCAGCTTCGTCAGCTCACCATGCTGCTCAACTTGCGTGGCCTTCAGGCGCTCGATCAGCCGGGCTTCTTCCGCCTCAAAGTTCGCAATGAGCTTCTCCGCCTCTGCTTTACGCGCTTTTTCGCTGTTGACTCTGCTCTCAAACTGCTGCCGCAACTCCAGCTCGCGGTCGAATCGCCGCTTTGCTTCCTTGGCCTGATTTCCACCGATGCAAAGGATAGATGACGATTAAAGCAAATGAAAATTTAAAGAAACGTTTTGACAGATACGTCAAGGATAACACGGAATATGCACCACAAACCAAACGAAAGAATAAAACGTGTTGGAAAAATAGAAAAATATAGTAACAACAAGAATGCCACGCAGTTGCACAACGCAAGTATTACATAGGATGCACTGCAAGTGATTGCATGCACATCTCTGCTGGCTGCGGCAATGTCTCTTTCTTCCTACCTTTTGTTGGTCGTGGGTCATTTTCACGCTCTGGTAAGCTGCGTGCCTCCGCGCGTTGTCTCCCTGGGACATGTCGGCCTTTTGGGCCTTGAGCTTCTCCGCCATCCGCTTCGCGTCAGCCGCAGCGTCCTGGTGGAAAAGTCGTGCAAGAGCGTAAAAAATGAAAGTTAGATTGGAATCACTTCATTTTTCGTGATACTTAAAGAAAGGGGACAAATTTGAATCGATTATTGATTTTTATAGCTGGAACGAGGAGAACTACAAGGAAAAAAATGAAAAGGATCAAAACAACACAGAGGTTTTGGAATCCATCGTTCTCTCAGAAATAGTCGTCGTCGTTGCAGCACTATGTAACAAACGAACAGCAGTGATGTGCTAGGAATAAATGCGCTGAGCCGGTATGGTACACGCGGGTACAGGCTTACCCGGTTGCGTTGCCTGACAGTATCGGTGGCGCCGCGGAGGTTTTTCTTGGTAGCGTCGCGCTGAGCGTTGAAGTACTCTCGGTTGGCCTCTTCTTGCTTCTTGGTCGCTGCTCGCCACTCCGCTCGCCTCTGCAAACGACAATGCATGTTGCCACACGTGCACACGTGACGCCCGTGCACCACACACACCGCCATGCAAGGAGAGTGGTCGCAGCGATTGAGAGAGAGCACGTAAGAGAAAGCGTACGAGCGCAAGGAAGTATACGAGAGGTGAAGCAACTAAAATATACGGTTCTCAGACAACAAACTTTATTGTCTTCGAGAAACACAACTATATTATAGGCAACAGTATTCTACGAAATTTCCATCGAATTGATTCACCTGATCGTGCTGTTTCGCTTGCTTCTTTGCTGCTGAAATATCTGCTGTGCGCTTCTTTGTGTCGGCAACCTTGACGATGAAAGAAGGAACAGTAGCGGTACCAGAATTGGCGGTGAGGGCAAAAAAACTTGTCAAAAGTGGAAGCAGACCAAATAATTAGGGTGGAACCTTGCTTGTTGGTGGTGAAAGAGAGAATAGGTGGTGATATCTCCTCAATTTGCGATCTATATTTCTACAGACACGATTGGTATGCCCAGAAAGCCTGTACGAGTCATATCCCTCATCTCCTTACTTTTTTAGCAGCGGCAGCTTCTTCAGCCCGCAAGTACGCAAGGCGGTTGGCGAGAAGTTGAACGTCGTACTCGGCGCGCTTCCGCTCGTCTTTCACTGCCAGCATCTGATTGGATGAAAACACACATAACAAAGTTGGGAAAGGAAAGTGAAGACAGAGAGCAACATCTTGAACTCAAGGCGTCTAGCAACAAGAACAGATGCGAATCCATGGGAATATCTAAGCTAAAATTTTGACTACAATCATCCACGGGTGATGTTTGGTCGGGAGCGGCGGGGAATTTAGCAGGTGCCGGGACGAATTCTAGCGGCAATCCCGTCCTACTTGCTTGCCTGCACGCAGCATGCCTAGCTACCGCACACCTACCTGGCTGTTGTGTGCCCAGTCTGCTGGAGCTTTCCCTGATGACCGCTTTACACTACTTTTCGAGATTTCTTCCGCCTGCACAGCGAAACGAAGCAGAAAGTGTGATAAGGACGGCTAGTATGGGTGCCTTAACAATCGAGTTTGCTTACCAGCGAGTCAGCATCGGCTGTAAAGGATCCCCTAGAACCCATACGCCCTTGCTGGTCATCTGCATTCATCCCTGCCGCCGCGTCGGCCTCCATTGAAGAAAAACCAGGCCCTCGTTGGGCTATTAACTATTATTATGACGCCGAGGCCTCGTAGCGTAGTGAATCGACTACACCAAGAATAATCAACGCTACAAGAAGCAGAAAACGCTGTACAGTACTGACTTTCTACCCTAATGTGGTAAATCGATGCATACGCATAGTGTACTGCTGTACAGTACCGTTCTACCGTTCGTTGTGCTCAGTAAAAATGGCGCAGTTAGAGAGGTCGCTCTTATGAAGCTGATTCTACCTGGATAAATCGATAGACTTCATATCGACAGTATACTCTAGCAATCGCACATAGCAGGCATCTCTCGTGCACTTCCTTCTAATTACGGTTGCGAAGCAAAGTGTGAAAAGTAATAAGACCTCTTAGCTAGGGCATCCTTCCTAACTCCAGTAATCACTTCAAGCACTCATTGAGCGCCCATTACTACATTCTTCGATCAAAAAATACTTTTGACTTTTATAACATTATTCAGTATTCTTGTCTGCCGCTTCGGACCACTGAGATGCCATCGCCTGCGTGGCGCGAAGCGTTCTCAACAATGTGGACAAACACAGACAGCGTTGCGAAGGGAGTAGTTGAAGATGCGATTCGAGCAGGGAAGAGCGACTGCGCCAACTACTGGTCAGTATATAATATTCCCATGAAGTGGTCTTACTGCTGGCCAATGTCACAGCTTGGTTTGGTTTCGTTAATTACAGTTTACTCTAGGCTAGGAGGCATTTGAGCAAAACAGTTCCAATTGCACCATTTCAAGTTAACTTCTTTTCGAACATTTCAATCAACTACTTTTGTGCCGTACTCTCTCTGGGCCGTTCTAGCGACGATTACCACATCGTGCGCACCACGGCTGACGCGCCCACCATTCACAACCAAAACAAGTGGACCCTCTTCCACGTCGCCGCGGC
>Ga0307930_1000839_pt1 | contig 24652 bp, 27 predicted proteins | sample OrgLakmetageno46_FD_203161 | JGI IMG/M metagenome (GOLD analysis project Ga0307930, IMG submission 203161) | Saline water microbial communities from Organic Lake, Antarctica - #46 | ecosystem: Environmental > Aquatic > Non-marine Saline and Alkaline > Saline | place: Antarctica: Organic Lake...
CAAATTTGAACTGAAAATAAAGAAATAAAAACTCAGCCCATAGAATGGCCAAATTATTTTTTGGATCCGAGGCTCGAAACTCAAAAAATAACTGAGAATTTTCTAACCCCGTAGAATACAGCCTAAGTGCAACCTTCAGAGCAAGTCTTTGCGTCCTTCAGCTAGAGGTTTGGGTTTGGAGTGAGTAGTCTGCTATCTCCACTCTAGCCTGCCCTTGGAAATGCCCTTACTTTGAGCGCGTTCTCCAGCTTTCACATTGGCGCCTGCGTCGTCGTAGCTGCAAGGGAGTCGTTATTCCCGGGTGCGAAGCCACAGCTGCGAATTTTGTAGTATGATTAGCTACCCTAGGTGCAAACTACTATATCTCATTTCTAGTTCCATGCCGTCAATGTGAGGTTTGGGAGGCTGAGACTGTCGCTGGATGTTACACCTAAAAAGCCTGATACATGATACATAACTATTATCGATACTGCGAATGCTTAATTCATACTTTATTATTTATCAGAGTCTCTGCGTTCACTAGCAAGAGAACTAGCTAGGCGACATTGTTCGGCACGGCTGCCACTACACACCCAAGGGTAACCACGGCAAATGTTGGAAAGAATGGACTGCCAAGAACGCACTCACGCATTCTTGAGCTACTGAAATACACAGGGCATGATTCTATGCAATCACGTAGTGGACAGCACTTCTCTTGCAGTTGCCGGGTAGGACACTGCCGTGTGAGGTCCAGTGAGATTCAAGATTCAAGAGGCTCCCGCACATACGGCAATTTAGATCAATATTGGTCGCAGAACCTTCGCAGCACGAACCTTCTTACTGAAGTGTATGACTTTGATGCAGGCAGCTTTACAGTTAGTGAAGATGCGAGTGTCTCATAAAAGGGCACTGCGCAAGAAAATTCATGCGAGATGCGAGTGTGCTGTAAGCTACAATTTCATAAATAACCGTTTTAATGAGGTAATAAATTCGCAGAAGGAGGGTTATGCGTTTTGTATACGCATGGTTCCGCGCGGGTGTAAAGCTAACTGCAAAGGATCCCATTGTTTGTGACTTCAGGTCGGAGAGAATCCAAGAAAGGCATGTAAGAGGTTTTTACTTGCAATTAAGTGGTATTAAGTGCCCTTGGCCCTTGTAAGCTAATAAAACATTTTCTCGGTGATGTCTTCGGCACTTCCTTTTGGCCATCGCCCAGTGGGCTGTTTGGTTTGAGTTGCGACGGCGCCTTTTTTCACTTCCTTCTTGGATTTAGGAGCTGCCTTCGAAGGATTTATCGCTCCGCTGGTGCCTCGGCCACCGCCACCTAAATTAGCACCAGCTTCATCGTCATCTTCCTTGTAATCGTCGTCATACTCCTCGTCTTCATACTCATCATCATACTCATCGTCCTCGTAATCATCATCGTATTCCTCGTCGTCATAATCACCATCGTAATCATCGTCGTCATACTCGTCGTCATATTCTTCGTCCATCTCATTATCCTCTTCTTCATCGTCATCTTCATCATCAGATTCACTACCGCTGCTTCCGATGATACTCGCACCGCAAGAATCGTCGCCTGTAGCCTCGGGCGGTGCAATCTCGAGCAGAATTTTCGTCCATTCTTCGACTGCATGCGACTGCCCGAAGAGCCTCGGCAGGTGCTTCCGAATCGACAGCTCAACGCTTGCTCGAACCTGTGAAACCGACGAGAGGAAAGAGTAATGACTTCAACAGTGACGTATGTTTTCTTGAAAGCTCTATACGAAGACCAAGAAATGAACCCACTGTTTACCTCGGCTGAAGTGCCAATGCGGACTGCTTTTTCAACGTAATCTTTTTCGTCCTCGGCTACGACCTGTCATAAGTAGGGTGAAAATACGGAAAAAAAAGAAGGCGTAGGACTAGAAAAACTCAGCCCCTTGCGCATTTCACTTCGCTGGATTGCTCACAATTAATACATCAAAGGCGGCAAGAAGATGACGCTGTAGAAGGGTGCTGTTTCGTGCATCGTACCTGTTGGTTGAGTTCTTGGGAGCCCATCATGCTGTAGAGCGCGAGCGACCACCGCCCCCCGAGGAGGCGCCCCGGCAGCGTGACTACGGCTTTCCCGAGCTCCAACGCTTCACGGGTCGTGGTGCAACCGCCAGCGGGGAAAGAGTCCAAAATCTGACAGAGAGAGAGCACAACGGGGTCCATTGGTGCAGTCGCGTGGGCGTTCAGTGAAGGAGAGAGCTCCAAAGAAAGAGAGGAAGAGGCTTTCAAGCGAGAGTCTTTCAGACGTACAGACGTTTGCTCCGGCACCGCTAGTATGCGTGTAAAGAATAATAACAAATCCAGAGAGAGGTATCCCCATTACCACATCGGCTAACGCGTAAAGGTCAAGGAGGCGATGGTGCGGCAGCGCAGACAGCCAATAGATGCGATCCAAATCCGCTCCTTCTCGATCTAACCGTTCCTCCTGTGCATCAATGAACGGCCGCCCGAATAAAAAGGACGAAACACAAGAATAAAATAACACAAATAGATGCACAGGAGCATTCGAGAAAGAGAAGGAAGAAATCCATTGACTTCCAAACTAAAAATAACAAAGATATTTCGTGATATTTTTTCACTCTAGGAAAGACAACCTCCCCTACCAGAATTTTCCGGTTGGTCGCGCCGTCAACGTCGTGCAAAATGAGCACTGCTTCAGGATCCGCTTCCAACACGCCCGCCAGCATCGTATCGAATTCAGGCTGCCGTTTGAAAGGCTTTTGCATGCACACGTACCTGCGAGCAAACCAAGCGAGCAAACCAAGCGAGCAAACCAAGCGAGCAAACCAAGCGAGCAAACCAAGCGAGCAAACCAAGCGAGCAAACCAAGCGAGCAAAAGTTAGATGTAATACTTCTTTTAGAAGGCATAATATTATACAGGCAGTTTACAAGCAGTGATACAGCAGGGCATAATTTCTGCCGAGTATAAATTTGCCACTGTCCGTTCTCGAGACAACTCAAAAAAAGGGACGCACCAGTTCCCGTAGAGTGGCAATTTAAGGTCCTGAAATCGCCGTCGCCCTTTGGTGCTCAGCACCACGCCACTGCTGCCGCTGCTGCCCCCATCGCCAAGTTGAGCTGCTGCATACGCCGCTGCTTCCGGCGCGGACCCGCCGCTGTTGGCCGATCGCCCGTCTTTGGTGAGCCGCCCCCTGTAGAATTGGTGCATTTTGTCCGCCGGCAACAGCTTCAATTCTTCCGTGTAGTGCAACTTCGCCTGTGAGATCAAGTGAATAAGTAGAAAAACAAAACAAAATAAAAAGCACACAAGTAGGCAAAGATGGAAGTCAAACTGCAAATTGCCAATGAATTGAGGACATTGACAGTGCACAGAAGGAAGAAGAAGGGGTAGTTGCAGTCACGACATTTGCATCGCATTCACCTCCCAACCCAATAATAAAAGCAAATATAACACACAACAAAGAAGGGCTGCGAAAGAAATTGTACGTAATCATCCAGAAAACACTCCTACAAAAATAGATATGATACCTCTTCATAGGGCAGTTCCGCTGCTGCCCAACTAATGTAGTACTGCATAATATGCTTGGGGACCCCTGACGTCACGGGGTGGCCGTGGCTGGTGGCCTGAACCGTGGCCAAGCGCGAGTAGGCCATCTTTTGAATCCACGTCGACATGGTGAGGTCCAGGTACAGCAGCACGTCAAGTTGAAGGTTGGCGATGTCCCGCCGGGCGCTTTCGAACCAGTGGGGCGCGCGGCCGTCAATCAGCAAGTGCTTGTCTTTCTTTTCCAGGATGTACGGGTCCGGCGGCGTGGCCGACTCCATGAAGTAAATGAAGGTGATTTCGAACACGTCCCTCGACAAGCGCTCCATAACACCTCGGAAGTCGTCGGTCACCGATGAGGCGTGGCTGAAAAAAGCTGAGGCCACCCCGAGCTTCACACGCCGGCAAGATCCTCCTCGCGCCACAGCCGCATTTCCACCCTTGCTGCTCTTCATGCCGCTGCCCTTCTTCGTCTTCTTGGCTCCCTGGCGCGTCAAGTGCGGCGCCACATAGAGGAGGTCCGGGAAAGCGCGGGTTGCCGCTTGAAAATGCTTCAAAGCGGCCGACGCAGGGTCGCCGCGGTAGTAGAACGAGTGCACGAAGAGCGACAGGGTGCAGTGCGAGTACGGGTCGTTGTTGCCCGCCATGAGCAAGTGCTCGGGCCTCACCAAAGCTGCGCTGGCAGGTCGGCTCAAGAGCTCGTCTATGCGTGCGTGGTACAGCTCGTAGCCGCGGTCGGCCTCCGCGACGGATTTGGGGTAGTACGACAGCACCGTCGCCAGTTGAAGCGCCATGCAGGTGTCGGCGGGGTTGCCTTCCAGGCCTATGGTGAGGAACTTGACCGCTTGCGGGTACTCGTTTAAGTGTGCCCGCCTCCGCCCCGCAAGGCCCGCCAAAAGGCTGCCCTGTTGAAAAGTCCGGGACACGGGCTTGTCGACTCCGCGGCCGAAACTCTTTTCAATCATCGCGAAGGCGCGCTGGCTCTTGATGGGGTCAGGGCTGCTCATATCCATGATGCCCAGCTGCATGAGGGCGTTGGCGCTCCTGGGATTCAATTCTAAAATCTGAAACATCAAAAGCGCATGTTGATGATGTGTTCCGTGCGGGTAGCAGGCTTCTTACGAATGTGTAAGGAGAAAGCTGTGAAAAGGTAAAACAAATTTGGTTTTATGCTAAGCCAAGCCTGTCGCGTACAGCGTGCCAATGGTACTGCAAACGCGTACCTCATTCCATTTTTGCTTCGCTTGAAGTGACCCAGGTTCAGCTGAGAACGCCTGCTGTTCTAGCTGCTGCTCTAGAAATTCGTTCTGGCCATTGCTAGGATTTTTAAGTGAGTTTTTGCGCGCACTTTTCACGGATTGCGGCAGCAACACCGCTCCCACTATCAACACCAGCAGTCGGTGCATTCGAGAAGCTAATCTCCTATTTGTCACTCGAGGGTTACCAAATAAAGGGTTGTAAGTTTTATGCCCTGGTCTTGTCGTAACCTAGGATGCTAGAGCCTTAGCTTTGAACTGACTTGTAACTTTCTAAGGTGCACCTACTGGTCTTGGAGAGATTCTCTACGGCAAGGAAGTGTTGCAATATAGAAGAAAAGAGTGGTTGAGCGCACGGTATTGCGCTTATCAAGACGTTTCTAAAACTTCTTGAAGAGTTACGTGCTAATGATTAGGGCTCTGTAGCCCACTGCTGTCTTTAAGTATATCGGCAGTTTCCGCGAGCTCGTTCTAACAACAACTCATTTTTGATGATTTGCTACATACAGTGCAGCGTGTACACGTCGCAGCGAATCAGCGAGTAGATATTTACCTGAATCTGCATCAATCATCGATCATCTAAATCTTGTTGCTAAGTGCTAAGTGCTGAAAAAAAGAGCAGCGTGTCAAGCCATCGAGCCTCCATCCACCTCAGCGCACCGGAGGTTAGATAGAACGCAGTGATTTAATAAAAGGCGATACAGAGGAATGAACGACCCGAAGGCTCTTGTAGGAGCACGAATTAATGCCGTGGGCTACGGCCCGGGTAAAATAGAGGGCTTTCGAAAGTTATGGTCCGGTGGATCACCGCATACGATCATGTTTGACGATGGCCGGTGAGTTTCCCTGTATCATGCGCACGCCCGCCTGCCGTGCACTACTTATAATTGCTCACCATTTAGTAACCGCTTGTCGCTGCAATTTCGTTTGGTGCTTCACCAGACGGCTTGACTTGGTGCTTTCACGCAAAAAGATGGGCGCCGGTAACGGTGGCGTTGAGTATTCGTTGCTCGAGGGCACTGCGAAACAGCGCTGGGCACTTACGGGCGCAAAAGGCCTAAGCGCCGCTGCTGCCGCTAAGAACACTGGCGGCAATAGCAGCAACACTGGCAGCAGCACCACTATTAGCACTATAAGCGAGTCGAAGGCCCCGGGTGGTTTCGCTGGCCGATCGCTGTTAGCGGCTGCGCAAGATCCCTCTGCTATTGCACCTCATCTGGCATCCTCGCCAGCACATGCGAATGCGCCACAAAGCAAAGCATCGCCAACAGGAGCGTCTATCACTAGCTCAAATGAAGCATTAGCCCCGGTGGCGCCTGAGCCTTCTCCTGTTTCTGCACAAGGAACGCCTGACATCTCCTCAGAAATGCCGACGCCTTCGCCGATAAAGCCACCGCTGAAAGCAACCAGCACTGCAACTGGAGCTGCATTTGTTCCAGCTGAAAAGCCTGAGTCTTCTTCTTCGTACGCGCTAGAACAGGAGCCTAAGGCCGATGTGGCAGCCATATCTGGGGGGAAGGAAAACTCCGCTATTTCGAATGCGCTGGCAGCCTCCGAGCGGTTGGTGGCAGAGCTCCAAGCCACTTCTGCTTTGAGAATTCAACAGGTGATTTCTATTCACAAGTGACCAATATTGGACTGATTGCTGTATGATTCCCTAATTATTCAAAGTGTCACAAAACACCCTATTCCCTTATTATGTGATTTTCTTTGCATACTGCTTTTAGGCAACATTATTGGCAGCTGAGAACGAACGTCTTCGCGCGGACAACGAGGCACTCTCTCAACGGTCTCAGGCGTCTACGAGCCTGGGTCAACGCCCGGAAGTCATGAGAAAGAGTGCAGCAACTGCCGCTTCTACAGCTCCTGAAAGAACTTCTGATGGCGTCACCTTACGGTTCAACTTGTGGGTTACTTTGGATGGTTTTCAAGGCACCTTCGAAGAGGTGCAACACGCTTAAAGCGCGCACTCATGAAGGAGTCGTCATAAATGACTACACGAACGAGCATCTTGTTAGACCAAGTACAGTATGCACAGACATTTACCTTCGCACACCAGTGTGATATCAGTGTTCCAAAATCCATTTCCATTTTGATTTCATCAACTCACTCCTTTGTCCCAATTCGGTTTATTTCATGAATCGGACAGGTCATGGCCCACGAAGCATCCCTTCTGGCGAATCCTTCCTTGCGAAAACACCGCGCTCCTCCCATAGAGGGCAGTGGCGACTTGCGAGCCTATCGGTGCGCCGATGGGTTTGTGGGGACCTACGAAGAGGTGCTTTTGCATTCACAAGAAGCCGAATTCTTCAAGATGCAAGGCAAAGATACCAGCTTACCAGGATGGTGGGTGCATTTGGATTATGGCGCAAGCAATCGCCGTAAAGCGGCTACCCGGATGAGTAGCAAGAATGAGAACAGCTTGCCTAGGTGGTGGGTGCATCTAGATCATGGCGCAAGCAATCGCCGTAAAGCGTCTACACGTATGCGGAGCGTGGATGAGGCCACCTTACCAGACTGGTGGGTGCATTTAGATCACGGCTCGAGTAACCAGCGCAAGGCCGCCACTCGTATGAGTGCTCCACGCCATTACTCCGAATCTGCTTCTGCCGCAATGTCTGCCTCCGCAACCTTTGAGCGCTCGACCACAAGCAGTGCGACCTCACTTTTGTCGGTGCAACTTTCTGCCAGTGGCCGAGGTGCACCCAAGCGCATCGCTATGTTTACAGCCCCCGACGGATTTTGTGGCTCCTTAGCTGATGTAGTGGACCATGCTCGTGCACTCGGCTTGCCTTTTGGTGGCGTAGAAGAAGGCAGCGACAGCGGGCGTCATGATGATAGCTCGAATGCGAAGTCAACGCAATCGCGGCTTATGGCCTTAGAGGAGCAGGTGGCGCGCTCTTAGCGCGCATTCGAAAACCTGGGTTTAAGCCCATCGCTTAGCTGCCAATGCCAGAATCTTGGTGATGTAGCTGCTGAAAAACCTAATTAGACCCAGACAGAACCCTTTAGCCTGCACCCCGCTCCCGCTCCCCGCCCCGCTGGTTGCTAATTTTCCAAGAGCTTGGACTCTAAGCCCATAAACTCAGAAATTAGGCCCATTCAAACCCAGGCCCAGTAAGTAGTTAGATGGCTTATAGTTCAGAAACCAGCAGCTCTGACAGCCTAGACCTTGAATGAAGTATGCATGTCTCATGTCTGAATGGCCTTTTCCTGTGTCTGTGTCTGTGCCCTGTGTCAGAAAGCAGCAAAGCAGAAAGAGAAAGCAACAAACAGCGAACGACCGAGCGGATTATTCGTCAAACTGGCCCCGAGGGCTAGCACATAGGAATTCAATAATTTTATGCCTTGAGCAACCCCAAGGAAAAAATTCCCACAGCGACCCTGGCCTTGAGAGCCCCAAAAAGACCCCAAAGAGGGAGCAGAATACAGTACACAGTACACAGTATATACTAGTACACTGTATTTGCTATTTTGTGATCCCGATCCCGAGATCCCGAGATCTCGAATCCCGTCATTTTCCTCCAGTACAGTACGATCTTCCTTCCTTCCATGAAGGTGATGGCCCATGAAGGTGATCCTCTCGCGACCTCTTCAAGACAAAACCAGCGTCCACATTCTGGAGGAACTGTTGATGACGGGAACGTCGCTGAGAAGCGCCATCGTGGTAGTGGCAGGTTGCGAGCCTATCGGTGCGCTGACGGGTTTGTGGGGACCTACGAAGAGGTGCTCTTGCACTCTCAAAAGATAGCGTTTCTGAAAAGACGAGGCTGGGACACCAGCTTGCCTATATGGTGGAGTCATTGGGATAGCGGTGCAAGTAATCGCCGTGTTGCTGCTACACGCGTGAATAACCTGACTGAGAACAGTATGCCTACGTGGTGGAGTCATTGGGACCATGGCGCGAGTAACCGTCGAAAAGCTGCCGTACGCGTGAATAGCACGGATGATGGCCTGCCTGTTTGGTGGAGTCTTTAAGATTGTGACGCGAATGTCGATAAACAATTTGCTTCGTGTGTGACTGCTGCAAACCGAGAGGCATGATCTCCTTCCGTGGAGATCCTCGAAGGCTACGCCGGTGAGCGCAAGATGCATTTGAGCCAGTCGCTGTAACCTTCTGCCAATGACCGAGGTGCACCCAGGCTCATCGCAAGTTTTACAGCCCGTGGCTCCTAGCTGGATTAGTAGCAATCTAAACCTGTATTGGTAAAGCAATTTGAAGACAAAATAGGAACAACAGCAGCCGTAATGATGGCAGTTCCAATAATAAGTCAATTCAATCCGCACGCACTCAGAAATCGCGCGTTGACTCGAGCCCATTTCGATTGCTCCAACACAAAAGACATCCGCATTAGAAGCCAAGCAAAGAAAAGAATTAAAATAATAATAATTAATGCGATCGCAATTACTGGCCATTTACTTTAGGGGCCGTGGTGGTTGCTGTTTGCTCGTTGCGCCATCTACCATCTGTTTCTCTGTTCTGTTTCCATTGTATCTTACAGCTGAGTATTTCTCCACCTTGGTACTTAGTACATATAGCCTATCAACAACAAGAACAGTAATTATTGCGCATAGACGTACTTCAGGTCGGTCAAATGAACTCGGATTTCGAGGTGTTTGGGGGAGAGGGGGGAGACGGGAGACACCAGACACCACCTTAGACCTTAAACACCTTGAAACTTGAAACCTTGAGAAGCTCTTAAAAAATAAATAGGTACCAATATCTTACCAGGTGAATAGTGAATTAGGTCGCTTTTACTGCAGCTCTTTGGGGCTTCTTCACGGCGCCTTGAGGCCTAAAGATATATCGTTTTGCGCATTGAGCCATATTCTTTCGCGTAGAGACCTGGATAAAAGGGTACCGTGATTGTTTTGCAGATAAGGGTTAAAGAGCGCTTTACTAGCTCTGCCCTCCAGCTCTCCTCCAAAGAAAGCACTTCCTTTAATAGTGGTGAGCTAGGAAGGGTTACAGGGGCCACTTGGATTATTGTCGCGCCTGGCATCTGGTTGGTTTCCTAATAATGCATTCTCAGCGGCGTCGCGAAGGTTCCGCAACCGACTAGGCAGCCCAAGGCCAGCAACAACACTGCTGTCACCACCACCACCACCACTGCTTTCGCTGTCATCTTCGTTGGCGTTTCCTCGTGATGAGGGCTCAGAGGTGGGGTCAACTCCTTCGCCGATAGCGGACACATCTTCGAAGAATATCTAATCGATCGAAAGCACAGGTCACGAACATTGGATTGAGAGAGAGCTCGTGCAAACAAATTGACCAAGAACAAGTGAAACACATATCAAGGAAAGAGAATCTTATAGTCGGCGACGAAATGTCAAGGCTCCGTGCAACATCCCAAATGATTTCAATTAAGTCTTCTCACCTGAAAGGCGTGAGTACCAGGATCGTGCGACGGCTTTGCAGCTACGAGTTTAGCATCGTCGTGGCTGCAATCCAGGCAACACTCGAATTTGCCAGGGCAGTGAGCACATGTAAAGCGCGGGCCAATGATGTCGGACAGGCACACCTGATCAAGCGCCCATTTGCCAGTTATGTACGCGAAGGGAAGGCGACGCGCATGCAAAGTGTTAGTAGTGATTGGTGTGCTGAGTAACGGCCTTTCTCATCAATTCACGTCGCTATTTACTGTATTTACCCTACTTCAAGTTTCAAGCGAACTTCCATGAAACATGAGTTGAAAAGATAGCGAGGTCTATGTTAAGATGAAACGTAAGATTTATCATTTTTCTCTGCCGTTTCACCTCGCATTTGATCCGGTATTCGCTTGTCGTTTGGCGTTCCATTTGAGGCAAGTCGCCTTCAACCCCGCTCAAGGGGGCGAAATCGTCGACATACACGTGGTGTTTGACTTCCCGGGCTCGCTCCGGGTCCACCTGGAATTCCACGGGGATATTATATTGGAGAAACGGAAGAAGAGCAACTCGGAAAACCATATATATACCTACAGGAGAGTAAAAATTCAGCGACGTCGAAGCTTCTCAACAAATACATTAAAAATAGCCATAGGAAGCAGTCAAGAAAGCCACCCATGAAATGGTATCAAACGAGCATATGCTGGGTGTGTCTGCTTACGTCAGCAAGGGTTTTGGGCAATCGGGCTTTGTCCGCGCCTGAGCGTTTGTACGGGACAGCGGTCTTCCAATCCAAGGTTTTGCCACACCTAGAAAAAATCAGTGTGAGTGTACGGAAACATATATTACGGAGTAGTTGTCCGAGGGGTTTCCATTGTAGCAAAAAACACCAGGGCATGAATAAAGGATAGTATGTGCCTGTAAAGATTTCATCAAACTTCCTCTCTACGTCTCTCTCTTCCTTTTTTGTTCCTTTACTCGTGTGCATACCCGTCCTGTCGGTTGCCTCCTCCCTTGTCGGACGCGTCACGGCCACACGTCACCGAATTGCAGCCGTCCACTTTGAAGATGGGCTTGGAGCAATGCGGGCAGAGGCGGCAGTTCTCCTCTTTCCAGGTTTCGTCCGCTTCTAAATCGGCGAAGCTTTTAAAGGTCACGTGAAGGAAGAAAATGAGTGAAAAGAATGAGAGGAGGCCAAGCAATGAGAAATTCAGAGAAAAGACAGAGGAAATAGTCGACTATATTCAGCCAGGCAAAGAACATCAGCAACTCCTATGGTAAATGGTAAAAAAACAAAAGCAGAGCATGCTTAGATATGTGCGGACATCACAACTTCTATTCACTTGTTTACTATGAGTTTATTGCTTACCGGCGCATCGCATTTTGAGTGGCATCGTCAAACTTCTTTTGGGCGACGTTCAAGTTCACCGTTCTCTTAGCTATAAACGCGCTTCGTCCTCCGTTGCGCCAGCTGTGCCAGCGCCTCGCAGTCTCCGCGGCTTCTCCACATGTAAGGCCGCCCCCTCGATTACTGCTACTGCCACCTCCACTTGCACTGTTGCCCGAAAGAAAGCTGTCAAGAGAAGTGTCAGTAACAGCAGCTGCTGCTGCAGAATCAGCAAAAGTGATGCCGCTGGTGCTGGCACCGCTACCACCACCACCGTTGCTGCTGCTTTTGCCATTACTACTGTCAGGACTTGCAGCTGCCAGCGGTACGCCATGAAAGAGTTCCTTGCAACGGCTGCAAAACGCGTAGCCGCAAGTCGGGCAACGGCAGTACTCGGGTACCCCCGGGGTGGTGGCTTCCGCGAATGCTTGGCAGTTGGGCTGAGGGCAGCCAATCCATAGGTCGTTGTTGCTGGCAAGCACGTTGCCAATTTCTGCGTCTAGATGCGCGGCCAGCTCCGAGCTGTGGTCACCGAACAGTTGCCGCACCTGCACATGAAAGAGGAAGGGCAGATTACAAGTAAAGGTAAAGAAAGTGAACGAGGCACAGGGAGGTAGAGAGAGAAAGCTTTAAGCATGAAATTAGAGAAAACAAGCAATGCACGGATTTCTGACGTAAGGTCAGCTACGTTTTCCCGTCAACAAGGGAGCAATTTCTCTGATCATGTCGGCCCACTCCTCCACCTCAAGCTGCGTGATGGCATGGTTGCAGAGCAGGCAAGCGGCCACTTTCTTTTCCGCTGAGCTCAGAGTTACTTGGCGTCGCACGCACGGGAAGCAATAGCGGTGAGACGCTGCGCAGTCTAGCGTGAATGCGTCGGAAATAGGCACGTCGTCCATGCAAACTACGCATTCGACCTGTGGGTAATCGTGTCAGGCCAGGAGAAGAGATTGCAAAGAGAGGTTTAGTCCATTCTCAGGTGCCTCTATACAGTAGTTGGAGAAGTAAGAACAGTTGTATTACTACGTAAGTTTTGTGTTTGGCAATCACCCGAGGTTCTGCGAGCTGTTCTGCAAGCACGCGATCTTCTTCTTCTCTTTGCCGCGCTGCTGCCTCATCTTCAACTTGATACGCTCCGCCTCCTCCTTCTCCAAATTCTGCTGCGCCGTAGTAACCGCCAGCTGCTTCGGCCGTAAGTGCTTCTGCCGCTTGAGCTGCGCTAAACGTGGCGCCTTGACCTGCACTGCACATTGCGCACACGCCGCCGGAGCCGCCGGAGCTGCTGCTGCTGCTCTCGTCAGCAATGTCTGGGGCTGGGTTTATATAAGTGCATGCCATGCAGACCCACTCGCCCGTTTGTGCTACGGGCATAACTGTAGCTGCTGCATTAGATGCTGCATCGTCAACTGGAGCGTCACCATCCACAGTTCGAGAGCGTTGAATCCCAGAGTCTGCGGCTGAGTCGGCAGACGCAACGGTGACTTCAGTTTCCAAAGTGCCGGAAGCCAGTGCTGAGATTAGGCCGACTGTAGTGCTGGGAACCGGTACCGATGGAAGCGTTAATACGAGTGGATATGGAGTGTCAATTAGACCTGCAGGAGACGACTGCGCTGTCGACGGCACTGGTGGCAAGAAATCGCAGCTGTTCAGTGAAAGAGCAAATCCAGTATTGTCGCCTAGCGGGACCTGCTGTTCACAATCAGGTTCTTCTTGAGGAGAAGGGTTAAAGCTTGCCGTGCCTGATGGCATTTCAGGACCTTCGTCACCCTTTGTGGAGGGCGTGGGAGTCTCGGATTCTGCAGAACTGACAACCACTGCTGCCGGTGACGAAGTCAAAGATTGATCCGATATAGGTTGTTCAACTGCTTCATGAAGACTATCGAGATCGTTTGCGCCTGTTGGCTCGCAAGAAGTACCCCTTTTCGTCAAAATTAGGTCGTCCATTTCGTCCGTGTGATCAAAAATGAACTCAAGCGCGGCAGCTGAATCACCATTGGCCTCTGTGAGAGCATATTCGGCCCAGGATTGAGAAAATCCCATGCCGATAATTTCTTGGACATCGGAACCTGCGTATGCAGATGCCATTGTGAGACTAGCCAACGTATCACACGTGCACTAAGGTTATTGGCAATGATCGAAGCCCCTTCATTTCTAGGATTTTGCGCCGAAGTTTGCTCCCAGCTCCACCGAGAAAATAAAGAAAAGATCCGGTGCACACTTCTCGCACTCCCCCCTGTGCGGTAAAGGGTAAAGGGTAAAGGGTCAACTCGTCAACTTGTTGGCAGTTATAGAATGCGCATCTTCCCATGACCATGCGTTTGCAGTTGCGATTCTTAAGCAATACAGAGATATTTGCGCACGAGGATAAGCAATGAGCAAATGCTAGCGATTTCCACTGATTTTTTATGGACGTGTGACTCTCGAACGCCAAATTGATTTCTAGAGCTTCATTCTATTCCGTAAAAGCCCTTTCTACGGGTTTACCTTTAGTGAACTCCACGGCGACATACTTCAAATAAAATGGCAGATCCCTATGCTTTTGATCTCAAGATTGATGTGGCTAAAACCCGCCAATGGTCCGAACGGGTCAACAGGCAGAGGCAAAGTGGTCCTGACGAGTCCGACAACGACAGCGACGGCCTCGACGACTTTTTAGACGATGACGATGATGACAACGACGGCGACGATCATTTTGACGTCTCAGACAGCGCCAGCTTCTCAGACTCGGAGAGCGGCAAGTTTCGTCGCCAGCCGCAGCCCACCACTGCCGACAGCCCCGTGTTTCCAGGCAGCCGTGACTCTTTGAATTCATCGGTGGGGTTTGGCGCCGCAGTAGAGTTGCGCATGGACCCAGAACAGAAAGCAGCGCTGAGTGGCAGCGTGCAAGGCATGATCCAAACGCGCCACGACCTTGACACCATTCGGTGGTCGCAAGACAGCGCCGTGCGCGCTGCGATGGAGGAAGCTGAGAAGTTTGAGCAGGATACTCCGGCTGCTTCAGGAGCAGCTGCCGTGCCCTTCGCTAATACTCGCTCCTCGAAGCCCAGCTTGGGAGTGCGCGCAAGCATGCGGAGTGCGGGGGCACTGAAAGAAGGCGACGACGAAGATATTGACGACGATGACGCCTCTGACGTGAGCTCCTACAACGGCAGCCTTTCAGTGTCGGCCCCGCCTTCTTTCCGCTCGTCTGCGAAGCCGATAGCACAGCCGCAGCAGCCGCAGGCTAGCGCCAGGGTGCCAGCACCTGCACCACAGGGGGCGGCCTCAACAGCTGCCAGCACAACTGCAAAAGCAACCACAGCAACAGCTAGAACCGTGGTGCCGAGCGTCCCAGCTAAACCTCTCAACAGCACTGGTTTGGCATCCCCCTACAGCGACGTGTACACCTCGGACCCAGACGTTGGCGAAAACGACGACGACGAATACGGCGATGATAGCCGGGAGGAGTCTGCGGCCGACCCAACAGCGGCCTGGCTTGTCTCTACAACTCCGGCAAAGCCTGCAGGAGGCGACGGCAATGATGACGACGACGATGGTTATGACGACGACGACGCTTACGAAGAAGGTTACGAGGACGATGAGTCCCCACGGCCCTCCCCTACGCACGCGTCCCGTAGCGGTCAGAACCCACCCCCCAACAACTTTCCCACAACCGCGGGCAGTGCAGGTGGCGCTGGTGCTGGTGCTGGTAGCGGTGCGGGCAGCGCTGGTGGTGTTGGTGCGGCCGAAGTGAAGAGGCTTGTCGCGAAATTGACACGCTTGGGCAAAGCTGAGTTCGACAGCTGGGCCGACGAGGAAGGCGACGGCGTGTGTTCTGAAGAAGAAGTGGCCCAGCATCTCAACGAGTATTGGGGCACTTTTGGCACTCCGCTCCGAGTGGAGGCTTGCGTGGCGCTTCGCAATAAGAGTGGCAGTAATGAAATTTCCGGCTCGGGAATAGCCGGAGAAGCATTGGGGAGAGCGCTCTTCGCTGCCGTTGGCAATCGGCATGGGTTCGTGAATGCATCCGGCACGAGCATTAGCGATGGCAATGATGGTGCTCTCATTCGACTGGTAGACTTGGAACAGTTCCTCATTGACGCCAACGCAGACCTCGACAACGAACACACTTCATCAAGTCCTTCGAGCGCGCAGCCGTTGTCGCCTACCACTCGTACCTCTGCGCCTACTTCTCCCGAGTTATCTTCAGTTCAGGCAGCAGCTTCAGCCATAGCACCGCCATCACCACAGCCTCCTGTATCGCCACCACCAGTGCAGCCCCCAGCGCCGTCGTCGTTTCGTCCAGAATCGCCCGCAGCTCCTCACAAGCTTAAGGATGCACCAGCAGCCGGAGGCACCCACAAGGAAACAACCGAAAACGCTGGCCGAGCACCTCCGCCTCCAACTAGGGAGGCCTCAACCTCACGACCTCTATCTCCGCCACCACCACCACCTTCTAACACTGCTATATTCTCCACTACTGTGGGCGCTTCAGGAAATCAGAGCACTTTGACGCCTCCCTCGGCCGCAGCAGCAGCATCCACCATGGCAGTGCACGAGGAGGTGACCTCTAACAGGAGTGTCCATTCTGTATTCGCTCCACAAGCGGCTCAGACTTGGCAGCAGCAGCAGCAGCAAGCGTCTCAGTTCGCGGCCACTCATGCTACGACTACAGCTTCTCAACCCAATTGGAATCTTCATACACCGGCAGAGTTTCCATCTTCTACGCACCTTCCCAACTATTCTACTTCTGCTCGTCCTCCACAACAACCACCGAGCATCCCCGCTGAGCTGAAGCCGTACCTATCCTCGACTTCAGGAGAAACAGTGCCAGAGGCTGAGGCCCTACCGTTAGTGGAGCTAAGTCTGGAAGAAGTGGAGAACCTCCTGTGGGGTTTGGGCTTTGGCGATTGCTCTAATGCTTTGGTGGAGACCCACGGGATTGACGGTGAGTAGATAGTACGGTAGCGGACATGGACTGCTTCCTTTTCTTGCCTTCCTAGTGGTCTTTTTCTATACTTACTTTCGATACTACATTCACGTTATGCTCCCCCCTTTAAATCATCTCTGTGCTAGGCTCTTTGCTGTGCCTGGTGGAAACGTCGGACGATTTGAAAGAGCTCGGAGTGGGTTTGGCGGTGAAGCGAAAGAAACTCTTCAACCTGCTTTCAGCTTTGCAACACCCCCACACTGCACCGCACGGGGTGCCAAAAGTGCTTCTGCGAGACGGGCTCGCTAAGAAACAGGCAGCTGCCAATGCCGGTGCTAAGACGGCAGCAAAGGAGAAATCATTGAGCAGTCAATCGGGTACAGCTACTGGATCTCCTAGCGGTGGCGGTATTGGTTATCGCCCTGGGGAACGATTCCATGACCGATCGCGGCTGGAAACTCGCGTAGAAGGAGAGGACGAGAGTAGAAAAGAGAAGGAGGAGACTGCTAGAGCCAGTCAAGCTACTGCTGCTGCTGCAGAGGAAGCTCGGGCAGCAGCTGAAGTACAGGCGCAAGCAACCGCGGAAGCTATGCAGCAGGCTGGAGTTGCAGCCGAAGCCGAGAGCGAAGCCGCCTTTACTCGCCAAAGCAACGAAGCCGCCGCAAACGCACTTCGCGCTACACAGCAGCATGGCGCGGCGCATCCTCTCTGGGCGCTGGGGGCTTCTTCAGCCTCTTTTTTCAACGATCATGGTTCAAGGGCAGCATCAGTAGCAGCAGCGCCCGACCCGACCCTCCCCATGGCGCGCGTGTATCTGCGATTATTGGCCGAAGCGCAAGCAGAAGCGACCGCTGCGAAACGCCAAGTTGCTGAGCTAACCTGTGAATTGAACGCGCTTCGAAGTCAAAGAGGAGGAGCTGCTACTCCAACTCCAAGCAATTCTTCCACAGGTGGCGCTCAAAGCCCAGCTGCCGCATCAAATGAGACGGCAGCAAACAAAGCGGCAGCAGCGGCCTCAGAAAAGACCGGCACAACAGCAGCGGGACTGAATTCATCAGACAAAGAAAACGACGCATCTGCTGGCAGTAGCCACAGCACAGGCACTGGCAGCAACTTAGGATTGGACAACCCTTTTATGAGCAGTGGTGGCGGAGCCTCTCGACTAACGATGCAGCACGCAACGAGACAAGCACTGTTGAGGCGCCAATACGATCTCCTTCGAGAACAGCTCAGCTCTGCGCAGCAAGCAGCTGATTTTCACGGCCGCAACGCTCACATTACCAATAGCACAAACTCTTTGACTACTACTTCAAATCTTCAGGTAACAGACCTATCATGAGCATCCGAAACTCCTGGACAATGCAAGGAGAAAAATTCACCTGCTTTGTCTTACCCCTTTTTAAATACCCTCTTTGGGGCACTGCAGGAAACTCTATGGCGCCATTTGCAGCAAAAACCGCTAACAATGGAAGAAGCGCTTCGACGAGTTGACGCGGGCCTCGGCTGATGGCATTATATGTACCTCTTGATAATTTTTCGTTCGTGAACACCGCTGACTCGAAAGAAACGGCACTTATATGCCAACTAAGAATATCTGGACAATAAAATAATCGTTTTGTATATGCCACAATCCCGCAGTTATCACTCGCCATGTCCCCATAACACATCTGTACAAGCAACGTGCACCTCGTCAACTGAGAGCACACCTCAGTCGCGTTTAAATTCAAATGAGCACTCATTTTAAGTCACATGTAGACGAATTTAGACAAAAATAAACACCTGCCCTAACCATGCCCTGTAAACTAGACGTAAACGTAAACCAAAATAAGTTCGACTGGGGTGTGGGTGTGCTCTGCATCAGCTTCTTCAAAACCACTTGCCGGTATATAAATAGTACTCAGAAGACTCAGAGAGTGCCAATAAAGTCACAGGGCTCCTTTCTCTTTTTTTGGGGGGGGGTGGGGGGGGGGGGGTGGATGTATTTTCTGAGTTCTGATTGGACTGTGGACTGGGTTTAATAACTTTCAGGCGAGGTGCCATTGCGCCATTGCTCTCTAGCCGGCATCTCGTTTAAGAAATAAAAGTAACAAGAACTTAAGGCTCTCTTTCATTATTTGTTTTTTTGGTTTATGTGCAGTTTCCTTGCGCGCTTTAGCGTCTACTTCATATGCCATATTATAAACCCCGCCGTTAATGAAGGACTTGCTTTTGTCTTGATGCGTCGTCCATTTCTTGCCCTGCTTAATACGCCATACACAAGCACATTGCATGGGGTATTCATTCACTTCACCAAACCATCCAACACACAAGAGAAAGAGCTATCGTTTTTTTTTGCTTGAAAGTGTGATTTTCAATCAGGATATGAAACCAGGCGGCACGCGCTAAAATATCTTTGAAGTATTCCGGCTGCCAAAACGCTGAACATCAACAATTTTTCCTTTTTTTTTTTCAATTGGAGTTCTGTTGACAACAACAAGGACGTCAGCAAGAGTTGAGGACGAAAGTGTTGACAGTACGCCCCTTTTGGTTACAGGGGTTCGTTGGTATTGGTATGCCGCACCACGAACAGATTTCGCGACAAACCCGACAGATTTTTGTTCGCATCCCATGGTTTCGAATACTTTATGTTGGAGCACTCCTTCATTCCACTTGATTTCTGCGACCATGTTGTCCACAGTGGCAATATTGGACAAGTTGGGCGAAGCTTCGACCAATTGAACAATGAGGGGTATCAAAGCTTGAGTTGCGTCGTACTTGTCGATGAACCCAACTACATCAGAAGTAAGGTTGAGACTTTGTGCAAGTCGTTTAAATGTCGTCTGCTTTCTTCTTGGAAATTCAACGAGATCTATAAATTGACTCAAAGCCTCGGGCTCGAAGTCATCGATTTTGACAATGTTTTTAGATGTTTCTTCGAATTCTCCGGAGAACATTTGCGCAAACACTGGCGAACAACTTGAAAGTTGCCCTTTAAGAACTTCCCATTCCTTTCCGCTTGTGGGGTGGATGATCGTCACAGTCTCTACAGAAGCCATGGATCAGAATGATGTGTTGCGACTGGCGTTAAGAGGTCGCAATTCGGACATGGGTCAACGATTGGGTCCAAAAATAGTGGTAAACGTACATACACACAACATATCGGTATATCGCCAATTTTTTGTGAGAATGGCAGCGTGGCAGCTTCATAGAGACGCATAGGCGTGTAAGCTACATTAGCACATGCTGCCATACAACTGACATAAAGTCTCTGCCTTTGCTTGCTTTCTATCTTTCTATCTTCCTTTCGAACTCGAACTCGAACTCGAACTAATACAAACCCAAATGACACAGAAGCCAATGCTGCGGGCAGAAGTGCACGCGCATGCGATGCGCGCAAGTCAAAATGTAAAGAGGAAGTGTGCTGGGGGCGAAGAATTTAGGACTCCCATACCCCCACTTAAGCGGAAACTGTTCACGAAATATGTTGTATGAAGTCAAACTTAAGTCGTTGCTGTGTCTGTCTTGAAGAGAGCGCGCCGTTGCTCTGTCTCGTGGGCGCGTTGTCCTTTAACTAATGCGAACTGAGCCAGTTCTTGTGTTATGCCCCCACCCCCCTGTTCACTGTTCATCTCCCCATTCGCCTCTCGATTTCAATTTGAGCGGATATGGAATTGATTATAAAACCGATTCGCTGCACCAGCACGATTTTAAAGATATGCCAATACTGGCCTCTAAGAACTAAGAACCGCCCTTTCCCGGATCAAGAAACCTGCAAAATCGAGCTTTTCTGAGATCGCACTTAATGTTTCAGCAAAAACATTCGGCCTTGAACCAGAACCAAGGTATATCTAGTGATCCATCTTTTACGCTCCAGAAAGGAAACGCTCTAAGGGCCAGCGCAAACGGTGTCTCCCGAGTTAAGAGTAGCGCCAACCTCGTCTTCCAGATCGAGTTCCAGTGGCTCATCATCCGGGTCCTAAAATAGCAAAGAAGAAGCAGAACAATAGCTTCAATATGGCAGAGGGCTCACACACTTGAGTTACATGTGGATTCCAATGACGTGCCATGGCTCTTTTCAGGAAGTACGCTTGAATCGAAGGAATAGAAGCTTCATTGTGAAAGACACTTTGAATCGGTCAAACAATTGAAAAAGTGTTTTATTGAAAGAGAAGGAGGGGACACATGCAAAGTAGACTTAAAACACAGGTCAAGCCAGAAGCGATCTTAGGGTTGAAAACAACGAACCTCCTCGTTGTCGAGATTGGGCAATCGCTCGAGCTTAGAGACCTGCAACCGGTTGGGGCACCCGCTCCGGCGCAGCACGGCCGACAACAGCGACGACACCGGCATGGAGGAGTCGCACTTCACCGTAAACCCATGAGTGACCAAGCGCTCTTCCGCGGCGCTTTGCGGGCCTTGCCCCCCATGGAAGGCGTCGGGCGACAGGACGCACAACACCGACACGATTTTGGTCAAAAGACGTTTACTGCCCGCTGGTGCGCCAGACGACAACGTCGACGACTCTTCCATGGTGCAGAGGGCTTCTAGAACGTCACCAGGTCGCAGCACTTGCCCACAATCAACGTCCAGCTCAAGGGGGGTAGGCTTGGGTGGACGGCGAAGGGCGACGACTTCGAGAGCGCTGTCGGTGCCGTTTTCGTCCTTTGAGAGGCCACAAAGATAGAGTGGAATGTAAATACTTGCAACGAAGATAAATAAATTTGTAGGCAAAACATTGCTTGACAATTGAATAAGACAAAAGAGGTCGAAACACGCACACAAACTTATGTCGAACCTGCACATGCCGCAGCGCCTCTGAAAACAGCCATGAAATCGGGTGGTCTTTCGGGCACAGGGCGCGCAGTGGTTGGCACAGCATGGGGCCATTAGGGTGACCGGGAGCTCCGCCGAGGGCAACAAACGCTACGTGGACCTGTGAATGAGAAATACGAGAACGAGGTGATCCTAGTGATGGAACATTTCAAGTGTCAAGTGAGGAACTGTTCCGCACGCAAGAGAGAAAACATAGGGAAGAAAATCTCGATCTCACCTCCATGAGGCTATTAGGGTCGGGCCCGCCGGTCGGAATTGATTGTCGTCGATTAGCCTGCTTCTCTGTAGGGGTGCTAGATCCTAACCGCTGCTGCTGCTCCATCTGCTCGCGCCGCTCCCGCGCACTCAACCTTCCCGTGGGGGACTGCTGCGCCTCCAAAGAATGGTGATGATGGTTATTCTGCTGCGGTGATCTTGACGGTGAAGAAGCAGCACTACCAGGGGTGACGTTATTGTTGGCAGCAGCTGCAAGTTGTGCCTTGAGCACTTCGACTGCTTGGGCTGCCTGGCTTTCCTTCTTCTCGGCTTCTGCGAGTTTAGCTTCGAGCGCGGCCTTGTCTTTGCCTGCAGCGCTTAAGCGCGTCTCAAGGGAGGCTACCATGGCCGGCAAACGGCTGAGCTCTTTCTGAAGAGATGCTAGCTTCGCCTGTTGGGAAATGTTGGATGATTACCAAAAACACACAGAAGTACACTTTCACCTGTATTAGCTACTGGAGCATAAAACAACCTGTTGCAGGCCGCAATCATTGATGAAAATAGTTTGCACAGCCAAGGAAATAAAACGATGAAACATAAACTAAGGTTCAACTGCTTTATCATATTCCATTCAATCCCCCCCCTATGAGCCCACCTGGCAACTGGCGAGTTCCTTTTCTTTGGCAGTGGTCAGCTCCTTCGCTGCACCGACAGCAACTTGAGCGTTTTCTTTGTCAGCGGCTCGCGCTACTTCGTCGCGGACCTATTCAGGAGAGAAATGTGTCCAAAGATACACGAAGGTGGAGGACCATTATAATCGAGAACTGTGCCAAGAAATAAGACATCTGAGAAAGAATTTTTTCCGCACTGAGCACATAAGGGCATAAGTATGGATGTCTGCATTCAAATAGTCTACACTGCTCTGCTAGCAATCCTTAGCATTTTCTTACCGCCGCCGCTGCAAGGCTGTCTCGTTCGCGTGTTAACGCCGCTAGCTCCGCTGCGGTATTCGCCGCACTCGTTCTCGCGGCCTCTGCTTCGGCCCGGCAATTGCGCGCATACGCCTCGTGCTCGACCGCAGCACGGTGCGCGGCTTCGGCCAGAGCCTCTTCTTTGGCCGCTGCTTTGGCCTGGTTCTCGTTGAGGGCATGTTGCAGAGCCGCGCACCGCTCAACGAGAGCTTCGGAGGCGCTGTCCCCCGAGGCAGCTTTCTCGTCCAACGCCTTTTGCTGGGCCTGCATCGAGGCTATGAGCTTCGATTGGTCATCAACGCACGACCTATTTGGGCAAAAGTTATTGGCGTCATTCCAAAAGTTACACACGGTGACAATTCGAAAGAATTTGGACACAAGAACTAACAGAAGTAAACTTCGATTGCATGGAAGTTTAATGGCAAGGGAAAAGAAGGAGGAAGTGTGTACAAACGAAAAAAAGAGAAAGGAAAGAAAGTTGAGCATTCATACCGGAGTCGGTCAAGGTCTTCTCTAGCTTCTTTCTCCCTAGTTTGTGCCTCTGCCACCGCCGCCTGCGCCTCTTCCACTCTTGCTTCACACGCGGCCTTTAATGTTGCCGAGGTCGCGGCGGCGGAGGCTACACACTCTTCAAGTTCTTGTTTGGCAGCGGCTGCTGCTGCTTTGGCGGCCGTGGTTTCTTCCTGTACCGGAAAAGGATATGAAATCAATGATATGTTAGTTTCAAATGATACAATATCGGGTTTAAGACACGAAAAAAAGAAGAGGAACTCACGATTCGATTCACAATTGAGAAGAAAGGACCGAACAAACGGAGTGAACAAACTACTCATCACCTCAGCCGCCCGAATCGAAGCATCCAATAAATCTTTGGCCATAGCTGCCTCCGCTTCCTTCTCTGCTTGCGATTCTAGAGACATAGCTGCCGCTTGTAGTTCGGCCTGGGACGCAGCTAGCTCCGCCTAAATGGTATAGTTTTGCAGGAGCGTGATGTGATGTGTGTGTGTGGATGGGTGGATCATCTAAAACGGATTGAGAGAGGTCGATAACCATCATACTGACTAAGAGCCAAGGGGGTTAGCGTACTGATAAAGAATACTGAAATCATGTAAAACAAGAGCAATCGTTGAATGAATGCGAGAGGCAGTTTAAGCGGTAGTTTCCTTCTCATTATTCCATGCCAAAGCCCCCCTCCCCCCCAGAACAAATTAACAATTACTACCTGCGCTTCTGCCACCATCACGTGCGCTTGCGCTGATGCTTCATCTGCGGCTTCCCTCGCTTGTTTGGCGGTTTCTTCGGCCCTTCCCTGCGCTGCCACCGCCACTGCTGCTTCAGCTCTGGCCTCCGCCACCTCCGCCTGGGCCTAGTGATGGCGCAATCAAGGATTAGCGGATACACATGAGTGCTTACATGCTTAGATGAAAAACTCGGAAGTAAGTAGGGGCATACGCGTGCGTATGTGTTCGTATTTTAAATCAATGGAATTTTAGAAAAGGTTAGGAATGACAGTGCTGCCGCTACTTCAAACGCACTTGCGCTGTAGCCGAAGCCTGTTGCAACAATCGAAATTCGGTCTCCGAGGCCTTGTCCTGCGCTTCAAATGCCAATTCTTGGGCTGCATTGCGCTCGGCTTCCACCTTTTGGGATTTGGCGGAATTGAGAAAGGCAATTGACAATTAGATATGGAGTTTTGAGGATTCGAACTATATACTGTACATCTACACGCATAAGTTTTTAAAGGAATACAGGGTTCGATTCAACCAGAAGTAACGCAAACATTTAAAAAAAAAATCAAAATAGCACTACATGTGTTTTAACGCATACCATGTCAGCATATTCTGCCCGTTCTGTGGCAGCTCTCTGCAACTTCTCGAGCTCCTCGGAAGCTTTCGAGACTTCGTCAAATTCAGCTTCAAGGTCTCGCTTTTCCTAAAAAGGAGCAGAAGACAGAAATAAAGAAGAATGCCATTAATCGACCGAAAGGAACACGTCAAAGTGCTCTATTTAATGTGTGTCAGTTAATGCCTTCAATGCAATTTTTGATGCACAAGCAAGCCCTCACTACCTTCTTGTAATGGGCTGCAATGTTTTCCGCTTTAATTAGCGCCGCTGCAAGTTTTTCTTTCTCTGCTAATGCAGCGGTTGCCTCCTTCTGCGCTGCCTGCGTGGCTTCTGCCGACAGTTCGAGTGCTTCTTTTCCAGACTCCAAACGCGCCTAAAAAGCCAAGGCA
>Ga0307930_1000840_pt1 | contig 24634 bp, 21 predicted proteins | sample OrgLakmetageno46_FD_203161 | JGI IMG/M metagenome (GOLD analysis project Ga0307930, IMG submission 203161) | Saline water microbial communities from Organic Lake, Antarctica - #46 | ecosystem: Environmental > Aquatic > Non-marine Saline and Alkaline > Saline | place: Antarctica: Organic Lake...
TGAAGTTGCAGAGTCTCCAGCGGCAAAGAGCAGCTGCGAGATCGGTGGCAGCCTTAAGAGATGAAGCAGAGATGCAGGGCGCTGCTGCAGTAAAGCTGCAGAGCCTCCAGCGGCGAAGAGCAGCTCTTAAATCAACGAATGCAAGGAAATCAGATGTGTATAAGCAACAAAATGCAGCAGTTATGATTCAATGTTTCCAGCGACAGCGTGAAGCGTCTAAAGTATGCCTTGTATTGAAGTTGAGTAAATTTGCCGGGGTTGAGTCAGATGAAACAGGTGATCCTTCATTAATCATAGGTCAGTCAACGCCTCCTCAAATTTTAACTGAAGGCTGGATGGAACTTTTTGACGAGAATGGGAGAACATACTATCATTGTGCCGCATCTGGAGAGACATCGTGGGAAAAACCTACATCCTCATCTGCAGAAGTAATAGACTTTGGTCTGAACCAAGATCAATCCGTTACGGCAATTCCTGAAGACTTGGCTGTAGGTTGGGAGGAAGTTTTTGATGAGAATGGGAGTACATACTATCATTGCGCCGCATCTGGAGAGACATCGTGGGAAAAACCTACTTCCTCATCTGCAGAAGTAATAGACTTTGGTCTGAACCAAGATCAATCCGTTACGACATCTTCTGAAGACTTGGCTGAAGGTTGGGAGGAAGTATTTGATGAGAATGGGAGTACATACTATCATTACGCCGCATCTGGAGAGACATCGTGGGAAAGACCTGTGTCTTCACCAGCAAATGTAGAGCCTATATTGAACCAAGATCAATTGTTATCTTCGTCACATGAGGAGTTACCTATAGGCTGGGAAAAGTTATTTGATAAAGTTGGCGATGCATACTATTATTGTGAGGAATCGAAAGAGACATCACGGGAGTTTCCTGCACCTTGTAACGTGAGCTCAGAGAACGATGTATTGCAAGAGCAAACTATCGTCGAAACGGAGTTGCAGGATGCAGAGATGCAGGGCGCTGCTGCACTCAAGCTGCAAAGTCGCCAGCGGCAAAGAGCAGCTGCAAAATCGCTGGCAGCCAAGAGAGATGAAGTAGAGATGCAGGGTGCTGCTGCAGTGAGGTTGCAGAGTCTCCAGCGGCAACGAACAGCTGCGAGATCGGTGGCAGCCTTAAGAGATGAAGCAGAGATGCAGGGCGCTGCTGCAGTAAAGCTGCAGAGTCTTCAGCGGCAAAGAGCAGCTGCGAAATCGGTGGCAGCCAAGAGAGATGAAACAGAGATGCAGGGCGCTGCTGCTGTGAGGTTGCAAAGTCGCCAGCGGCAAAGAGCAGCTGCGAGATCGGTGGCAGCCAAGAAAGAGGATACAGAGATGCAGGGCGCTGCTGCAGTGAAGTTGCAAAGTCTCCAGCAGCAAAGAGCAGCTATGAGATCTGTGGCAGTCAAGAAAGATGAAGCAGAGATGCAGGGCGCTGCTGCAGTGAGGTTGCAAAGTCGCCAGCGGCGAAGAGCAGCTGCGAAGTCGGTGGCAGCCAAGAGAGATGAAGCAGAGATGCAGGGCGCTGCTGCAGTGAAGCTGCAGATTCTCCTGCGGCAAAGAGCAGCTGCGAAGTCGGTGGCACTTATGAAGGATGAAGCCGAGATGCAGGGCGCTGCTGCAGTGAAGCTGCAGAGTCTCCAGCGGCAAAAAGCAGCTCTCAAATCAATGAAAGCAAGGAAATCTGAGGTTTCTGATCAACAAAATGCGGTAGTAAAGATTCAATGTCTCCAGCGACAGCGTGAAGCGTTTAAAGCATGCCTTGTTATGAAATCGAGTAGATTGGCCGGGGTTGAGACAGGTGAAATAACAGAACCTTCATTGATCATAGATCAATCAAAGCCTCCTCAAATCTTATCTGAAGGCTGGGAGGAAATATTTGATGAAAATGGGAGAAAATACTATCATTGCGCCGCATCTGGAGATACATCTTGGGAAAAACCTGTGTCCTCATCTGCAGAAATGATAGACCCTGCTCTGAATCAACATCAATCCGTTACGGCATCGCCTGAAGACTTGCCCGAAGGTTGGGAGGAAGTATTTGATGAGAATGGGAGAACGTACTATTACTGTGCCGCATCTGGAGATACATCTTGGGAAAAACCTGTGTCCTCATCTGCAGAAACGATAAACCCTGCTCTGAACCAAGATCAAACCGTTACGGCATCGCCTGAAGACTTGCCCGAAGATTGGGAGGAAGTATTTGATGAGAATGGGAATGCATACTATTACTGTGCCGCATCTGGCGAGACAGCTTGGGAAAGACCTTTGACTTTACCAGCAAATATAGAGGAGCCTGAACTGAACCAAGATCAATTGTTATCTTCGTCACATGAGGAGTTACCTAGAGGCTGGGAACAATTATTTGATGAAAATGGCGATGCATACTATTATTGTGAGGCATCTAAGGAGACATCGCGAGAGTTTCCTGCGCCTTTCAATGTGAGCTCAGAGAACGATGTATTGCAAGAGCAAACTATCATTGAAACGGAGTTGCAGGATCAGCAAAGTTTCGTAGAAGGGGAAGCGAGTCTAGAGATTCAGGCAGAAGAGAAGCAACAATTAAAAGAAGGAGAAGCAGCTCGTGTAAAGGCCGAGGCAAAGGAGAAGCAAAACCTTGAGCTAGATGAAGCTGCTCGCTTTGAAGCAGAAATAGACGAGCAGCAGCGACAAGACGAAGCAATTCGTTTGAAGGCGGAGTCGCAAGAGAAGCAACGACTTCAAAAAGCAGAAGAGGAAGCAGCTCGCGTAGAGGCTGAGGCAAAGGAGAAGCAACGACTTGAGGAGGAAGAAGAAGCAGCTCGTCTAGAGGCTGAGGCAAAGGAGAAGCAACGACTTCAAGAGGAGGAAGAAGAAGCAGCTCGTGTAGAAGCTGAGGCAAAGGAGAAGCAACGACTTGAAGAAGAAGCAGCTCGTGTAGAGGCTGAGGCAGAGGAGAAGCTGCGACTTGAAGAAGAAGCAGCTCATGTAGAGACTGAGGCAAAGGAGAAGCTGCGACTTGAGGAGGAAGAAGAAGCAGCTCGTCTAGAGGCTGAGGCAAAGGAGAAGCAACGACTTGAAGAAGAAGCAGCTCGTGTAGAGGCTGAGGCAGAGGAGAAGCTGCAACTTGAAGAAGAAGCAGCTCGTGTAGAGGCTGAGGCAAAGGAGAAGCTGCGACTTGAGGAGGAAGAAGATGCAGCTCGTGTAGAGGCTGAGGCAAAGGAGAAGCAACGACTTGAAGAAGAAGCAGCTCGTGTAGAGGCTGAGGCAAAGGAGAAGCAACGACTTGAAGAAGAAGCAGCTCGTGTAGAGGCTGAGGCAAAGGAGAAGCAACAACTTGAAGAAGAAGCAGCTCGTGTAGAGGCTGAGGCAGAGGAGAAGCAACGACTTCAAGAAGTAGAAATAGAAGTAGCTCGTGTAGAGGCTGAGGCAAAGGAGAAGCTGCGTCTTGAAGAAGAAGAAGTTGACATAGCAGCAGCTCGTGTAGAGGCTGAGGCAAAGGAGAAGCAACAACTTCAAGACGTAGAAGAAGTTGAAGCTGCTCGTCCAGATGATGTGGCATCACTAAGACAGCGACTTGAGGTGGAGGAAGTTTCGAAGAAGGCTGAAGCAAAAGAGCATCAAGAGTTAGTGTTAGAAGCTCGTCTTAAGGCTGTCGCCGAGGTCCAGCAACAACTAGCAAAGGAAGCTCGTTTAGGGGCTGCAGTATCGGCTGATCCTGCACTGATCTCCAGTACGACACTTTTTGGAGATGTGGCTGAAGGCTGGAAAGAGTTCTTTGATGAGGACGGTGATCCATACTATTATTGCGAAGAAACAGGAGAAACCGTCTGGGAAAAGCCTCCTTCGTTACAGCTATCACAGGAAGATCTCACATCAATTCAAAATAAATTATCAGTACCAATATCTTCTGCACAAATTATTGATGGTTGGGAAGAGTTCTTTGATGAGGATGGTGATCCGTACTATTATTGCGAAGAAACAGGAGAAACCGTCTGGGAAAATCCTCTTTCGTTACAGGTATCACAGGAAGATCTCACATCGATTCAAGATAAAACACCAATACCATCATCTTCTGCACAAATTATTCATGGTTGGGAAGGATTCTTTGATGAAGATGGTGATCCGTACTATTATTGCGAAGAAACAGGAGAAACCGTCTGGGAGAAACCTGTCTCTTTGCGAACTGAATTAGATCAATCTGCATCGACTATTGACCAACCAATACCATCATCTTCTGGAGGATCACCCGAAGGCTTTAGTGAGTTCTTTGATGCAGATGGCGAATCGTACTTTGTTTGCGAGGAATCTGGCGAGACATTCAGGGACCCTGTTCGATCACAAACGAAAGCAATAGAACCATCATCTGGTCCAGATCTAAAAGATCCATCGCCTCCAACAAGATTACCTGAAGGTTGGGAAGAGTTCTTTGATGAGGATGGCGATGCATACTATTACTGCGAAGAAACTGATGAAACAGTTTGGGAGAAACCTTTGCTGTCTCATTCAAGCACAAGAGACGACGAATCTTCCAAAGGAGCTCAGGAGAGGACCAAGATGGAAGAGGGGTCACAACTGATAGAGAGAGAAGCTTGTTCAGATGCTGATGCAAAAAACAAAGAACATCTAGAGGAGGATGCAGTTGCTCGGCTGGAGGTCGAGCACCAAGGGAATCAGCGAGTCAAGGCAGAGAATGCTCGTCCGACGGCTCAAGTATTGGAGAAGCAGCGTCGACTTGAACAAGAAGAAACCCGCACGCGGAACTTGGAAGCGGTGACATCGTGCCGCAGCGTAGTTCAAGCAGCCCAAGCCGAGCGCGCCGCCGCAGAAGTAGAAACCACCGCCGCAGCTGAGGCTAAGATGTGGCTGGACTACGAGGTCGCACTCGCCGTAGAAGCCCGCGAAGAGCAAGAAGGAGTGCACGCCACCGCCACGGATTACGAACAAAGCCTTGACACCCAAATCAACGCTCTGATGGTACCTTTACCCGATGACAGTGCAGTCGGCAACACCACTACTGATGGTGCCTCTGATGCTGCTGCTTCCGCTGCTGCTGCTGTTGCCGCTGAGCCTATAGCGCCGCCACCGAAGAAACAGTCCAAGGCCGCAGCGGCCGCCGCAGCACAATTAGCAAGGCTAGCCGCGGCCAACCCCCTCTTGGGGTCCAAGCTTAAGTCCCAGAATGCCGCGGCGGCCAAAGAGGCGTCCTCTCGGGCGACCGCGAAAGCTGAAAAGGAAGAGCGCAAACGAGCCAGCAAAGCGCGCGCAGCTCAAGACCTTTACCGCGCTCAGGAAGCAGCTGCGTTGCAACCTTCGCTGGTGGCTGCCCGCGCGGCAACGGCGGAAGCTGCGGCAGCGCTGGCCACATTAAAAGAAGCGGAAGACGAAGCGCGAGAAGCAGCTCGCGTAGGGGACGCGCGGTTGACCGCTGCCCACGCTGCGGTAAAAACTGCTGAAAACAAACTAGAGCGAGCTCAAGTCATTTTGGCTTCCTTTGAAAAAGCAGCGCCTGCAACACCGCCAGATTCTTCACTGCTGTCGCCACCATGTGCGGAGGCTGATACCAAGGAAGAAAGAGCCGATCAAGAAACCAACGAAGTTGACTCGAAGGCCAGCGCAAAGACTGTTTCATCGTCTTCGGCAGGCCGGGAAACCAAATCTGAAGCACGTGCCAAATCATTGGGCCGAGCCAGTGGAGCAGAAACCTCTCAAGGAGACTCATCGAGACGAGTGAGGTTCGAAGAAGACGGTGCACGCAAAGAGATCGCCACTGCACCTGGCACATCGAGGACGACTGCTGGGAACTCCCAAACCGAACCGTCTCCAGAAGGCGCTGCTGTCTTCAAACCGGAGCTTCTTGGCAAGGAGTCATGGTTGGCAGCAGTGCTCGGAAGCCATGGTCGGAGCAGCCACGCAGCGAAATTTCTGGCCACACACTTGCCGTCGGCCGTCGCTTTGGCACTGGGTGGACTCACAACCATAATTGCATCAGCTCCACCCACGTCGGTCGCAGCAACTGCTGCCGCAGCATCGATGGACGCAAACGCAATCACCTCGGTGGGAGAAGTCAGCCAGCCAAGAGAAGCAAAAGGAGTGGACGATGAAATGGTTGCTGGTGGCTTGCGGTCGGCGTTCCTCGCTGCCGACCAAGCTTTGCTTTCAGCTACATCCCCCGGATTCGAAGGTCCAAACGACAGCAGTGCTTCTTGCGTGGTCGTGTGTCGTCTCGGCGCACGCCTCTACGTTGCTCAGTGCGGGAACTGCCGCGCGCTCCTCTGCCAGCACTCTTCTAGCAATGGTAGAACACTGCGCAACGATGCGTGGAGCACGGGCATCGGTGGCAGCGGCACTTGTGAGGGCAGCAGTAGCTGCCTGGGCAATCGATTTGAAGTCGGTGACAGTGGTGGTGCTTCAGGTGAGGTGTGGGTGGCACAAGAGCTGAGAGTGAACCACGCGCCAAGTGAGCCCCAGGAGAGAGCGCGCATCGAAGAGCGAGGAGGATTCGTGTCTGCAAACGGCCGCCTCAACGGCGAATTTCCGCTGAGCCGCGCCTTTGGAAACCCTCGCCTGAAATGCAGCAGTCAGCAGTGGGAGCAGCACAACAGTGACCAAGACGGTCAGGATAGCAACGGGAGCGGTAAAAGTACAGGTGACGATGAGCACTATCTTGAAGAAGGTAGCCATTTGTGGCTGTTGGTTGCGGAGCCCGAAGTTTCTTCTGTCGCTTGTCCAGACCTTACTAGTGACGCGCGCAATGGCGGCAAAAGCCCCGAGACTTCGTCATCGTCGTCAGCGGTGGCCTCTTCTCCGCCTTTTGTAGTCTTGGGGTGCTCTAGCTTTTGGAGTGTTTGCAGCCCGCGGGAGGCTTGCCTGGCTGCCGTAGCTGCGCTTGACCAGCACAGAGGTGATTGTCACCTGGCGTCGGTAGTTCTGGCACGGGACGCAGAAGACAAATTGGAAGCATCACCGGGAAGCATCTCAGTGCAAGTGGTTTTGCTTTCGACCTCTTCTCCTTTTTGGCGAAATGGTGAATCATCAACGCCACCACCCAGCCAAGAAGAGCTTAACGGCTCCCCATTGCGACAAGCCTCATCACTAGATGAGCTGGGTGATGGTATGGAACCGCCGGAGTCACCTAGTGCTTCCAATGACAAGGAATCAGCTCAATCCCCAGGAGGCGGCCTCTTTCTTCGTGGAGCTGGAAGGCAGCTCGTCTTGGATGACTTCTGAGGATCGTGCACTTCAATTCAACTCCGAGCTCCAAGTCCATAACCACATAATTATACAAGTTTACCATGTGGTTTATTCCTTAAGAAATAGCCCTTACTTTTTAATTATCCATTCAGCTATTTCGAGAAGTACGATCAAGTATCAATAGTAAATATATAGTATATAGGGGCTCAGTATATCTCTATACCTCGCTTCGCCGCTTTGCCATGCGCATATCGCTGCAATGTAGTTATATAGGAAATCCAGCAGCGGATTGAGCTCTGCAATAGGCCACAAATGGGCGTTCTTGTAGTTATTTCGGCTAGCTAGTAAGGTCTAGTAAGATCGGTAGCTCAAAAGTAATCTGGGGTTAGGCGTTAGTAGCACGTTTATACAAGGCCACAGCGCTGGGCTTCTTCGTTGCATTGCGCATCGAAGTGGGCGGCTTGCGCAGGGGTAAAGTGCTCAGCCCAGTTGCCTGCTTTTCCGTGCCGCATGTGCCCTACGCCCAAATTGCTGCGGTGGTGGCTGCCGGTGCCGCTGTTGCCACTACTGGCGGTTAAGGAAGTCTCATTCGCTGCTGCTGCTACTGCTGTCTCTGCTACAGCTGGTGCGGTTGTTGGTGCTATTGGTGCTGGTGCAGTGGTTTTCAGAGTGGCCAGAGCCTGCGCTTTCATCGCATCAAATTGGCACAATTTGTCCACTCGTCGCACGAGCGCTTCAAATTCGGCTTCTTTTTCTTCATTGTCTTCTCTGCCATCATTACCATGCTTCACGCTGCTGCTGCGCGCGGGCAGCACAAATCGGCCCAATTGGCGGAACGTGTCGAGCCGAACCGTTTCGTCGGATGACGTCATTGCTTCGTACGTGAGCATGAGGCCGCGGGGATGATGAGTGTTGCTACTGCTTCTACCGTCATCGTCTCCTTCCAAGCCTTCTCCATTCTCCCCACCTAGCGATTCAAGCGCTTGACGCCAGCCCGCGTGCCAGTTGACCCAGCTGCCCGACGGAGTAGCGCCAGCCAGCCAAGCAGTAGCCCAGGCTTCAAAGGGCCACCCGCTCTTGGCGGGGGACCAGGCGTGGTAGTATGCCGACGTGCACACGTCTTTTGGAGACCGAACCACCACCACGAACTTCGCTCCACTGAGCGCCAAAGCGGGTGATGCAGCGCAACTGCTGCTGCTGCTGCTTTGACTGCCCTCTCCTTCTTGTTTGGGAAGAGAAGGAGGGAGCGCGCCTGGTACCATGTGTGCCGGAGCGTGGGTCTGCAGCAGCCATCGATGAGAAAGCAGTACGAAAATCATGAAGTTAAAAGGAGAACAGCTCTGTATCAGCCAAAGGCACGCATATCAACGTTGCATTTGTGTGCCTTAGAGGCCACACGATTAAGTTCGAAATGATCCCACAACGCAATGAAAGGCGCCCATACAGGTTTCTTTCTTGCTCTCCCATATCAATGCCCTTCTCACCTTCAATAAGCGAGGCGTAGGCAACGCATCAAAGGCCTCGTACGAGAGTGGCGCAAACTCGGCACCGCGTTTCGTTTCGCCGGTGTCTTCGCCAGGTGCCCACCCCAAACATGCCTCAGGCCACACCTTTTGCCACACAAAAAACATGACTCGTCAAGTGTGGGAATAAACCACTATATTAGGAGGCAATTCATGAAAAGACAGCAATTTGAAGGTTGTGCTAGCAGTTCTGCGGGGAAGAGATGAGATAAGTAAACCATCTGTCAAACTTTTGTAAAAGTTGTAGCACCTTCGCAAAAGTTAAGTTGCTGGTCGAGTCTATGGTACGGCGACCAAGCGCATTCTTATCGGCAGCACGGAATAGATAAGGGTCAGTAGCGCCGCTGAGAAACGCAAGAATGGCCTGCTCCATCAAGGTCGTTCCACTGGGAAAGAGTAAGAAGACGAAGAGATATAATTTGTGCGACGATGCAGAACACACATGTAAGGCAGTTGTGGAATGCAGCCAAAGGTTCGACTTTGCGACAAAGACTTTCTATAACTCGCTTTTGTGTTTAAAAAATGAGGAATTGTACGAAGTCCACCAAATAAAAATTAATACGCAAATCTTAGTGCACCTTTTCGGGTAAGTAGCCACGAGAATGTCTGAAGGCCGCAGTTGAACCTTTTTGGTCAGATCTTCCCATCGCGTTTCGCGGAGCCACGGTGGGAAAGATACACCTCGGATGCGGCTGCTATCAAAGCTATACTTCTCCGCCATCGGAGCTAGTGTTGTACCATCGGCTTGTGTCAAGCTAGGCGAGCCAGACGCTGGAGTTGCCTTCTCGGAAGGAGCATGGTTATTCGAAGCACCAGCATTGGCATCAGCATCACCGGCATCAGTCCGAACAGCAAATCGACGTGATACACTAACAGCAACAAGACCTGTTTCGGGTTTGTCCAGGTACGTGACTTTCCAAGCGGACTCCATCAAGTCGTGCGGCGATTCTAGCGATGGTGACACTGTCCGTGCACCACCTTCTACGCTGTCGATCTCGCTTACAGCTTGAGATGCCTCGCTTGTTGCCAATCTTGTAAAATCACTCGAATCTGCGCTGCTCGAATATCAAGCGAGATTTAAATTTGCCTTCACGTTTCAATTATGTAAACTGTCTGCCCAGCTCAAGCTAGCTAGAGAATTAGCCAGCAAAAAGACGAAGGCGAAGACATTTCTTGGAAGAATTTTACAATTCACGATCGATGAGCTCCAGAAGAAGAGAGAAGTGCCAAAAAATATTGGGGAGTCGAAACCTGGTCGAATGAGTCGAACGTCGAACGTTGCGGTGTCGCATTGTCTGCTACAGCAGTGTTTCTTAGGCTAACAAGAGAGCTCCAACATCGACTAGGCAAGCCATGAGTGTGAACGAAATTGAGCGCAGAATTCGCGAAGCTATTCAGCCAACACCAGTATTTATTTCAACTTCAAGATCTTCAAAAGTTGTGGAGCCCTCAGCAAAAGTGCTTGTCTCTGGTGTGGAGCTTCTGAATGTGTTTGGCACTGCTTCCGATTCTAAGATAATGGCTAGCGAGAACTCCAAAGCACATCCTAGCGAAGGTATGGAGTCCTCTAGTCAGATGTCAATATCTCACTTGTTGGAACTCTTGAAACCAGACCATGAAGACGAAGAGACGAATGGCCTAACACCACCTATGCAGAAACATCGATCAACCGACTATGACGAACTTGTTAAGCTTGTGTCAGATGAGCATACGAGTGCTTCTACTTCCAATGCTATCTCAAATCAATCTACGAGCTCCGTGACGTCCACTCTAAATTCACGCCCCTCAGAGAAAAGCATATCTATAAGTACTAATGCACCTCCGCAGAAATCTCAGTTTTCTCAATGGCTGAAGAAGAACCGCAATTCAAAGAATGCCATAGTCATCCCAAGCGCTGTAGAACCTACGAATATACCCGAAAGTGGTGCCCAAATGGATGGAAATGGTCCTGAAAGCAGTGCTGCGCTTCGTGAATGCGCGACTTTCAACACTGCAATTGGCGAGGAAGAAATGTTGGATGGCTACGAAAACGCAGAAACCGAGTACTATGAAGAGGACAACGATGACTTATTGGCTTGCTTGGCTCAATTTTCGGAAGCAGGAGACTGGTGGGACGGCCGCGAGCGTTTGCGTGACTGTGGCGGCCCGTGGTGGGACCGGGCTCTGCTCGACGACGAGCCAAGCGACACGGGCTTCGACTCACCCTCGTGGAGGTCGGCGGATGCGCGACCTCCGCCCCCACGTTTCCGTAGCGTTCAATCAAACAAGGAAAACATTGCTGATCGTGACGGTAGCTCATTGGCGCATTCATCGCCGAAAGTGCCCTGGCCTCGCCCTCGCAACGACGCACAACCTCGCGGAGGCTGGGGCTTCCTCGCCATCCCCAAAGCTCCAGTTGCGCCCCGAGAAGAAAACCGCGCCAATTCGAGCATACACCGGGCAGGGCGCTGGGGAGGGGAGGGCTGTGGCCCACGCCGCTACTATAAAACCTCAACAGCTGCTCGAAGGCACCACAGCAGCAGCAGCAGCAGCAGCAACATCAAGAGAATCAAGGAGCCGAGCGTTAATCCTTCTGGGTTCAAAACTAGGAATCGAAAGCCAAAGCCAGTTGGATCTCAAGTTGGCGAGGATTTGTCGACTTGGGCGCCGTGTTGGGGTATTATGATGTGATTCCATTTGGCTTGCATATAATTCTTAATTACTTCGCTTGTAAGCCTGTTTATACTTGGTGCTTGAAGTGCCAATGCGCACATCAAACAATTCAAAAAGCATGGTACCTCGGTATCAACACCTGTACTTGCCGCTTATACGTATAACTTATACCGGAGAACGGTGAATACCAAGCAAGGCTAAGAGTGCGTTCATGAGTGGCTCATGGCCTATAATTCAGATAGGACTTCCGGCGTACGCGGTATGCGGGGGTGAGAATTTGATTTAAAAATAAGTGCGGCCTAAACACAAACACAAACCGACTTGTGAATGCTATCTACATACCTCTGAGCCCGACACTCTTCCATTTCGCCATGCAGGCTTTTTTGGAGTCCCTAGAGATGGCCATGCCAGCGGATGTGAAGTTGAAGTATCGGACCAACACGAAGGCTGAGGGTAAGAATGGTGGACATGATTCGAGCACGGATTGGGCGAATCAGGGCGAATTCGAATTCAGTTTCTGGGCGTCACAACATGCTGACTATTCTGCTCTACCCCTTTCCTAAGGTTTACTTGCCGCTACAAATGCCATCCACATTTTTCGGTCTCCTCATGCACGTCGGCGCACCAGACAAAAAGAACAAGACGGAGGCCATGTACTGTCCGGCCCGGGATGAGGAGTACGGGGCTGGGGACACTTCGGACCTCGTTTTGGATTGTGGGGGAACGATTAGTTTCACTCAGTCCTTCGTCTATCTGGGGTCACTGCTTCATCGCGACTCATCAGATCATCATGACGTGGATGCTCGAATCAAGAAGGCCTTTGGTGCGCTACGTGATCATTTCTTCAGTACTCGCGATGTGCTTGAGCGGCTCACAGGGAAGATCTACTCTGGTGGTGTTCTGGCGATACTGCTGTATGGGTGCGAATCGTGGTGCCTCACGGCTGGGTTCATCTCTCGCCTGCGCAACTGGCATAACAAGCGCGTACGTGAAATGTGCAGGGTGACGATGTGTCAATCGTTTGTCCACCAAGTATCTTCAACGAGCTCGCAGAAGCGCACGGGTGTCTTCTAGATTGAGTACTACCTCGCAAGCCGCACTATACTCTGGGCTGGTCACGTCGCAAGCATGCCTAAGAGCCGGCTACCCAAAAGGCTCATGCTTTCGTGGGTACACAAGCCGAGGATAACGGGCGGTCAAGAGGTGACTTATGGCAGATCTCTAGAACGGCATCTGAAGTGCTTTGGCCTCGTGGACGACGGCGGCAAAGCGATCACCTTTTCGGAATGGGAAACCCTGGCGCAGGACCGCGCATTGGAAAACCGCAGCTGCGGCCACCTCGGTGCGACACTAGAGTGACACCAGAGGAGAAGCGGAGGTTCCTGGCGCGGCGTGCCCAAGAGACTAAACCACGGCGTGCTCTTTTCAATGCAGAAACAAACGCAGAAACGACTTAAGTCCGGTTTCAAAATTATTTCATGAACAGTTTCCACTTTAGGGGGGGGGGGGTGGAAGTATTATGCTTCCTGCTCTCTACACACTATGGACACTATCCTCTTTGCGATATTTACTTGCGCGCAACGCACGCGCGTACACTTCTGCCCGAAGCATTGGCTTCTGTGTCATTTGGGTTTGTAATAGCTCGAGTTCAGCTTCCAGACTTTCAGCTGCCAGATTTCATCCGATTTAACTTTGTTCTACTATGAAGCCCACTTGTTTTTCATGCGAATGCAATGCGAATGCCGATAACTCCCCATAGCCATTTCTCTACTTCGCGCTCGCATTTCGTTCTTCGTTGGAATTTCTATTCTCTATCTCTCTAATTCTTTATCTCACGCATGTCCCCTTCCCCAAAAAGCTGAAAGCGAAAGCACCAACTTTCCAAAGCGCCACCAAATCGATGAGGCAGTTCAGGATCCAGCAGCGTCACCGCCAGAAGACCCAACCGGCTCAGCTTCCGTTTTCAAGGCCTCCTCCACTACACATATGGGCGTGTGCCAAAGGCGCAGAAGTGTTCCCCCTCTGCGAAAGCAGAAGTGTGCCTCTTACATGCCCACACACACTCCAGCCCCCAACACCACCGCCGCCCTTGCGCACCTCCTCTCGCATCCAAAAAGATAAAACAGAGGGGGTGCGCGATCGCGTGCGCGCGGGGGGCCGCTAATCGTCCCAGCCGCTCGACACGTCGGTTTCGCGCACGCCAATGCGTTTGGGGCGGATTTTGTCCCCCGTAACCGGGTGAGGGATTTGCCACCGCACGTCGTTGTGGCGCGTCAAGTACCGCAGCGGGACCTGCTTGTAGGCCCGCCCCGAAGGAGGGGACGTGATCATCGCGTGGGCCTGCGCCGTGCGGGCGCGCTCCAAATCGCGCGCGCTGGAAGGCAGGTCAATCCCGTGGTCGCGCTGCGAGAGGAGCATGGAGAATATGAGAAAGACGGAAGAAGCAAAACGAACACCCGTAGGTCAACAGCACAAAAGGAGAATGACACAATAGTAACCCAACACAAACCAACATCAAAAATAAAGACAAATTCTATGATCAGCGAGATCTATTTTTTGCATCTCTGTTCCTACTTGAGACTCGTTTTCGAACGCTGAGTTTGATTGCGGGCAGGCTTACCATCAATTTGCCCTCGATTCTGGACCGGTCGGCGGGAGTCAACACGCTGTTGAAGACCACCAGCTCCGCCACCGCCCCCGGCACCGTGCCCTCAATCATGCTCCCCAGCGGGAAGTCGTTGCGGTGGTCCGCGCCAATCGTCAACCCGTCGAGGAAGCCCGTGCCCACGTTGGTGCCCCCGCCACCACGGCCGGAAGACGACGTCAGCCCCCCCGCCGTGGAGGACGCGTCGCCTTCGCGGACGCCGTCCACATAGAGGGACGAGGAGTCGCCGTTGAACACTATGAAACGCAAAGCCCATGAAGAAAAAGAAAGTAAAAAAAGAAGAAGAAAATTTTAGAAGATTGGCGAAGCGAAAGATTAGTGGGTAACATGAGTATGGAATCAATTAGAAGGGTGTGGATAACGAAGACAATAGTATCAAAACTCGTGCGATTTTCCTTTCTCAAATAAGAGGATCGCACACGGATCAATCCCAACCTGCAATCCTCCCTAATGAATAGAGGTGTACTCTTATTCCTCACAAAAAGGAATGCGTTCACACATGCGGGCCTACCCCGCCTTGTCACCTACACTGCGACGCAAGTACTAGCATGTTGACTCACCGGCTGTGTACACATGCCATGCGCCAGGCTGGGTCGAGCCGCTCACAATCGCGCCCGGACTCGGGTCATCGTCGCTGTCGGAAGAATCCCCCACCGGGTGGGCTGTCATGCTCACGGGTGCTCGCTCGTGCTCTGGCTGGTCCGCCGTGGGGTACGCATGGCACACTTCGAATCTGGCGTTGAGGCCCGAGACGAAGGTGGCGTCTTCGAACGCGATTCCCACGCAAAACAGGGTCACCGGCTGCTGCAGCGGCTGCGCAAACGCTCTCGAGCGCAAGTGGACCGGGTGCCTCCCCGCCAAGTCCACGAACTGCACGCATTTGGGCCCAAACGCCGACGGCACGACACGGGGCTCGCAGCCTCGCGCGGGCGCACAGGCCCACGGAGTTAGCGCGCTCACGGCGGGGGTAGCGCAGTCGGCCGGCAGCCGGCTACGCACAGTTTCAGGAAAAGGGAAACAGCGCAGCAAATGCTGGACCCCGCGAGGCGACGCAAACCACGCCGAGCATGCTTCGACCCCCGGTGGCGCGCTACTCGCCCGAAAAGTCCGGATGCTATCCGTGTGATACCACGCTTTCAGCTGCATTCGCGCAAGGGCTTCTGGGACCACGTCAGACGCGAGAAGCACCGACCACCAACGATTTACCATGGACATGGAGGCCAAGTCGTCGAGCGACTCGAAGTGCTTCAAAATGTAAATCATGGTCTCTTTGTCCAGCGGGTTACCCGACCCGCCCGGCACGTCCTCCTCCTTGCTCCACGAGACGCCCATGATTGAGACGCACCTTTAATACTTAAATACCGCTGCGGATATTTAGAATTGGCGACGTATTACTCTGAGCGGGCAGCACGAGTGCTTCGTGTCTAACACTGACCACGGAGTCAAGTGGTGAAGCGTGAAGCGGTGATGGGCTGGGGAGATGCGACGAGTACGCAGAATCATATATTCTACTACTTATATTCTAGTGTGCCACGACACGCAGAACACCTTCGCTTCCTCTTCTGGATCATTTCAAAAAATGTCCTCTCGATGAAATTCTTGACCATTGCTTCACACTTAGAGAGCTAGGATAACATTCACTGCTTGTCTACCAAGCTGCTCGAGATGAATGTCACACTAACGTCGTTACAGGAATAGACTCAAATATGGAATACCGTGACATAAGTCCTGATGCATGGCGGAAGCTACTACGGTCCTTCCTAGAGCAGGGACCGCCTGTCTGCGGTGCAGCTAGCCGGCAAGCTGCGCTAGTGACGCTTTTGCGCGCACCGAACCCTTTGCAACACTACAGCTTCGAAGTCAACGCCCAAGAGTTGTTGGAGTACGCACCACGGCACGGGCCGATGGTGCTGCGGTACCCGGACGTCCTACTCGACTTGTTCACCCAGGCCATCGTGGAAGCGCAAGAAAGGCTCCTAGCTTCCGACCAAATGCGGCAAGAAGCCGTCGCAAACGGAGGCAGCCTCGGCTTTGAAGTGAAGCACGACGTCTCTGCGCGGTTGACACACTTGCCTCCTTTTGCTGAGTTTTGCAAGCCGACTGTGTCCGGGCTGCGGTCGGATGACGTCGGCGGCTTAGTGCAAGTGAGCGGCACGGTGATCAGGAGCGGCGGCGTGAAAATGCTCGAATGCGCAAGATCATACGAGTGCAACAAATGCGGTCACGCCTTTACGGTATGAATGAAAGCTTTTCTCTGGCTGTTGATTGTGGGGGTACTCTACTGAGATCGGGTCATTGTACATGACTGAGATGCATGCACGACTGATAGTGCCAATATAAAGCAAACGCTGTGCTTGTGTTAGGTCTCAGCGGACATGGAACAGGGCAACGTGCTCGAAGAACCGCAAGCTTGCCCGATGGCAGGCGATCCCATGAAGCCATGCAAATCCAAGCAGTTCGTGTGCTCGAGCGCGAAATGCACCGACTACCAGGAAGTGAAGGTGAGAGGATGCCTATGTCTTGTGCTGCGGCATTTTTTGTCGGTGCGATTGTTGCTGCTTAAAGCTGATATGATTGAGGTTCAATGATGAAGATTTATTTTACATCGCTAAGTTGAAGAATAAACCTGCTAATTTCATTTTCATTCGAAAAGCAATAGATTGCTGCGTATTGAGAGCCTTCACCGTCCTGTGCGCAAACTGCAACAGGTGCAGGAGCACGTGCAAGCATTGGAAGTAGGCCGGATCCCGCGGTCTCTGGTGGTGCTGTTAGAGCACGACTTAGTGGACCGAGCCAAGCCCGGGGATGACGTGGTGGTGGTAGGGCGCTTGATGCGGCGGTGGCGGCCCGTGCAGAAGGACTTGAGATGCCAGGTAATGATTACTAGGTGTGCGTGCATGGAATACGATTGAGACAACACCTTATGCGCGCCCCAGAATGAACGCTTCAAATAAACTGTCCTAAGGCACATGCAGTTTCATTCTTTTTAATCAAAATTCTCACTGCATTTTAACGAGCAGGTAAAATCTAGAAGGATTCTTTTGAGGACGATTCTCGTGCGTTTTTATTGTTCCTTTCTCACCATCGATTTCTATTTCCAATTTCTCTTTTAAAAGGTGAGCCTAGTGCTACGGGCCAATTCCGTGCGTGTTTCCAACGACACCAACGGCTACAGCAATAACAGCAGCAGCAGTTCTTCTTCTTCGTCTTCTTCCTCCTCAACTCCCATCGACAGTGGTGGTGCGGCCGTTGCAGCTGCGCAAGGCGTCTCAGCCGAACTCAGCGCTGAATTTGAAGCAATGTGGTCAACGGCAAACGCGCTTGGCGTGCCACTCTTGGCTCGAGTAAGTTGTTGGAGTAATGGTGGATGTTGCGACGAAAATATGATTTAATCGCCACTGCCGCCAGATTTTTTACGAGCATCAGTCATCACCATTTCGTCGCCAATGTTATATTGACCCCCCCCCCCAGCGAATACGTACACAGCCCTGCACACTTTCACACTCTTCTTTATCATTGCCTTCATTTTGAATGAACCAGGATTTCGTCGTGCGCGCCGTTTGCCCTCAAATCTACGGTTTATTTACGGTCAAACTGGCTCTGCTCTTGACCCTCACCGGAGGAGTGCCGCAAGCTGACGCTAGCGGCATGCCGGTGAGAAGGAAACCTGCAAGAGTTATCATAATAGGCTACCATTTTTGCCGCTAAGCCTGCAATATTTGGGGCATCGGCTTTTTTTTCTTCTAATTGTAAAGTGGTCGTCTATTTCTTTCTTTTAAAATATTATATTACAGGTACGAGCGCAGTCGCACTTGCTGATTGTCGGCGATCCCGGCACGGGGAAATCGCAGTTTTTACGGTTCGCGGCGCGCCTCAGCCCCCGGGCGGTGCTCACTACAGGGGTGGGGACGACCTCCGCAGGCTTGACCTGCTCGGCGGTGAAGGACGGCGCGGAGTGGACTTTGGAAGCGGGCGCATTGGTGCTCGCCGATCGAGGGGTGTGCTGCATTGACGAGTTCAGGTATAGATAGGGTGGTGGTGATTGGAGAGAGAGGAGAAGCAAGATGTATTTTGATGCGCTAAAATATGGGCTAAAGTCGATCGATGTATGTTGCAAGTGCTTTGCTATGCATTTAGCGCTCTCGGCGGTTTCTTTGTCTTTCCGCGCAAGTATCATGATTCGCTTCACCTCTCAATAATCTATTCATTCGTTCTCCCTCCCTCCCTCCCCAACCTCTTCAGTTCCATCCGGGAGGCAGACCGCGCCACGATCCACGAAGCCATGGAGCAACAAACCTTGAGCGTGGCCAAAGCGGGCTTAGTCTGCAAGCTGAATGCGCGGGCTACGGTAGGGTGTGAATGTTTATTTATGACCTGTGTGTAAGCATTCACTTTTGTCTTCGAGTTTGATATCCGTGAAGTTTCTTCTTCGTTTTTTGTCTTTGCATAGTCATAATTTCCTCGTTCTTCTTTTGTCTCATACCTTGACCGTTGTGGTGATTGCATTGTTCCGGTTTTATATACAAGGTGATTGCGGTGACCAATCCCAAAGGGGTCTACGATATCAACGAAGACATCAGCGTGAACACGGCCATTGCTGCCCCACTTCTGAGCCGATTCGACATGGTCCTCGTACTCCTTGACACCATCAACAAAGACTGGGACCGGTATAAATGAAGCAAACGTTTTAACCTACATGTGGGCGGCGCACATTATGTTTTCCTCCACTTTTTTACTTTCAGAAATTGAATGTTTTCGGGTCCACAGCTGTTTCTGACTTCGATGAAAAAAACATGTGGTTTCTACCCTATAGCGGTATCCACTTGCGCTTCTTATTCTTCTCCTTTGTGAATCGGCGTTCTTGTCCATAGAGTGGTTTCCACGTTTATCTTGCGCGATGCCTGCGGGATGGGCAAGCAACAAACAGATGCTTCTTCTTCATCTGCGTCTTCGAAATCAAAGGACCGAGAACCAAAGTCAGTCGACGATGAGGAGCATCAACAAGGCAAACGGCAACGGCGGAGCAGTAGTTATGGTGGTAGCTTAGGGCACCATCTCTCCACCCGCAGTTTTGACGCGTCGGCTCCTACATGGGGCCTCGAAAAACTTCGCAAGTAAAGAGTCCTGCACACCTTTACAACCTTGCTTATTTATCCCTATTCCTCTGTATTTAGCGCAAACTTTCTCGCTGTATCTACCCATTTCAGTTTTGCTGGCTTCCAAAGAAATCATTGTTGTTTTTCTTCTATGTTAATTTAGGTATTTGAGCTACATCCAGGCTGTGTACCGCCCTCGCTTAACTCCTGATGCAACTCGAGTTTTGACCAGGTGTGCAATCATTACACTGGCAGTCATGGAAAGATTAGTTTGGGAGCGTGTGTTGCGCAACCTTTTTTTGATTAAAGGCGGCTTACAAAAAAGTTGTGTGTTCACTGTTTCTTGGTGAAATTTTCCCGCACCGCTTCGTGCTACAGATACTGGGAAATGCATCGCCTCAGCGGCGAAGGTCGAAGCGCGGCCAGAACAACGGTAAAGGACACGCCAAGCTGAACAAAATTACTGTCTCCGAATTGAAGAAGTTTCTTATGTTTCTATCAAATACTATGGATCTCTTCGTCGAGGAATCAAGCAGAGCTTGTTGCGCGCAAATTTAGTTAACCTTTCCGTCTTCTTCCTCGCTCACGTGCTTCCTTGCTAGGTGCGCATGCTCGAGTCCTTGGTGCGGCTGGCTCAGGCCCACGCCAAGCTCTGCTTCTCCAATGCCGTACATGTGCTGGACGCGGTGGTGGCGGTGCAGTGCGTAGAAATGTCGATGATGACCTCCGCGCTCCTCGACCTGGACTCGGTACCTAACTAATTGAAAAGCGAAGCCAACCAATACACCTTATGATCTTATTTCATGCACACATTTTTCTCGTTCATGCCATTTACCTTCTGTAGTTTTTACTGTAGTAATTGATTTACCTTCGATCTTCTCATTGACTTTTCTCATCCTTTTCCCTTCTCTCAAGGTGCTTCACTCGGACTTTCCTGTCGATCCCGACAAGGACTTCAAATTGGTTATGGGTCTGGTGCTGGACCGCCTTCAACTCTATGACCTTGCCCCTACTAGCAGTAGCAGTAGCGGGCACCCTGGCAACGGGGCAAACGATGAAAGTAGGAGAAGCTCTGGCGGTGCACACTCTCCAGGCAACAGCCCTGACCACCATTATTACAGCGGCAGTAGTAGAGCTGCTGATGGTCACGATCGAGGGGAGGGTTGGAGTCAAGGAGGATTGAGTGGACCTTCTTCGAGGCACACAGGATGGAGTAGCCAGCCTGACGCACCACTACCGAGGAATTCTATTGACCGTTCTTATTCACAAAGTTACAGCATGCCATCGCAGCCTGGAGACCAAGCTTGGGGCTCATCTAGTGCTACACCCCTTTCGAGGTCGCAGCAATCACAAGATCCTTCTCAGCCTTCAGGCCATCAACCTTATGGCCGAATCGACTTGCCGTACCGCGACCTGAGCGGTGGCTATAGCAGCAGTGGCAATGGTGGCAGTAGAGGCGACTTTCAGAGGCTGCACGGGACGAACACTGATAATAGTAGTGGTAGCAATAGAAGTAGCAGTAGCAGCAGTAGTAGCAGCAGTAGTAGCAGCAGCAGTGGAAGTACTAGCAGGTATAGGGATGGCAACACTAGCCAGTCGCAGTACCGTTCAGCGCTGCCTGATGAACTGTCGCCATATCCTCCGCCCATGAATGCACCTCACGAATACAGCGCCCAATACCAGCACCACCAGGTGCAGCAACCACCACCACCATCTCCCTTTTCGCGACCGCTCCCGCCGCCTTCAGCTCGCGTAGATGCCCATTTAGTGGGTCAGCCACTGCAGCCATCGACAGAAGACGCAGGCGAGGATGACCTAGCGGACTGTTCTTTCTTTCCGCACTTGCAGCCTGGCGTCTTTCACTCCCAGTGAGAAGAAATGATGCCCATTTTATTTGGTTATGCATATTTACAACGCAGCACACATATAGTTACCGTGCCGTTGTGTTTTTTGGGTCGAGTCACCGGTCATCGTGTCTGCCTCTGGCGTTCTGTATCAAAACCCATTATCTAGATAATTCCAGCTGCCTCTTTTACATGGGAATGGGAATGGTTAATCGTTTCATTTAGATGTCTGCTGGATTTGGTAACAAACAGGCCGGGAATGTTATTGTCATGCATTAAAATGATTTTAGATGTGCTTTTTTTTCTTTTGCCATTTTTTACATCGTGTTAGTAGTGCCAACTCAAGTTTCTACTAGTAGTTCCAAAGAATGTAAAATACTCGCGGTAAGCGGTAAGTAACGCGCAACGCAGTAAAACGATCACGATGGAATTCCTATTCGGCGTGTTTTTCAAGATATACTCAAAAAGGCAAAATAGAAGGGCAACAAGGCGCGCCTCATAACACGCAAGAGCCAGAGCCACTGATATGCCACTTAATAAGCAAGGTCTTCCAGGATGGCCTGCTTGAGGCGTTGCTTGTCTTCTGGCGTGACCCGCCCCGCCCGAAAGTCGGCGTTGAGTTGCATCAAAGCCCTTGCGCGAGGCGTGACGCTGCTAGGAGGGCTCATGGAAGGGTTGCTGCTGCTTTCGGCGGGCTCCAACTAAAGTGTTTGAGTGAATATCGTGTATCGGAAATAGACGCAGAACAAAGAAAATTGACCGAGAAGGCACCGATCAGAGGTCATTGAGTGTGAGTGAACTGAGAGAGAGTAAGATGTTATTACAAATGTAAAAAGTAACCAAATAGACATTCGAAGAATATCCAGCATGCAAAAAATTCTTCCCTTTCTTGATTTACTTTAATTCACCTTGATGGCGCGCGAGGGGCGTTTGGTACTAGGAGGAGTTGGCGCTGTCTGTGAAGCACCAGCACCGGCAGCACCGGCAGTCGAGGGCATTGCAGTGGCGTGTCGGCTCGCAGGAAACCTCGACGACTTTCCGTCACCGCCACGGCTACTGCTGCTGCTGCTCGAAGCGCTGGACGCGCCGCCTGCATTGTACGTGGTGGCTTCAGGCCACACCGCGGTGGTGTTGCTGCTGCTGCTTCCCCCGTGCGGGGTGAAATGCGGCGTGGTGCCCATGGCCAGCAGGTCCCAATCTTCGTCTTCAAGGGACATGCTCGGGCTCGTGGCAACCGGCCATCCGTAGCCGCTCTGCTGGCTGTTGCTCCGGAAAGGGCCACTGCTGTAACCGCCACCTCCTCCACCGCCTCTTATTGCTGCTCCTGAACCGGTGGTGCTAGGCCACTCGCGAACGGAGCTCCTGTCGTTGCTGAAGCCTCCTAGCGTAGGGGAGAGCGAAAACTCGGGCGCAGCCATCTCCGGCGGCGCTAACTTTAGGCTTCTGCCACTGTTCCTACTGCTGCCACCGCCACCGCCAGCGGCGAAGTCGCTCGTGTTGTGAAAGGCTCCGCGCAGAGCGGCCTGTGCTGCCTGAGTAGCAGCGGCATGCTGCGCCGCAGCAGAAGCACCCCGAATTCGGCTGGGCTCCAGGGGTGGTTGAGTGCGCGGCGAAAACGAAAAAGAAGTCGAAGGATGGAGCCCAAAGAATCCCGGACCACTGCTGCTGCTGCTGCTTCCTCCTCCTAAGCTGCCGCCGTCGCCGAGGCTGCCAGCGTTTCCATCGAAGAAACCTCGCGGCGACGCGCCGACACCTGCTGGTGCCTGCAGATGATGCTGCTGGTGCTGCGCAGCTACGGAAGCGCTCACTTGCTGCCAATGCTCATCGTCCAAAGACATGCCGGACAGCTTGCTTCCGATGTTAGCCGCGGTCAGGGATTGATCGTGGTCGGCGCTTGACGGCTCAAACCCTGCTGCCATAGTTGCTGCTGCCGTCCCTGCGCGAGGCATTCCACTGCTACTGCTGCCGTTATTGCTACCGAAAGACAGGCCAAGGCTACCGTTCCCAAAGCTGCCACCGAGAAACGAGTCGGAAAGGTCGTCGCCCATGCCTAAACTGCCGCCTAGTAGGGAATCCCCCACACTTGCCGCATCTGCTGCCGCGCTTGCTGCTGCTGCAGCGGTGCCGCCTCCATGAAGCGATGTACTGCTAGAATGGCCATAAGGAGGGTTGTGGGCTCCTCCCCACACATCGACACCTGTGAGATCGCTGCTCGGTGACACCGCAAACGACAACAACGGGTCGAACTCGTCGTGCACAGCACCTCCAACTCCCATGCGCATGCCGCCGCCACCACCGCCGGCATCGAAACTGCTGCCGTTGCCGTTGCGGCGAGAGCGCTGAGGGCCCGCGTGGCCTCGGCTGTTGCTGCTGCTGTTGCTGTAATTGTTGCAACTGCCAAAGCTCAAGCTGTTGCCCCCGACGCTGATCCCGCCGAGGCTGTTGTTGTTGTTCTGGCCCAGGCCTCCTCCTCCCTGGCTCTCGGCTTCCGCGGCCACGCTGTCGAACCCCCGGGTGCCCGGCCGCCCCCCACCCCGGTGCCGCCGCAGCGGTGGGGCAAGGGCACCTGCTGCTGCTGCGTTGGCCGTCGGCGACGACGACGGCGAGTCCGGCTCGGCGTGCCGTCGGTGCCGCGGCCCGGCCCACTTTTGTTGGCCCGACGCCGAAATCCCGCGGTGGCTGCCGGTATTTTTGCCACTGCTGCTCCCACCGTGGGCTCCTGCGCTTTTGTCGTTGCTCCTGCTAGCGCTGCCGCTGTTGTTCCCACGTGACGAAGGGTCAGCAGAAAGTGGAGCCACTCTTGGCACCAAGACAGGCTCTTTCCATTGCTCTCCACCTTCTTGGTCAGCAGCAGAAGGAGGAGCGTTGAGGCGCGCTCGGAGCAGTTGTTCCATACCCGAAAATTCCGCGCTGGAAATCGCCACTTGGTGGAACATGTTGGCCCGCTCTTTCTCGTGGTCGAAAAAGTTTTTCGCTTGCTGCAATTGCTCTGCGCCCAGAGCTCCATCGGAGGCCATCAAATCTAAGTCCACCTACAGATGAAGAGTAGTAGAAAGGTACATGCATGGCAACACATGAGGACATTCTCAAACATGAAGACATTCTCAAACAAAACGGGGTGCATTCTCGAATAAAATGATGCCCACTAATATGCGATCGACACCGAGAGAAAATATCGCGTTCAGACTTCTCGTGTGAACCTCCCATCCACCAAACATAGAGCCTTCCATGAGCACGATTTGTTTATGAGCAGTCCACACCTGAGTGCCATCGTCATCGTCGCCTGCCTCCGTGGGCGGAGGCTGCAGCCGCAGCGCTAGCCCGCCTCGCCCTACCCCACTGCCCAAGGGTGGCACTCCTCCTCCTCCTGCACTACTATCTGAGTGTCGACCATCCGTCATGGCATGAGGACTGCTGCTGCTGCTGCTGCTGCTTGCGGGTTGGCCCCCAAACGTGAATGCAGCAGCAGCAGCAGCGTGTTGGCCGTAAGCGGCGCGAGGCGTGCCATCACTAGCCAGTTTGGACGCATAAGGGCCAGCGGTCTCCGCCGCGGTGGGCTCGACAATGGTGAAGAGCTGCTGGAGCACGTTTTTGCCTTCGAGCTCGGCAGTGAGCGCCATGGCTTGCTTTTCGGCTTCTTGGTCCCGCTGCTCCTCCTGCGAAATAAAGAAAGGAAAAGACGGGA
>Ga0307930_1000842_pt1 | contig 24616 bp, 20 predicted proteins | sample OrgLakmetageno46_FD_203161 | JGI IMG/M metagenome (GOLD analysis project Ga0307930, IMG submission 203161) | Saline water microbial communities from Organic Lake, Antarctica - #46 | ecosystem: Environmental > Aquatic > Non-marine Saline and Alkaline > Saline | place: Antarctica: Organic Lake...
CAGAAGCCAATATTCTACCAGCGGAAGATTACGCGCGTGCGTTGCGCGCAAGCCAGTATCGTAAAGGGGGTAGTTTAGACAAGGCAGGAAGCATGTTATTCAGCCAACCCCCTCTGGAGTGGAAACTGTTAAGCAACAAATCGCAGAGGTAGTACATGGGAGGGAGAATTTCTTTCGGGCCAAGCCAGGTGGTCAAAATTCTGCGTTTAGGCTAGTGTAGAGTATAGAGGGGAATTGTACGATTAAGCCCCTCGGACGCTTTAAGGCGTTATCCCGCACCCACACTCACCAGAAACCCCAACCAGAACTAGCTCACCTTCTTGGGATACCAATATCGCCACTGCACGTAAAAATACTGCACTGGCCGTTTAGAACTTTTTAAAGGGCTATGGGTCAATGATAGGCATACATACGCACGGACGCCCTTTTTATATCTATGGCTCGTCATCGCTGAAGTCATCATCGAACACGCCTCCCCATGCCAATTTTGGTTTAGCAGACACCTTAGCGGCTGTCTTTGCGTGAGCCAATGACTTTTCCTTGGCAGCGTGTTCTGCGGCTGCTTTTGCCATAACTTCTTCCATAGCTGCCCGAACTTTCGCCCCTTCGTCCGTGTCTGCATTTTGAGCCGTCTCTTTGCTCACTATACTAGGCAGAGATTCTTCTCCGTCCTTTTCGAGACTCGCGCACGTCTCTGCCGAAGGACTTGATTTGAACACTTTCTCGTCGTGTTGTGCAGATGATTTATCAAGACACCCACTGAATGGATCGTTGGTAGTACTACCTGCAACAGCAGCATCTACCGGAATGCTTGTGGTACCTTTAATATTTGCATTGATTTCGTCCTCTTTGATGCCTGCATTGGCAGCAGACTTCTCGTCAGCCTTTTCAATATCCACGCGGACATCAGCCGTCGTATCTGCTGCAAGTATTGACTTAGGCACCTCTTCACTGACTCGAGAAGGTTGCTCACTAATAGATTCACTGACAAATGATTCTTTGGAATTGTTGTCTACTTGGTCTACAGCTGTCATATCTCTACCTGAAGCGTCGTCGTCGACTTCTTCTTCATCATCTGCACCACGCTCAACCTCTTTTCTGACTGGATAGGTCAAAGACTGCTCTGGAGTCTTTCCAATTTTTTCGTGTATCTCTGCCGAAACCGTTTCGTTTACCACTTCATCTTTTTGTCGAATAAATGACGCACCATTAGGGTCATCGACTTGATCTTCAAAAGAATTGTCCGCATCTATGTCTGTACTTTCGTCATCACTCGTCTCGTCCGCAAATGTAAATATCGAAGATGTCGCAGAATTATGGAATTCACGTACAAGTTCTTCCTCTTTCCCCGCTTCATCCTCAACTGTAGCCTCAGAGACAGTAGGTGCAGACTCGGGTACTTCTTCGCCCACAGCTTCAGTTTGAACTTGCGACGCTACCTCAGCCTCTGCATGAAAACGCGCTGTGTAACTTGCCATCTCTGCCTTTTCTTCTTGAAATAAAACACCATTCTCCTGAGCGATTCTTATCCCTGTCACATCATCGGTTTCTTCAGTGGTAGCACCATTCGAGGCAACCAGATCGTCATCGTCATCGTCATCACCGAATAATCCTTTCCCACTTCTTGGCCCTGGCCCAGGAGGATTGCTGACATTCACAGTCGTCTTTGTGTCCGCTTCATTTGAATCCTCAAATACGGCATCGGAAGACGTTGCATGGCCACTAGAGGCAATAGAGCTTTCTTCCGCTGCGTGTACAGAAGGTGTGTTAGGCACAGGAACCGAACTTTCAGCAACCATGGCTACGTCAATTTTCTCGCCGTTGAGAGATGAGGACATGTCTTCTTCGCTTGCCACTTCCGGCGGAAGCTCCTTCGGTGAAGTTACGGTCGCAGCATGATCGTCTGCTAAATTCATAGGTGGTGATGGTAGAGGGGGTGGTAACTTCTCATCAAGCTTCGAGGGCGCAGTAATACTCTCGTCGCCAAAAAGTCCTCCATCGTCACCAAACAAAGACGAAAAGTTTTCCCGCTTCGTTGATATTGGCTTTTCATTTGCGCTTGGAATAGAGGCGTCATCACCGAAGAGGCCCGTGTCACCGAACAGACCACCGCTACTTTGAGCTGCATTGGACTTATTGTTCGAAGCAATTTCAGGGCTATCGTCAATACTTTCTTCATTTGTTTCATCCACTTTCACTTGCTCTGAAGAATCTTCTTCTCCAAAGAGGCCGCCTGTGTCGCCAAAGAGGTTACTGGTACCCTGATGAACTGCTGCGGGGGCACTACCGCTTGAGTCATTTGCGGAATCATCATTAATGCTTGGTTCTTGTGACGAAGAGCTGTTATGGCCTGCACGAATGCTTTTTTCTTTCGTTTCATCGACTTTCACTTGATTTGAAGCATTTTCTTCTCCAAAGAGGCCGCCTGTGTCGCCGAAGAGGTTACTGGTACTTTGATGATGAGCTGCACTGGGCTTAGTAGTGCTCGAGACAACTTCTGCAGAAGTATCACCAATACTTGGTTCTTGTGGCGAAGCACTTTGACGGACATCAATGCTTTTTTCTTTCGTTTCATCCACTTTCACTTGATCTGAAGCATTTTCTCCCCCAAAGAGGCCGCCTGTGCCGCCGAAGAGGTTACTGGTACTTTGATGATGAGCTGCACTGGGCTTAGTACTGCTTGAGTCATTTGCTGGGCTATCATCAATATTTGACTCTTGTAAAGAAGCGCTCTGGCAGACATCAGTGCTTTTTTCTTTTGCTTCATCCACTTTCACTCGTTCCAATGAACTTTCCTGGGCCTTGATGCTAACTTCCGCTTCTTCATGAGGTCTAGTAGGGTTTGTTGATGCGGCAAATTCATTTGCATCGGTAATCATAGTCTTTTCGGTGTTCACTTCTGCATCACCAGTATCGAACAATCCTATTGGGACCTCTTTCGGTCGAGGCTGTTCGTCTCTCGCTGACTCGGTCCACGTGCTACCGACCGGGCTTGATGTTGAAAGCGTATTCGAGGAGGTAGAAGCCATGCTATCTTCACCCTCAAAGAGGTAAAGATGATTGTTGCGCACAGGTGCACTGCTCTTGCTTTTAGTCTTGGACTGCGCGATTTTTGCATCTAAATCCTCAGCGGATATTGCTCTCGAGGTCATCTGCTGCCTGGTTTTGAGTGGTGCGTTCAAACGAGGCGTTGGTTTCGGTGCGCGGCTTTTCGCATTCACAGTCCTCCATGCTGGATGGTCGTGCACAGTCGACGGAATATTCAACAATCGAGACAAATACCAAGACGCTTCTTTAAGGATTCGAACTCCTTGTTGGCGCGGAATGCCAACGAAATCTGCAATAGAAACGATCGCAGGGTCAACCAGGGCACGCTCATCATCTCCAACACTTGAGCAAAAACTTTGGGAAAGCACAACTTTTATTTGAAAGAGAAGAAGATTGTAATTTGAGCATTCCTCAAGGAAGTATCTTAGTTCTTGGTACAGTTCAAGGCGCAACGCATCGCTCGAAAAGTCTGACTGCAAAAGATATGGATCCACGTGGTCGAGATAATTCGAAACGCCGTGAAGAATTAGCCATCGTATGACAGGCAGATTCTTCGAATGCTTCGCATAATCTAGCGGTGATGAACCGCTCTGCGTTTTAGTAAAAATATCCTGAGCTGCAGCACCGTGCTTGAAGAGCCAGTCAGCGACGTGTAAGTGGCCTTGCTGGAGCGCTGCGTACATCGGCGAATGCCCGTTGCTACTGAGCAAACGAGCATCAGAATTCGCACCAACGTCTTTCAGCCACTTCGCAATGTGAAGGAAGCCCAACTGACAAGCGAGCAACATAGGAGTAAACCCTTTATTGGCGGTCCTCGTGTGAATGTCTTCGGCTGCGCCGACTTCGTAGAGCCATTTCATAACTTCAAGGTTCCCACGCTCACATGAAGCGTACATAGGAGTGTGCCCAGAGGCATTCTTCGTTCTGATGTCAGCGCCAGCACCCACCTGCAATAGCCACTTTGCGACATGCAGGTGGCCTCCACGGCAAGCGAGCATCATAGGGGTAAAGCCCTTGGATGTTGGGGTCCGAATGTCCTCTTGTGCGCCAATATCGTGCAACCACTGGGCAAGTTCGAGATGCCCTTCCATGCAAGCGAGTCCTAGGAGGGACAAGCCGCTTTCATTTTGAGCTCGAAACGACTCAACTGTTCCAGTTTCTTCAAGCCATTGTGCCACATGGAGGTGGCCATACGTAACCGCAATAGCGATGTTGTCGTGCCCAGTGCTGTTGCGAGTGCTCAGATCATTGCGAGCGCCATTTTCAGCCAACCACTGCATCACATGCAAGTGGCCCTCTCTACACGCAGCCATCATTGGTGAATTACCCCTATTATTCTTCACCGATACGTCAGCTGCAGCTCCGTGGGCGGCTAGCCACTTGCAAATGCCAAGCTCGCCAGCCAAACACGCCTCATACATCGCCTAATCGAGGGGATAATACCGCACGTAAGGAATAATAAGCAGGATGGATAATGCTCTAGCCTCAATCCGTCTGCACACATACGACCGTGAGATTCGACAGCAAATACTGAAAAATATCTTACAAACCACACAACCTTTGAAATAACGAAAGGGCTATATTGTCTTCAAAGACTTAGGTAAAGATCCTCACCGTGCTTGTCACACCAGGCTTTCTGGGCAGCGGGACGGCCATGCGAAGATCTCGCACGTTCAAAGAGCGGGCGACGAGCCAAGCTCGTGCTTCATCGTCTGTGGCAGAGGTCATGACTATATCACGCGCTCGAGCAGACCAGCAACTTGCATTCAAGCTAGCCTCTCAGCAGGCCAGATGATGATAATATCTGCAGAATTGGATCAGGCGATCATCATGCATCATGCAGGTGATAGATGCAGATTTCGTGCAGAGAGCGAGCGAACTGTTGAAGGTGAAGCAAGGAAGTTGATCCGAAGTACAGGGGAGAGAGGAGGGCACTTTCCGCTTTCATCTTTCTTCTCGGTACTCAGTACGGAGGGCTGAGGATATGGATGCTTCTTAGATTTGGTTTGCTCTGCTTTGCTTTTTATCTCTGCCTGTTAGCCATATAATTCCTGCTCTCGGGCCATTCATATAGAGGGGGGCAGAGGTCCAAAATTTCTGCTAACGCATTTCTCGTTTACGATTTTGAGACAGGCGTTGTTCGGAGGAAAGGCGCCAGTTGGAGCCTTAATTGGCCTTCTGGAGCGAATTTGCTAGCGCATTCTCTATGTGCCTCTGTGACTGCTTTGTACTTGCCTTTCTTTGTTTTTGGGAGAGTATTAACTAGACTAGACTAGCCCCGAGCGAAAAACGCTGGAGGACGACCACGACTAGCGTCCGTGGCGTTTGATGGAAGTTATATGGGTTTAGCTCTTTGATAGGGAGGGGCCGCTAGGCCACAAGCGGCCCGCTTGCATGTTGTTGTTTGCATTTCTGAGGGGGGGCTTTTCTATTCACTGCCACTCCGCGAACGAGGAAGGAGTTCCTGTCCCGTCAAAGCCTTTTATGGCTCGGGGGCAGAACAATAGGCGCCTTGCGCGCTGAAAGGCACACTTTGACCTCTGCCGAGTGGACCTCGTGTTCCGCATGTCACGAGCTTCCTTGCTCGCGCGCCTTCCTCTTTATTGTTCTGCGGAGTGCGCAACACCCACAGATTCCTCGCTTTTTGCAAATTTTTCGAGGAATTTGGCCAATGCCCCTCTCCCTCCTGAATCACTGCGCATTTGCTTTGTTTGCGCAACGCACGCGCATTCCCACTTCTGCCCGCAGCATTGGCTTCTGTGCCATTTGGGTTTGTATTAGTTCGAGTTCGAGTTCGAGGGGACGGAATTAGAAGGCTAACAGGAAGAGATAAAAAGCAAAGCAGCTCAAACTAGAACTATGAAGCTAATCAGGCGCACATGCCCGAGTGCCCATGGAAGTGATGGCAGCGGTCCAAAATGGCACGCTTATCCGTTTGACTTGCGCACTACGCACGCGTGTACACTTCTACCCGCAGCATTGGCTTCTGGGTCATATTAGTCATTTGGGTCTGTATTAGTTCGAATTCGAACTAGCCCTAAAGGCAATTTGAGATGCCCACCAGCGGCCTCGCTGCCTCGTGCTTACAAATAAGAAATCGAAAGCGGCCCTCCTCGGGGCCTGTGCCAGATATACCATCAGCCAGCAACCACACAAAGCCAAATATTTGCATGTCAGTGTTATGCGGTAAATCGGTTCTCGGTTCATCGGTGTGGATCTGCGGATCGCCATTGCCAAGGACACGCCGAACTTAAGACATGGAGACAACACCCACCCCATTCCTGAACGCCCTAATGCCTGATGATTGAAGGACATCTCGAGAGCAAGTGAATACAATTGCTTTAGGCGAAAGGACACTCAGCGTATTCAAACTTGTTCTGATGGTTACACTTTCTGTTGCTATATGTTATACGGATACTTCTTTGTATTGTCCTTAGGGCACAGGACACCCCCGGTGTTGGCGACTTCTACATTACACATGCACATCCAAATAGTTGTGCGCCTTCTCTTCGCATAAACAATTGTAATGACTTCAGACATGGGAGTTCTCTACGAAGTAGCACTTGAGGCATCTGTGGTAGAACAAAATTTGCTGCTTTCATAAAAGTTGACCTCCCCCTGCATTTAGCTGCCGGTTAGTTGGCGAGTCCGGTAGACTCGACTGGGCGTTCTCATGCCGCTCAAATGCCCATGCCCATGAATACATGAAGAAATAACTCATAACACTACTGACGCAGTTACATAGTTACAGTTACGTATAGCTCCCAGATCCCATTTTTTTTCGGGATTCGCACAGGCACTCGCACCCCTCTCTATAGTTCACAGTGTATAGCCTGCATGCAGTCTGCCGTATACAGTGTGTGGTGGCGTTATGACTATTTTTATATGAGTCCAAACATGTCGCTCATGAGGATTGCTTTGGCTTGCTTTCTCAATGCGCTTGCTGCTTAAAAACTGCACTTCCAGTTGCCGCTGGGCAATGCAATCTTGAAAATAATTATTGCTCTGATGCTGATGCCGCGAATTCCCGAAAAAGGTTGTCTCAAAGGAAGAGAGTGGCACTCTGCAGAGCAACAGAGGCGTCGCACCATTTTACAGCTCCGTGCCACCCGTCGCAAGCCGGGGCGCATAACCCGTAAATGCCGCAGGCGACGCAGCGTATTGTGGGTTGGAGCCCAATGCAGGTTCTTGGCGGTACATGAGGTTGCCCAAATCCCGAGCAATGTCGTAAGTGGCAGAGGGCCGGCCAGCCGCACCCGCAGCGGCACTCATGTTGGCGAGCTGGAAAACGAGTGCATGCATTTTAAAGTAAAAAAAAATGTAAAAGGACGATACGTAAAGCCGACACTTGGAACGTACACAGCGTTACATGCAAGCGTGTGCACACACAAAACACAGACACAGAAACACTTGTGGCACGAAAGCTGCACCCCAAAGACACTGCCTGCAAGGAGAGGGCACTAAATTTTTTCGGTTGCTCATTTGCCCATTTTTGTTCCCTCTTACCAATTCATCGTCGCTCATCCACTTGGCAACGGTGGCCGCAATTTCCTCGGGTTTCTTGGAGTAAGCCCCAAAGCCGTTGTCCACCACGAACGGAATGTTGCCCGCTTCTTGCCCCGGCAAGTAGCACGACAGCATCGTCGGCAACGAACGGCACATGGCTTCGGCAATGGTACCGGGGCCCGCCTGTACACACGCAAAAACAGTGCGAAGAAGAGGGAGGGAAAGTGAGAAAGAGCGTGTGCGTGTGACGTATAGAGCAAAAACCCGAAAACACCATGAACTATACTGGCCAAAAGCACACATTCAGTAGGCACGCCCTGAAAGCTACCACGATCACATCAATTAAGTACACGTTTACGAGCGTCAAAAGCACAACCCCGTGTTTTTGATACCTTGGTAACAATGCAGTCGGCTGCGGACATGTAATCTTCCATGTTGCCAATGAAGCCTTTCACCACAACGTCCACCCCTTTGCCCCAATGATGCGACGCTGCTTTTGCCTCCAGGTCTGCTTTCACTTTCTTGTTGTTGCCACACACCACCACCAGTTGTTGTGGAGTGGAGGTCCCGCCCTGCAATGAAAGAAAGGAATAGAAGGTTCAAAGAGAAAGATCAGAGGGTACCCACAAAGAAAGTAAAGGAGAGAGAGAGAGTGGCTTTAACACTAGGTAGTACACGGACGAAGACTCATCGTGCTCTCTCGACTTCGCACAGTACGTATTGAGATGCATGGCACCCATGTTTTCGTTTCTGCCTCTTAAACACTCCCACCCCCACCTCGCCGCAGCTGGAGCAGGCCCCGAGCGCATGGCCCAACGCGTCGGCCACCCCTGTAATGCCGCCAATCCCGTCGCCGCCCCCCACCACCAGCGTGGTGCGCTGGTTCGGGCTTAAGCCCAGGCTTGTTCGCACCCTGTCCTTCGGGCGGGTCTCGGGCTGCCAAAACCCCCGGCGCAGCGGCAAACCGTGCTGCCGGAGTTGGCTCGGGGACAGGCCCCGGCGCAGGGCGATTTTGCGGCACGCGTCGGAAGGAACGAAGCACAGGTCCGCCTACACGGAATGAAATGCAAATGCAGCGCACATGCGTAATGGTGCGTAGAAAGAAGGGGAAGCAAGTCATTATAAAACTTTCCATATAGTTGCGAGATGCTTGAAAAATCTACATGTCTCCAGTCAGAGGGAGTTGACTTCCTTTACAGTTTCTCTTCCCTCTTGAAAACTTCTACCGCTAGAGAAACACACGTAAAGATCGAGTAATCCATTAAAGTACGTCTACCTTCTTGTTGAACCACAGAGGATGCGCTCCACCCAAGTCCGTCACCACAGTGGCAAAGGGAATGTTGCGCACTTTACGCCGGCCTTCGCCTTCGCCCATGGACTTGAGAGCGCGCAACGGAATGTCCTGGTAGCAGTAGCAGAAAGAAGTCAAAAGCCAGGTAAAAGAACTAGCTCCTCCTTGCACGAGCGCAAGAAATTCGCTCTTCTTGCCCTCATGTGCTCGCCTCACCCTTTCTCCTCTTTTTCTGCCTCTGTCTCCTCGTCCATTCTCTCTCTCGGCATCCCTTCTTTAGTTCCAACAGCCAAGACCCCACTGCTACTTAATACTCGCCACCAACCCCCCCAACAACCGTATCATTCTTATCGAAGTAGCCACATATACACACACATGCGCACACCTGACACAGCGGGTGCACGGAAACCACCAAATCAGGATCCGAAGCGGCAATGGCTTCCTTGAAAGGCTTGAAACAGGTGCGCCGCGTGATGACTTCTTGCAGCCAGGTAGTCACCGGAAAAATCCCGTAGTACCAAAAGAAGCGCCACAGGGAAGGGTGGTTTTGGAGCATCCGGTAGAAAGGCACTACCTGGTTGTACGGCCACACGCTGTGGTCTGTCCACATGTCCACAATTTCGCACTAACAAGCAACGGCAGCAGCAGCAGCAGCAGCAATTTTGGTGAGGGTGATGATAATAGGAGTCAAAAGAGGACAAAAATAATGAGCACAGTAATGGAAGCAGCGATGATGTTTTGATGTTGAAACATATGAATACCTCAATCTGGTTGGGGTAAAGCTCATTGAGGGCATCTTCGATGGCTTTCGCGGATGCGCGGTGGCCGCCCCCCGTGTCGCTCATCAAAATCATGACTTTCTTCTTGTTACCCTACATCACATTGACACGCCACGTTCAAGCAATTGTCAACATACGAGCTCACAGAAAAGAAAACAAGAGAATAAAGATAGCACTAAGTACACTCTAGCAAAAGCCTAAGGAGATGCTAGGTGGCTAGTATATAGCGGCTGTGCATCTTCCTTATCCCTTCAACAGCAACCTCGCACCTTTTTCTTGGCCGGTTGCAATTGCACGTTACTGCCATCATTGCTCAGTTGGCTGTAAGAATTCTGCTGCCCACCGCTGCGTTCTATTGAAAGCTTGCCGTCAGTTTCTACCATTGAATTCACGTTCTCCAAGTTAGTGCTCCTTATTTGATTGCTGTTGATAATGCTGCTGCTCCCTAAGCCAGCAGCAGCGCCACGGCCGCGAATTTTGTTTATAAAGCGGCCAAGCGGCCCCAGCGAAATCATAGTCGGTGCAGTAGGTATATTCCTAGACTGTTGAGTGCTTGTTTGAAGCTCAGGGACAAAAGAACCTGCCGCGCTAGGGCTGGGGACTTTAAAAGCGCTTGTCTTGATGCCAAGATTCCCACGGCTAGGTGACAAATTAGGCGAAAAATATGCGCCATAGGTCATGAGTAAGCCGCCGATGAGGGCATCCGACTGGAGCCTCATGATACGTCTTTATGTACCTCTACACCTTCGCGAAGTCCCTCTTTTTATTTTGAAGCTCGTACGAGCGTTTCAATGAGCTCACAGAATCTCTAGTGCTAGACTTTTCACAAGGTTCATCTCAGCACATCAGCACAGCAACGAAGTAGTACTTCACAGGAACAACAGTGATCAACGACGTCACAAAAGAAAAGTTGTTCGAAAGACTTCAACTTACTTTGTACCTGTCCAACTGAATGCGGTTCTTTGAATTCTTGCGAATTCTTTGGAAGGCACAAGAATGCGATCTTTGGCCTCGCCTCCAACCACCAACCAGGAGAGTAATTTTGTCCGACGCATACAACACCGACAGCTGCTAGGGCAAGATGTCGCGCATCGAACGCCCGGGCCGCACGGAGCAGTTCAGTTCGTTGCGGCACGGGGATGTCGTGGTGCTTGAATGCGACGGTCCCCCGGGTAAGCTTATCTACATCGACCCATCTCCAGGATGGTGTTTAGATTGCTTTTGACACCATGATCCTCACAATGATGCGTGTATGAGGAATGCTCTGCCTCGCATAATTTTATCAAAGCAATTGTTTCTTTCCTTTAAATTCTTGCCAATCTTTATCTTTGAGGGCAGGTTGGGAAGGCATCATGTCGTCCGACTCGCGATCGGCGCAAGATATGGACGTGGTGTACCACAAGAAAGGCGGCACGAATGACCCAGCTTTTTTGTCCAAGTGCGTCTTCCGCGTGGACACCAGCCGCGGTGAAGAAGCGCCCGGCGCGCCCGTGTACTTCGGCAACCCTGTCCGGCTCCAGCTGCTCCGCACTCGCCAGTTCGTGACGGCCACGAACGCGCCGTCCAAACAGGCCAAGCGCTCGTTTCGCCTCAGCTTAAACAAGGCCCGCTCCAAGGACTGCTTCCTCCGGCTTCAGCCGTACCTCAAAATCCGATCCGAGGTTCACTTGTGCAGTCGTCTTCGCCCCTCTGTTTTGGATTCTGCAGTCGCTTGAATGTCATGTGGACTTTCCTTAACCTCTGCACATTAGCCCACTCTCCCTAGTGTGTTTCTGAAATATTTTTCAGCCCACTTCCTCATTTGTTCAGTACTCCAGTTGTCGTCCTGCACGTCAAATATCATCATGTTATAATAATAATAATAATCTTCTGCCTGTCTGTGCGCCTCCAAGGGTGAGCTGGTCTACTACGGAGAACCAACGGGTCTGCAAGACGCCAACGGCCGGTACCTCCGACCCGTGAACCCGCCGCAGTCGGCCGCCGCCGCCGCGGACAGCAGCGATTCTGCAACGCCTGTGGTGAGTGCATCGTGTCGGTTTTCGAATACTTGCGCCCCAATTTTACTGTAGATCGCGGAAAAAATGTCGATATCTATCTGTCATTCTCTCTTTGAACTTCTACGCATGCGATCTTTCCTCCTCCGCTGTACTGTAGGTGAGCGGCGAAGAGCGCTGCGCGTGGCGCTTGCGCCGCTTCATGCAATACGACGCTTCCCTTCAAAACGTGATCAAGTTTGGGGACCTCTTGCGCCTTTTTCACATGGAAGAAGAAGCTTTTTTGGTGGGGCACATCGTCGACACCGACCTGCGGCGCCGGGACGATTTTGCCTTGACGGAAACGGTCAACGAAAAGCTGGAAGCTTTGTACGCGCGCAGCTTCGTGAACGTGGGGGAAACGGTGCAGATCCCGCAGCGCATGTTTGTGGGTTTGCGCAACAGCGGCGCCAAGCGCAAGAGCCGGACCAAGCATTCGGTGCAGTCAATTTGGGAAATTCACAACGACAAGGGCGCCCTCGGTGGCCCGGTGGCCTTTTCCCAGACCGTGCGGCTTCGGCACTTCGCAACCGGCGCCTTTTTGTGCATTCGCGAGCGGAAAACCGCTTCCGGGGCGGGCACTGGCAACAACGAGGCGATGGTGTTGCCCAAGCTCGAAACCCCAGAGGACGAAGCGGACACCTTGTTTGCGTTTGAATACGTGAGCAACAACGAAGCCCCCACTGGCGGGGGCGGTGGCGCCGGTGAGGCCAGTGGCGCCAGTGGTGGCGCAGGCGGTGCCGGCGCGCTGGAGTCTTCATTGACCGCCGCTGGAGAGGGCGGCAGCGGCAGCGGCGACAACGGTGGGGGGGTGTACCTGTCCTTGCATGCGCTCATGCGGTTGGTCCACGTGGCGACCCGGGAGTACGTCACTGCGGGCCTGCGGGCGGGGGCCGAGGATACCACCGGATCGGTTGCCGACGGCACCGGCTCGGACGCCGGCAGCGCGGTTTCGGGTTCCGCTACCGGCACTGCCCACTCTGGCAAAGGCGGCGAAGGTGGCGGCGGTATGGTAGGCGGCCTCTTGAAGAGCTTGCACTTCAGAGGCGGTGGACACGACGACGACAACAACGACGACGAGAATGGTGGCGAAGGCACCGGCCACGCTAATGGAGAGGCCGCGGACATGATCCAGGAAAACTCCGAGTTGGCCGCGCTGGCAGGGACCAACACGTTGCTGCTCCAAAAGGAAATGGCGATTCGCACCGCTCAAGACAACCCGGACGAATGTGTCTACCAGGTTTGGTTGCCGCCCCTTTTTCTCACACTAGTGCTTAAAACATGGGCTTACAAAGCAAACGCGTCTGTTTCATTTGTTAAAGCTACCCTCTCATTTTCCTTCGAGGTTTTCTTGGTCACCTTCACTTTCTTCGTGTCATCAATTTTACCTCCTTTTCATCTCTCTTTCTCTCCGTGCTGTAGGTGCAAACCGTAGCTGCCGATGACGTCGACCGCACTTTCATTGCCAGCATGCACTCGGACCAGCTGGTAAAGTTCGTTGCCTTTTGCGAGTCCACTTTGGCCCATGCCCAAACCCTCTCCACCACCACCAAAGGCCAGTCTACGCCTCTGCCTGCACCCGACTCCCGAGGCGGCAGCAACAGCAGCAGTGGGAGTGGGAGTGTGACGGCCGCCGCCACGGCTGCGCGGTCCTGTGGCGATGCTTTGGCCAGCCTAGTGGCGTTTGTGTGCAATTTGGGGGTGGTGAAGTGGGCCGACGCGCTCAACGTGACGTCACCGCCTGTGAAAGTCCAACAAAACGTGCTCATCGAGTGAGTTCATAGTGTAGTTTTGGACAGAGGTCAAACTTACTCCTCAGGCTGTATGAATTGCTTCGGATTTCAAATTCAATAGCATGCATCTTTTCTTTTGCCTTTTTTTGCTTTCTTTCTTTTTTTAACCTTTTCTTGTCTCTCGTCGTAATCTCGTCTCCATCCAGGCAAAACATCATCGAGCTCCTCCTTATGCTTGCCCACTCGACCTTCAACTGCATTTCGGCGCTCGAAAAATCTTTTGCTGCCACCAAGACGGGGCGTGGTGCCGCCGCGAAGAGCAGCCTTCTTCAAGTGAGAATGAGTGTAGCAAGAGAGTCGAGAGCGACTTCTTCTCTTTCTTCTCCTCCTCTTGCCAAAAAAACAAGTGCTGCTCCTAGTGCAAAACCTCCTTCTGCTTCATCATCACCACCAGCACAGCCCACGCGGCAGAGAGCAAAGAGTGCTGCCCCCAGTACCAAATCTCCCCGAAATATTGCTTCGAACAAGCGGCCTCCTCCTAGTGTCTCAAGAAGGAGGCCCTCAGAAGCTGGGGCAGTTGCGGGTGCAGGGGCAGTCAAAAATGCCAATCCCAAAGGGGTTTCGCTTCCTTTTTGGCCGTTGAAATCCAAAGCTCCTTCATCTTCTCGTAGCCCTGTAGGCACGAGTTTAGACGGCTACGAGCAGCATGAGAATGATGATGAGAGAGTTCCGTCTTCTTCTTCTACCACTGCTAGTCCGTCCTCACCACCGCCACTCACATCCAAACCCTCTGCTGCTGCTGCTGCTCGTGGTGCTGTGACCAAGCAGGTGTCCAAGAAGGGGCTCGGCGGGTTCAGCGGTTCGTCCGTTGGTGCCTCATCGAAAGCTGCCCTCGCCTCGCACAAGTACCTCCGTGCAACTTTGCCCACCCGCACCGCCCTCAACGAGCTCGGCAACTTGTGCTACAAGCTCTTGAGTTTGACGGTGGTGGGCACCAAAAAAGCGGTCCCTCGGATCATGAGCTGCGACGGGGTGGACTTGATGATCAAGCATAAGCTGAACACCAGCCCAGCTTGGAGCCCGCCCATTCGTGAAGTGCTAGCAGCGAATTCGGCGGGGGACAATTCGGCCAAGAGGCTGAAAACCATTTTCAAGACCGACGTGCGCCTGTTACTCAACAAGGTACGATAGGAATGTAACACGTAAAACGTATGATTGCACAGACACCTTTTGACTACTCTATGGCATGCTTTTTTTAATCTGTTGTGCGTTTGCGTGCGAATTGACCGTGCTCTCACCTATCGTGTGTCATTACTATTTTTTTTACATTCAGGTGTACGACAAGATCAAAGCCCACGAAGTGCCCGACGCTGACTTGTACAGTTTCTTGGCGGACGTGTGCGCGCCCAATGACATGCCGGAGGAAGACGTGCAGGGGTGGGTGCGGGAATTGTTCCTGGGCCTGGACATGGCGTCAGCCACTTCTTCGTGCCTCTTGTACGCGACCAAGCTCGAAGAGCCGAAACGAACGAGCACTACTGCCACTGGCGCCGCTGCCGTCAACGAAGACAACGACGGTTGGAGTGGAAGTGACCCCTCGTCTTTTTCGCATTACCAGCGGCGGCGGGTGATGGTTGAAGTGTCGGGGTATGGGAAAGGGCGGCCCAAATACTCCCCCGACAAAATTGTGGAATTTCGTGGGCAGAGCCCTGCAGAAATGGCGAAGCAGCCCGGGGGGGTCTCGGAAACGTACGACTTGGTGAGCCCCGATAAAGGGTTGACCTACGAGCAGTGGCGCGACATCGCGGAAGACTTCAACGAAGAGGCCGTGCCGCAACACTCTCAACTGGCGGGGAAGTGGGTTGCGCTCAAGAGCCTCGACAGCAAGCAGCTCCGCTTCTTTGCGTCCTCCGTCAACTTGCTCGCCGTGCTCTGCGCCGGGCGGAACGGCGCCTCGCAGCGCCTGGTCAAGAAGTTGTTGCCAGTAGACACCATCTTGGAGTGCTTGGAAGAGCTGTCGGACTTGGGCCTGTCTCAGACGCGCGACAAGGAAGGTTTCGCGAGTCTGCACACCGCATTTGTTCGCGTGCTGCAGAACTTGCACGTTCAAGCGGTTGCTCTCGAAAAGGTAAAGTTAGTTTGCTGCTAATTGCTGTTGCTCCCTCCTGAAGACTATTGAGTGCAAGTGTGCAGCTTTTTCAGCTCGTACGCGTTTCTCCAAACTTCAACTTTTTTTACGTGCTTTCTATTCTTCCCTGTAAACACATGAATCTGTTCTTACAGGTGAGTGAAGGAACCTTGGAGGATTCCACTCTGGTGTGGACGTTGGGTGAAGAAGATGTTCCTGACGACTACGAAGACGTTCGAGTGGAAGTGTTGAACAAAATCTTCAGTGCGTCCACCCAGTTTGATGAACCCCGGGCCACCAATGAAGTGATGGACGCAGAAGAAGCCGTTCGCATCGTTGGTGAGATAGACAAGTGATGATGAGTCGAAGTTGTACACACATATGCAGATGCGTGCTCTTCCTTTTAGATTGCTATTCATGATCATTGTAGTTTATTTCTCTTAAGCTCTTCCTTTCTGTCAACCGTTCCTCCAGAACGGTACGACGGCAACTTTTTGAAGCGATCCGACGTGGTTGCTCTCAAGGACATGTCTGCAGATGGCACCACTGGTGCCGAAACCACTTCGGGCGCGTATGATGCTGCCATGGTTGCGCAAGCCAAAAAAGTGCTCCGGCGGCGCTGGTCCGAATTCATGCTGGTGGATTTGGGGTCGTTTGCCCAGCGCTACCGCCTCCGCACTACGGTGTTCAAGACGATGCGCGCCGTGGAGAAGTTTGCGCAGCGCGAGGGGGGCAAAGATTTGTTCGGGTCTCCAAAGGCCATGGAAGCGGCGCACGCGTTTCTGGTCCTGGTGCGGGAACTGGTCACGGCGAACTTCTTTTCGCCCATTTACGAAGTGTACCCTCGCTGCGAGCTGACCATTGGCGGCGTGAAAGAAGAGCCCTTCTTTTACCGCCGCACCAAACAAATGCTCAACGGCACTTCAGCGCAGGTATATCAAAACGAAGCCCCTTGATGATCTGTGAAGGCTGTGCACTTTAGGCATTTCCTCAGAATCTATGCCCGTCTTCAATACAGTGCTCTGATCTCACGTGAGTACTTTATTAGCATGTTTGTTTGCTTTTTTTCAGAGGGGCACAGACGGCGAAGTCGCTCCCAAGCTGGTCTACTCCTTTGGCTCTACTCAGTCAGCAGCCCCTGTGCTCGCCCCGGGCGGGGATAAGCTCGTGCCTCCCGGCTTTCGCACTTCGGTGGATGCCAAAGTCGTGCCGGCCGTGCCCACTGGCCTTGAGATCAAAGCCATCGAAGAGGTGTCCCTTCGCGCTCTCCCTGACGATGTGGATACTACTGACGGCAAAGACTTCGGCAGCATTGTGTTTGTGCTTCGCCCCGTCACGGGCGGGCCGCTTGACGCTTCTGGCGAAGGCAGTGACGACACTGGGATCCCTAACCAAGATCAGGACGCCGTAGAAGTCATTCGCCTTATTTTACGGGCCTTGCAAAAGGCGTTGGACCCAACCGTGCAAGACCAGCCTCTCGATTCGCCGGGGCAAACCTGGCCTTCCCTGGCAGAAGACGCATCTTTGGCCGAGGAACACTTCGGGCGCGCGTTCTCCTATGTGCAGAAAACCCCTCTGGACGGGCTCCTGCAGAAGGGGCGCATGAATTTGCAGTGCGAAATCCTCAACATTTGGCAGCTGTCCATTTCGACCAATCAAAACTTGCGCGTGGCCACGTTTTGGAACGTGTTTCAGACCGTGTACAAAAAGTACATCGAAGACGTATGCTTCCCTGTGCAAGAACTCACTGATGAGGCTGACGCTGGGAACGACGAGGACGACGACGACGAGGACGGCGATGGTCATGATGACGGCAGTGGTCATGGTTCTGGCCTTGTGAAGACCGTGAGCAGCGTGGTCAATGGCGACGAAGTCGATCTCGATAAGATGGGGGAGACCATGAGACCCGGCCAAATGAACAAACAAGGATCAACCTTCGAGATGGAAAACCCTAGCATCGCAGGCGGCATTGAAATGGCACCCAAGCGTCAATCCACGATGCCCGATCGACAAGTGTCCCAAGAAGATTTGCCCGTGGAAGAGCTGTCGAAAGGGAAAGCCCTCACGGAACAAGAACGCAACGAACGGCGCTACTTGGAGCATCGTGATGTTGATGCCAAAGCATGGGCGAAATTTCGCCGGGAAGCCAAGGCTGAGGTCATGAAGGTCTTGAAAGTGTTCACGACGGAAGGGCGGAGCCGGCTCATGGGCGACTTCGTGGTCGAGTCCGCGAACATGGAGCTTCAAAAGCAGCGCGGCATTGCGTTCTTGAACTTGTTGCTTTATGACGACCAACAACTCAGTGGCCTGGCGGTGAAAATGTTGTACCGCCACTTCAACCGACGCATCGAGTTTTCCAGCCGCCTCATCAACTCTACCCTGGTGCTCGAAGAGCAAGACAAAGACACCCTAAAGTTTGTGGCGAAGCGCCGCTTGGCTCTGAGCCGATGCATGCAACAATTCGCCAACCCGTACCGCGGTGGGGCAGCGGCCTCGAAAGACCCCAACAAACGCGCGAAAACCACGAAACAGCGCCTCAAAAACCTGGCCGAATTCGTGTGCGTGCTGTTCAACGACCCCGAACTGAGCCCGGGCCCACTGGGCTTGATTAACCTGTGCTGGACCCCCCTTTGGGACGCGTTCGACAACAGCGGCGACAACGACGGCACGGAAGCAGCTGCCGCAACGGCAGCTTCGTCGTCAGCGGCCGCGGCTGCTGGTAACACGCAAGGCTCTTTCTCCAGCGTGGCGAGCAGCGGCAGCGACGCAGCGGTGACCTCTGCCCCCAAAGTGCTCACGGCCTCGGAGCGGGTGATGGTGTTGGAGGGTTATGGAGCGCACCCACTGGTGCGAGGCCTGCCGCGGGAAGAAAAAGTCGAAGAAATGAACCAACAAATGCTGGGGGAGTCGGGCGTGCACGAAACGGTGTTTGAGTTCTTGAAGGACGTGGTACGAAATTCCCGCTCGAAAGAAGAGTTCGACGCAAATCTGTGCGCGGAGCAGAAGCAAGTCCTCAAAGCGTGCCTGGTGTTTCTGTTCTACTTTTGCTACGCGCACGCCCGCAACTCGGACCTGCTGTGGTCACGCCCCAACTATCTCGAGGTGTTGCTATACTTGTTGCCGTGGTGGGACGGCAGTGAAGTGGTGGTGCTGCTGGCCGAAGTCCTGCGCGACAACGACGCGGGCAACAAAATGGTGGAAGAATCCCACGTGCGCGCGTTCGGTAAGCAGTAACTTTCAAAAAAGCTCGACTTGTTGCTATAAGGGTGGTCGTTTTTTTTTGCGTTTCGTGCACATTCACTTACTGAATACTTGAAATGTGAAGCAATCGTCATGAAGTTGTTTCTTCCTTTATGGCATCATTTGCTAAATCCTACGTTCAACATCCATCTCTCTTGATTCTTGGTTTCTGTGCACGGCAACAGTGGCCCTGCTGTTCAATGCAGTGCGGTCCGCGAGTGCCGATGACGAAGCCGCTGCCGCTGACTCGACCATCTCGGCATTCGGCCAGAAGGATGGAGTTCAAGGCGGAGACTGGACGAAAGCGTCAGCCTTGCTCGATTTGCTCGCCTCGATGGTGGAGAGTGAAGCAGGCCCAATCATGGCGAGGCAAGAGTTGGTGGCGCAGGCCCTGGAAGAAGGCTTGCGCCTGTCCAACGACACCCTCGGCGCGACCGACGGCCACCTTCTCGCGGCCTTCTTGTACTTAGACAAGGCGAGCGTCGAGGACCTGCTGGCGCGAAACCAAGCCGCCGACAACCAATCCGAAGCCAGCAGCCGAGGCGGCGAAGGCGGCGGTGGTAACGACAACAACGACAACGACAACGAGCCCGCAGAATTGGAAGAAGTGTCCAGTTTGTACCAAGTGTCGCGGGTTGTTGAGGAATACGAGCGCCTGACTAAGAAACGCAACCCTCCTCGGAAGTTTGAGGCAGTTTCCAAATGGAAGTCGTTTCATTTGCGCTGTAAGCCTCTGCCTCAAAACACGCACCTGTCGTTCCATATAAAAGTGGTCGACATTTTGGGTATGTTGGCGAAAGGCGACAATTTGGCCGTGGAACAATGGTGCAGTTTGTTCATTTCCGAGCAAGAAATGGTGCGTGGAATTAGCTTAAATCACCCTGTACTGAAGGGATGCTTCGTGCGGTACATGCACGGAACTTACTTTTCCCGCGCCAATGCCAGCAGTAGCAGTGGAAGTGATGGCGCAGGGGAAGACAGCGTTGGCACTGACGTGGAAGATCGCGGGGAAATGCTCGTAGAGCGCCACCAAAAGGACATCGTCAATTTGTTCGGGGAATTTAACAATTACTTGAGGTTGTTCCACCGGTTCCAGTTGGATTCCGCCGCCAGCGCCATGACCGCCACCCTGTACGAAGAAGAAGAACTCTTCGAAAACGTGGTGGTGGATGTGGTGCTGCCATTTTTGAAAGACTTTTTCACGGGCACCTGGTCTCTGATGCCGCCGTCGTTCGGCGATCTCCGCGGGAGCACCGGTATACTAGGCGGCGGTTTTGACGAGGGTGGTCATGGCGGCGGCGGCGGCGGCCGTGGTGGCACCGACACTCCACCGAGTGCGTATAGCTCGCAAGAGCGCAGCGACCGGTCACACTCTGCGGGCATGCCTTACAAGGGCAATACCACCCCCAAGGGCAACAGCGGTGGCGGTGGTGGCGGCAATAATAACCGTTCGCTGCTGTGGAAGTGCGCGCGGCACCCCAGCAGCATCGTGCACCAACTCTCAAAACTGGCGGCGCACGACAAGATTCAGAAGTGGGAAAACGCCCGGGTAGGGGTGCTCGAGGCGCTCGTGGCGGCGAGGTCGCGGCGCATTGGGGGCAGCGACGACAGCGGGGGGTTTGGCCACAGCAACGGCGCTGGCGCCAGCGAAGAACTGATGATTCCGCCCGAGTCCATCTTGAGCGCTTCGGTGGGGGAAGCCGAGCGGCAAATCGAACGGTTTGTGGTGCAAATGGAGTCGGAAGGCATCGCGGACGACGAAGACGAAGACGTCATTATGCAGCGCCGGAAAAAGGTTCGTTTGTAGTGAAGTGCTTTTTATACTTTCTTACTCGCTATGCTTTACTCTTTGTCTTCCGTATAGCCAATTAAACGCTTTTGTGTGCCCCGCACAACAAAATTAACAGGCCGCTGTGAAGTCAGCCCTCCCCCATTTTGTGCACGTGATCATGGAATGCTTGGAAGGGAACCAAATTTTCGACGATTCCATTGGCGGCAAACTCACGCGCTTTGGGTCCGCTCTGAGCAGCAGCAGCAGTGCCTCCGGCCTGGTTGTGGTGTCCACAGAAGCCCTGCTGGACCCTCTCCGAGACCCGTTCTTTGACGTGTTCGTCGACACGATCCGGAGCCGCATCATGAACTACATTCGGGCCAACGCCTCAGGCAGTGACGTCCTGGGCGGAAGCGAGTTGAGTTCTTCGTCGTCGTCGTCTCCGATAAGTGGGGTGGGTGGTTTGGGTGCTGGTAATGGCACGGTGCAACCGCCGCTGCCCTTGGCGGTGCAATTGTCTCGGCTCACGGGGGGGCGCAACGTCGAAGACGCCCTCGAAGTGCTGGACTACGATTTCGTGGACGAAGAAGACCTGGAAGACTCGGCAATGAATTTCGTGGGGGCGGCGGCGACCGCGATGGTCGAGTCGGTGCGTCAAGTGCCCGCTCGAAAAACCTCGTTTCGGTCGACCCGTCGCCGCACAACCTCAGTGCTGACCAAAGGGCAAGAGTACGACCAAGCTACTACGCAACTGGCCACTCGCGCGCGCACTGCTGCGTTTGACATTTTCACCCAGCAGTCGAAGCTGTATATGGTGCAGCTGCTGGACCATTTGTGCGGGTTTTTGTCGGAAAGCTTCACGGGCTGCGACACTTACCTGGCACTGGCGCTGCAGCACTTGATGGCCTCCAAGCGGCAAGAAATCGAGGAAGAGCACATGATGCACTCGGCCAAGCCCAAAAGTTCTTTGAGCATTGCTCTGGCCGATGACGATCTCGTGACCAAGCTCATGCAGTGCGCGCTCATCAATCTCGGAGCCCCGGAAGCGATTCTAGCCCTCGTATCCCTCGGCCACCGTCAGCCGGGAGTGGAGCTCAACTCGTACTACGCCGCCATGGTGCCCCAAGCGAATTATCTGGCGAACGCTCTCTTGGACGGCGGCAACTACGAGGCGCAGCGGCGCATTCTCGAGATTTTTGTGGCCAAGAAAACGTCGCTGGAGTCGCACAAGGAAGAAGGCTTCCTGCGAAGCTTGCAGCAACAGCTTCGGGACTTGCAGAAAGAGTTCTTGAACCCGAACATGGACCTCAAGAATTTGGGCCAATTAGCGGCGATGGAAGCGGCGCGAGAGCGGGCGGTAGCCGTGCTAAAATTCATCCAAAACCTCGGTAATTTTTCTTTTTTGCCATGCTTTTGCTTGAAAAGGGAATTGAAAATTGTCTCCTTACTTGTCTATCTTTTCTGCCTTCTTTTCCGTCTATCCACCCTCTTGATAACGTTCCTCCTTTCTGTTTTTCTTTTCGTTACGAACAGTGGAGGGTCACCAAACCGCCCATCAAGATTTCTTGCGTGTGCAGCCGGGGGTGACCGAAACTGTCAACCTGGTGCGCGAAGTGAGCACTTTTTACAACGCCCTGTACGAGTGCGTCGACGCGGAGTTCAAATTAGTGCAAGACCGTGACTTCAACGCCAAGTACGCGCCACCCGTGGCGGGCTACTTGTGGGCGTCCCAGAAACCGCAACGGAGCAGCAAGAAAGGTGCAGGTGCGGGCGCCGGCAGCAGCAACGGTTCGGGAGACGGAGTCTCCGTAGCAGCCGCGTCCTTTGGCCGTACCAAAATCGTGGCGTGGCACGAAGGGATTGATTTCGCGAAGCTTCGGATCGTGATGCCGGTGCTGGAGCAGTGCCTCGACACCATGCAGGAATTCTGCGCGGGGCCCAATTTGCAGAATCAGCTCACAGTGGTGCGCGCGGGAGTCTGCGCGTCCCTACCAAGGCTCTTTGCGTTCTTTGGGGCTCTGCAGCTGCGCCAAGATGCACCTCCGCCGGAAAAGAAGAAAACCTCTGCCAAGCGCGCAACTGCCACTCGGCGCGCGAGTTTTGGGATGGAGGATGCGTCAGGCGCCGTATCCAAGACCAGCACCCAGGCGAAGGAGTCCGCCGCCCTGACGAGTTTCAAGCGCACCTGGACTACGGCGAGCGCGGATTTGTGGATCACCTCCTTGACCGACACCGCTCTGATGAGCCGCGCGGGCGGTCGCTCCGGCGGTGGAGACAGCGTGCTCGGCGATCTCACCGCGAGCCATTCGTACACATTGAGCTTTGGAAAAGGCCATGCGCCCGGGTCGAAATGGGTAGGGAACGACCCGGCCTTGCTCTTCATGCTGTTCCGGCAGCGGATGCACGCCGAGAAGAAAATCAAAGCCCGTTTGCTCAATGGGCAAGGGGGCGCACGCAACGGCTTCAAAGCGGAAGAAGTAAGCTACCCCGACGACGCCTCCACTCTCGTGAGCCTGCTAGGCACCTTGCGTGTGGACAAAAGTGCCGCCGGTGACAACAATCTGGATGACGACACTGACGCTGGCGGCTTCGGCGGATTGGGCCATCTCAGCAATATCAGCACGAACATCGGCAATATCGGGAATAACATCGGTGGGGGCGCTAACCATGCGTTCAAAGGGCTCCTCGGCGGCGACTTGCGGGGTTCGGTCTCTGGCAACAGCTCAGAGATGGACGAAAGCAGCAATGGGATGAGCGGCTACCAAGAACACGACGAGAATCTTGCAGCTGCATTCTCTGGTGGCGGTGCCTTTGGCGGTGCTCGCAGCGGAGTCGGCACAAATGCGTTTGACACCGAGGGACGTGATGGCGGCTGGGTCGCTGCCAAACGCGCGTTTGTAGCGCTCAACAGCGGCAAAAAAGCCGAAAAATGGCGCCCGCAGCAGGGCGACAAGAAAAGGGCCTGGCGCTACGAGCGGCAATTGCGGCAGCCCCCACGCAACATTTACAGCGACATTGAAGACTTGACCAACATGAGCTTGAAGATGGAGAAAGCGTTGGTGACGTTCGTGCAGAGCGTGGTGGAGGGGGGCGACGTGGACTCAGAAGTGGTGGACCACGTGGTGCAAAACTGGGACATGTCCGTAATGTTCGGTTGCGCGGCCAATTGGCTCGGGATTCACCAAGAGTTCAGCCGCAGCTTCGAGAAAGCCAGCCCGATGCACGTGAGCCGAAACCGGGTCGCCGAAGTCAGCGCGATGGCGATTCAATGGCACATTTTGATCGAGTCCATGGGCGACTCTGGCGCTCTGGGCCCCGCGTTCAAGGGGGACTACCGCGAGCTGTGCACATTGCGCCGAGTCAGCGTCAGCAAAAACGGCTTGCCTCTGGTCGGTCGTGTCGAAGTGGTAGGCAAAAACGACCAAGTTTCCCTGCTGTACTTTCCCGTGCCGCAAATTGTCACCAGCTGTTGGTGGCGGCCCGAAGTAAAACACGAACGGAACCAAATCTTGTACCCCGACAACTTGAGCAAGCGAAGCAACCCCGACGAGAAAATCAAAGACTTTTTGATCAAGTCCGACGGCCTCGTGGAGATCTTGGAGCACGAGTACATGTTGCAGGAGCTGGCGGCCCGTGGGGGCGTGCAATGGTTTTTGGCAGAAATAGGGCAGCAGTCTGCGCCGCTGAGCTGGATTGCGCTGATATTAACCCTGGTCATCAACGCCCTCCTGCTCTTTCGGGTGGGGTACTCCAGCGACGGGACGGACATCGAGGGCACCAGCGAGATCACCTACTCGAGCTTGCCACTGTGGCACTTCATTACCTCCCTGCTGCTGTTCACCTCGTACATCATTTCCACGGGTTGGCGGAACGTCCGCACGGCGCGCACCAAGAACGAAGACGGAGTGGTGACGTTTTACAGCGGTGAGCGGTGGCTCATTCGAATTGCCAAAGCACTGGGCACCCTCCTGCGCTGCCGCCCGAAGGTATTAAATGCTTCACTTCATTAGCGTGGAGTTTATGTTTGTCAATAGCACTCTCTACTGTAGTAGAACACATGTCTATTGCCTATCATTTTTTTTTTTTT
>Ga0307930_1000843_pt1 | contig 24608 bp, 18 predicted proteins | sample OrgLakmetageno46_FD_203161 | JGI IMG/M metagenome (GOLD analysis project Ga0307930, IMG submission 203161) | Saline water microbial communities from Organic Lake, Antarctica - #46 | ecosystem: Environmental > Aquatic > Non-marine Saline and Alkaline > Saline | place: Antarctica: Organic Lake...
GCCAATGCCCCTTTCCCTCCTGAATCATTCCGCACTTGCTTTGTTTGCGCAACGCACGCGCATTCCCACTTCTGCCCGCAGCATTGGCTTCTGTGCCATTTGGGTTTGTATTAGTTCGAGTTCGAGTAATTACACGCAACACACACACAATAAAGCCACATTTTCGCCCCTGTAATCATATAGGCCTACTCTTTTGCCTATACTCTCTCGCCTTCTCTTCTTCTGTATCGCCTAATCGACTTCGCCGTGCCCCCCCCCCTCTGCGGGCTGAACTCTTCCCTCTTCAGCAATGAGCCGATTGCCATTGCCAAGGATAGGTAAAATTGGAGAGGGCAGACTCTCACTCCATTACCAAACCCCCTGATGGCTGATGGCCGAAGGACGCCTCGAGTGTAATGATTGCAATTTCTTTACTCAAAGGACACTCAGCCCAATCAGACTTGTTCTAAAAAGGCGCCATTCCCAGTTGCTGTGTGTTTCAGGTTTTTTTCTTTGTATTTGGGGAGTCTTAACTAGACTAGACCAGACTAGACTAGACTAGACTAGACTAGATTCCAGTAGCGTATGGCGTATTCCTGGTTTCGTTCTATGGTGGCCGAGCGCAAAATTTAAGGGAACGGACGATACCCTTTTTTAAGTTCCCAATTAAACGAGAAAAATGTGGTGGTTGCTGGCGGGCCATCTTGGTGATGCGGCGGAAGTATCAGCCCATGCCAACTACCACACGAACTCAAATCCCAACAAATCCCAATGTAACGATGTGGTCCAGATGCTAGATTGGTGACCATATGCGCCTTCTCATTCGACTTCAGGAAAACCCAACAACTGAGTCATGAATCCAGATCTAAGGATAATTACGCGATAAAAAACGATAAACGACAAAAGATCCTCGGCTAAGGGTCAAGGCGGCACTTTTTAATTCGGATGTCAAATTCTGGAAACCGCGTATTCCCACCAGCGTGGATCACTCAGGCGTTATGAGTATCCATTGTTTAATATTGGACATTATTCCGCCTGTTAAGTCTTCCTACTCTATTACCTACGTGCAGTTCAACTCATTTGTTCAATCTAGTCTTCTAGTCCAAGGAATTCAAGTTTTGTTTGGTTAGTTTTAAGCAAGCACTTGGCTCAGGTGGTTTCGCGTTCCAAATATCAATAAGCAGAATCGCCTACACCGAAATTGTCATACAACCTTCAAAGCTCTCCGAAAAGGTCTCCACCGGCACCAACAGAGGAATTTAATAATGGTTGAAAGCGCAAGCTGCTTCTGGTGTGAACCGTTCCCGAGAAGAGGAAGGCTCCATTGATCCGGCGTATGCTCGCAAGGAGCGTCTTGGGCACTTATCGGTGTGCTTCTCGGAAGAAATATCTTTATTCGGGCAAGGATCCGAGCTGGGGTTCCGAGGTACTGCAGGAAATGAAGATAAAAAGGAATTGGCCCGGGAAGACCCGGAAGCCGGAAGGCCACAAGAATCTGAGGATAATGTTAGCTAAGCAAGTTGCAACCAACGTACTGGAAGAGGCAGTGTAGGGCTTTGAGAGTCTGGGGATCAGTCGCAAACATAACTTTCTTTGCGCGGACTTGCAAGAGCTCGTCAGCGTAGAAGCGAGCGGCGCTTGCTCCCGCTCGGTAAGAGCCACCGATTTTGTAGCGTTTTTTTTAGTACGATCAAGTGTAGATACCCATGGTACGATTTCGCCCCGGATCCTCGAAAGAAGTTAAAATGTTTAGTCCATAACTTTCTGCGTATCGAAAATAGATGCAGCACATAAGCACGTGCATCCTCCGCACCAGCTGCAGATACTACTGAAGCATTGTCTGCCTAGCACCATATCCTTTCTCGCGGTGGACACTGAAAGAAGTTATTGCAAAGATATCTGTCAGCATCGTCGACGACGTAAGTAGCAGATGGTGTATTCACTGCTGCGATACCGCTAAGTCGTGAAGAGGGTTTGTGAAGGTAGCAAATTACCAAGGATCAGTTTTAGGCTTTGTAGCTCCTGCTACCACGATAGACATCCCGACTGAGATGCAAGCATGCATGCTCATGTGCGCTATAGACCACAGATAATCGCCCCGCTTGGATAAATGGTTCGACGCCCAAAAGAATACTGGAATCATGACTGCGAGCGGCCAACCGACAAGCAACCAGAAACGGTCGCGCACGTATAGGGCCCCAGTGGTGACTGTGATCAAGAAGCTCAGGTGGGCAGTAGTGTACATGTCCAAATTTCCTCGCATCCCCGGGACAGGATTTCGCCAGTAGTTGACTGACATAAATGACGTTGTTGAGTAAGATAAACACAACCACCAAAGCCAAGGCGTGTGACATATCGTGAGTATGGCAGGGAGGCAAAACGTAGAACTGGACAACACGAGTCCCCACTTCACATCCTGCATGATCTTCAAATCCTCAACCGAAAAGCCCGAAGTGGTATCGAGAAAGTTGGTATCTTCGGCTCTGATAGCACCACTCATGGACACATTATTGTTGCTTCGGCGCTGCATTGGCTCAAGCGTGGGGTCACTACAGATGGCACCCACCAGGAGCCAAAGTAACTGCAGTAAAAGTCATAACTGTAACTAGACTAATAATAACTGCTCTAATAACTCGATTCGGTCTCTCCGACGACACGACATGCTACGCATTTGCCGATGTACTATATTAGGCAACATTTGAAACTTCGTAACTGACTTCAAAAATGGTAACAGATGAGTAGCTTTCTAGCTAGGCTAGATGAGATAGTGTAGACGGCAAGCGTTGTCATCAAGGATGCTGGTTTTGCAAGGCGAAAGAGATGTTGCTCCTGTGCGCGTGCCGCTGCCTCCTAGAAGCATGCCCTACGTCCTCTTAGTCGGCCGGGCGCCAGACTCAGACGTTATGCTCCAAAACCGCTCCGTGAGCGGACGGCACGCGCGCATAGAGGTGTCGATAGAACCGACTTTGGACGAGAATGGTCAAGAGAGTAGCGTGGAAAGATACCAGGTAACTGTGCGAGATAGTGGCGCAGACGGAAGTGGGTCTCGTTTTGGTACGCTCGTTGGGGAGCAGCACCTCAAGGGCACCGCGGCAGTGTTAATTGAAGGCGACAAGGTTTGTTTTGGCACTGCTAAGTACGGTGCGCACTTCCGATTGGAGCCAGCTACTGAAGCTGATGAGCAACAAGCTGAGCGTGCACGCCCCGACAGAGGCGAGCCCCGGCAAGGCCATAGCAGAGAGCCCAGCAGCGGCCCGCCTGATTTAGCGGCACGAACTCAGGAAGCTAGCAGGGGCGCATCAGCGCCCCAGCGCAATCGACCACCACCAAGTTTCGCGGGCCCCCATGGCGAGCCGCTGCAAGTGCGTTTGGATGACGAACTGCCGCCTCACCGAACAGCAGCTTTTTCACCGAGTGGGCCACCGCCGGGCAGCCGCGGTGCGAGAAACGGGAGTAGTCAGGCGTGGCAAGCATCGTCGTCGCCCAACCGGGCCGGAAACAGCCGCGGAGAGGCGCCACATGATAGCCAAGACGACCGCCCTTGGCGGCAACCGCCGAGCAGCCGCGACCACAGTGGGGCCGGAGCAGCCGGTGAACACCCGGCTAGGAGCGGAGGCGGGCGAAGACGCGGCGAGCCAGAAGTAACGCTCGCGTTTCCTACTGCCGACGGCGTCGTGGTTCGAGACTCGCGCGACCCTTGGCCGGAAGACCGTGCAAGCGGAGGGTTCGATCCCAGCGGCGGTAGCAATGCTGGCAGAGACAGCCCTGCGTCAGATTTGTCACCTCAGCTGCCGCAGCAGCGTGGCGGCAATCATCATAACCCAAATAGGGCGTACCCAGCCCACGACAGCGCGACAGGGTTGAGCGACTTTGAGTGGCAGGCCTTGAGCGCCGAACGAGAAGCTTGTGGGGCTTTACTGCAAGCCGTGGACCTTGGCCTTGCTGGCATGGTGCCCTTTGCCCAAGTGAAGCGCCCTCTCACGGGGGAGAATTCCAATGGGGCGCTACGACCAGATGGATCCAACGACCCCATTGCACCACCGGCAGAACTTGAAGGAGGAGCAGCAGCAGCAGCGAAGGAAGCCGTGGCGTCTGCTGAGCTACGAGCAGTACAAGCCAAAGCGGAGCGCCTCGACCACGAGCTAGCAGTGCGCAGCAAGCAAGTCAAAGACCTCATGGATGCTTTAACAGAAGCGAAAGCAGCAGCTGCAGCAGCGGGTGCGGCGTCAGCAACCTCACCAGGTCGACCGGTCAGCCCTCCCGGGGCGCAATTTACGACGGCGGTTGCAGATTCAGTGGGCCAATACTCTGCACCGCAGGTTCATGAAGACGGGCCGCAAGCAGCAGCCTTGTACGATGAAGTAGCGAGGCTCCGTGCCGAATGCCGCCGCCAAGACCTTGAGCTTCAGCAACTGCGCCGCCATGCGCCCCACATTCCTCAGCCCCTCGAGCTCGGCATGAATCTAGCAGAGGGCGGCGAGGCTACCGCCCAGTTGCATACGGGCGAAAGCGTAGGTACAGCCACCCGAGGCTTCCTCAGTAGCCCTGGCGAACCGCGGCGGTCCGAGAGGAAGCGTGACCCAAACCAACAACGGCGGCTAGCGGGTCTGCCGAGCGTGCCGCAAGCAGCTGCCTGCCGTTTGTTGTGGGGCGCGGCGCGGTCAGCCTGCTCCCGTGGCCTAGGGCGCGCGCTCCGGTGCTGGATGGCTGCGATGAGCGCCGCACGAGCACAAGAGCGCGCCGAAGCGAAGGCGCACGCGCAGGCGGCGGTAGCCTTGGCAGCTTCCAATGCGAAGCTAGCAGATTCGGAAGCAAGAGCCAAGGCTAGCAGTAGCAGTAGTAGTACAGCTGGCATAGGAGCAGGGGCAACGAGAACAGCAGGGCCACCACCCACGAGTGCAGCAGCGCGCGCAGAAGCGTTGAGAGCTGAGCGGCAAGCGCGGCAAGCAGCACTGGCTGCAGGCAACGGTCACCAGGGCAACGGTGCGTCCTCCGCTGTTAGCACATCACAACAGCGTGAGCAGCTGCGCGAACAAGAGGCGCTGCGGCAACAGCAGCAGGAAGAGGCTGCTGCCTCGGCGCTTGCCCTGGCCTCCCTCGACGCGCGCGCCACCCAGGCCGAGCGTGACTTGCGGATGGCGGCGGTGCGCAACCTCTCGGCCGCCCTCAAGCGCGCCTCGCAGCGGGGTGTCCCCACGGCCTTTGGTAGGTGGCGCATGGCCTGGCAGGAAGCCACGCACCAGCGAATCGCGCAGCAGCGCGGCGGCAGCACCCTGGGACGGGCGTGGCACCGGCTCAAGCTTGGGCGTGCACGGGATGCTTTCATGCTTTGGAACCGTTTGACGGTGGCGGAAATTGCCGCAGACCGCGCCACCAGTGCTGCCAGAGCCGCGGCCTCCAGTGAACTCGCCGAAGCACAGGCAGAATCACGCAGAGCACGCGCATCTGCCGCTGCAGCAGCTGCAACTGCAGATGCCGCAGCAAAATCAACGGCCCCTGCATCGCCAGGAGGAGGCTTGAGTAGCAGCAACAGCACGAGTCGCTTAGCTTCTGCTCGCGCAGCGGTGCAGAGAGTCCTACGGTCGGAAGCGCGGCGGCGGCGGTGGAAGCAGCAGAGGGCGCTCGATCGCCTTTCTGCACATGTAGCCACATGCCGAGCCGCCGACCATGCCAAAGTGCTGGCTGCACCGCTGTCGCTCACGCCGCGGGACAACGACGACGACGATAACCTCGGCGGTGGCGGCAACAGCGTCAGAAATGCTTTGGCGTTGAAGGAAGTTGAACTGGAAGAGGTGTGTTGTCGAAGTTTGAGTCGTTGCAACATTTGACACTTTGCTTTTTTAAAAAATGTAGCGTTATCTTCATCACTACGGCATGTTGAATTTGAAGACAAACTTAAGATGAATTCTTCCTTTGTTTTGGTTCCCTGTAGTTCCGTTACATCTGCCCTAAATTACGCGTTCTGGAAAATGCTCCTATTCTCTGGTGTATGTCACATTCTTTCACGAACTACTGTTCATGCGCTTTTCTTTGCATGCTTTGTTTCTCTAGATGAAAAGCGAAGTCACCCGCCTGCAAGAAGCTCTTCTCGCCGCGCAAGAGTACGCCGACGCAGCGTGCCATGCCCTGGAAGCTAGCCGAGGCGAGCGAGCTTTAGCGGCATCACAGGCAGCAGCTGCTCTTGTGGAACAGGTGAGAGAAAGGGAAGCAAGAATACAATCGAGTGGATATACCTTCTTACTGGCTCTTGAATGATGTAAACCATGCGAGTTCGCTCATTGTGGCTTGCCTAAATGTCAATGAGTTTTTTCTTATCGCTACACACGGAACGGTGTTCGTTTTGCTCGTCGTTTGGTGCTTCTTTCAATTCACTGAAGTTGTTGTTGCTGTTGTTTTTTATCCAGGTGAGGAAACTGCAAGCTGCTCACGATGCTGCAATTCAGAAAGAGCGTGAAGCTCGAGCGAGCGCCGAAGCCGAAGCCTCGAAACGAGCAGAGGAAGCGGCCAGTGCTGCCCAAGCAGCCTCGCAGGAAGCCGACTCTCTGAGAAGCATGCGCGACGAGGCTCGGGCGCAGTTAGCGCTCAACGAAGCACAGAGGATGGCGATGGAAGCTGAAGGCGCAAAACAAACCGCTTCGCAGGCCAAGGACCTGGAAGAAATGCGCAATAAGGTGCTCTTCATGCTTGGTGCTCTCTTATGGTGGTGGACTTTTTGTTTGATAGCCTGTACTGTTCAGGTTGTCAGTCTCTCGTTTTTTAACTCATTCACATATCGCTCATTTGAATGTACATGCATTTAAAATTTTGCCGTAAAGGTGGCGGAGCTTGAAACAGCGGTGCAACGCGCGCAAGCTGAGGCTGCGCAAGCTGCTCAAACCGCGGCCCAAGCCGCCGCTGCTGCTGCTCAGAAGGAAGCTGCAGCCGCCGCAGAAAACGAAAAAGAAAAGCAACGGCTCAACGAGGACTTGGTGCAGCGATTAACCCAATTGGAAGAGGCAAGCCAAGCAGCGCTGGCTGAGACCGTCGCTGCTCGGGAAGAAGCTTCCAGAGCGCGGCAAGCAGCCGCGGAAGCAGCGGCCAACCAAACGGAGGAAGCAGCCCAACATGCCCGACGGCCCATCGCCCATGGTACCCAAACCTCAGACGACGTGGACGGAAGCGCGGCGGCAGCGGCCTTGGAACACGAGCGCGACTCTCGGTTGGTGGCGCGGTTACGCGAAGAATTAGGCGCTGCACAACTTACTGCCGCGTCGCCATCCTCCTCTTCAGCAGACAGAAACCATGATGCGGAGGTGCAGAAGCAGCTACAACAACAGCAGCAACAGCAAGCGCGGTGGCGCATGCTGGCTAGTGCAACGCGAGCCACCCTGCGCCGGCTTTTCCAAGGCGCCACGGGCCGCGCGTTCCGCACGTGGTGGTTGGAGTGCGAGCGGCGCATCAAGCGCCGAGCCGCGGCTGCTCGTGCCCTCACGAAGCTAACGGGCCTAAAGAAACGGTCGTCCTTTGCGCTGTGGCGCTATGCAGCCGCGGCAGCCAGAGCGCAAGAGTTCACTGAGTCAGAGGCTCGAAACGACGAAAGTGCTGGCGTTGTTGCAGCCGCTGAATCGGCTGCAGCGGCGAAAGCAGCTGAAGCTGAAGCGTTGAACGAAAAGTTGCGCCAGCGCGTGATCGAGCTAGAGGAAGCGTTACTGGCGCGAGAAGATGAATTTGCACACCTAGTGCATGCAGCTACGTCCACTACGGCTGAACTTGAGAACAACGATCCTGCTGGCATCAATAATGGCACCACGGGTGCTGGGGCAGCACAAGTGGTCCCCCACGCTCCTTCTAGTAACATTTACATCAGTGACCATCACCATCTCGGTCACTCGTTCAGTGGCAGCGGTGGTAGAAGTCCTCGCAGCATCGCAGAGGGTGACTGGGCAGCGGTGCTGTTGGCACAAAAGCGTTGCATTGCAAGCTTGCGCGAGCTGCTTTTGGCGCAGCACGAGGCGGAAAACGAACGGGTGGAAGCTGCTATCGCGTCCAGCAGCTCATCAAATGGTCCACCTACGGCCTTTGCTCCCTTTGTGCGCGCCAGCGACGGCGCCGCGTCGTCATCTTCGTCGTCGTCGTTGCATGGACTTGGGGCTAGCATGGCAACAACCGCGCCGCAATACCACCACACACGCTTAAACCACGCCAACCACAGCAACAATCCCAGCAATCATAACCACAACCACAATGCGTGGGACAAAGATGGCGTGCTGGAGCTGCTTCGAGCGTCGTCGGCAGAAGCCAGCCGCTGCCGGCGAGAGCGAGACGAGTGGCAGCGGCGTTGCGTGCGCAAGGGGCAGCACTGGACAGCCCTGGAGTCTCAGGCAAAAGCAGCCCAAGGAAGGCTGGTGGGGGAACGGCTCGCAGCGAAGCGAGCAAATGACGCCCTTTTGGCCATGGTGGCTGAGCGCGACAACCGTCTTGCGAGCTTGCAGCACGAACTCACGAACTTAGCTCGCGGAAACCCACGTCAATCTTCGGATGCAGCAGGAGGAACAGGAGGAGCGACCGGAGCAGCTGGTGGGGACAACGACAGCAATTCCCATAACATGAGCAGCAGCAGCAGTTATGACGCCTCGCGGCGGCAAGCAGCCGAAGCACTGCGAGACCACATGGCCAGAATGCAGCGCGAAGACGCGGCTCGGGCTGCCTTGATGGTGCGCGCCCTCGCCACTGGCTTCGCAGCTGAAGGCTCCGCTCCCAATGGTGCACCAGCAGCTGCTGCTGCTGCTGGGTCATTGCCTGGCAGCACACCTGCATCACTTCCAGCATTGGGCCTGCTTTCTTCAGCAGCTCCCGGGGCAGACCTTGGTGGTGCTACAGCGAGTTCGGTTGCTTCAGCCACTGCGACAGCGGCCACAGAAGTCGCGCGCTTACAGCAAGAAGTCGTAGATTTACGCGACGCTGCCGCGGAAGCCGATGCACAGGGGGGCGCTTTCGTGGTGGCGGAAGTGAAGGAAATATGCAGCAGTTTACAGCAGGAACTCGCTGGGCTCGAGCGGAGGCATGCTCAGCTCATACAGCGCACTGCCCGAGGCCATATAGAAGCGACAATAGGGGGTTCTATGGGCAACCGAACTCGGCGTCTCGGATGACGGCGGTCCGTATCCAGGGAGATAGAGCAAGAAGCAAATAAAAATGGCAGCATGCCCCAAACGTCAGCTTAATCGTATGCGACATGTAGCTCGCGCCGTTACCCAGTCCTTCCTCGTGGATATATATTCAGATTTATATGCATTTACCTCGGCAACGGCGCTTATAAAATATATAAGTCGCAAGTCGAACAATTTGGAATATTTGGGTGGGGGGGGCTACGTTTTTTCTGTACTTCTGTACACGTGTAAACACGTCACCAGAAACTTCGTCGTTCCACATTTTACAGCACGCAGCCTTTGGTGCAGTTGTAGCGTTGTAGGTAGCACGCACAACTCATTCCTAGGAGCCCACCTGAATCTAGATATTAGAATGAGTGCGGATCATGGCATTGGCGTTATTGGGCTTGGCGTGATGGGTTCGTCACTTGCTATGAACTTAGCGGAGCGCTCGGGACTACGAGTTGCTGGGGTTGACCTCACACCAGAAAAGGTACATATGCATATAAATGAGCGTGGGGGTTGCGTTGTTGGCACCGTGTTGACTACATTCAGATACAACACGATCGGGAAGAAATGCTCTGTAGTTTATGACTATATTAGATAGAAGACAAGGGTTAGACTAAAGCCCTAATCATTATTTATTTGCAGGTCACTGGTGCAACGGCGCGAGCTGCTGCTGAAGGATTGAGCAGCCAATTCACGGCCTTCGACGCCTTGGCGCCCTTTGTAGCTGCGCTTGCGACGCCTCGGCGCATCATCTTGCTGGTGCCCGCTGGCAAGCCCGTGGATGGCGCGCTATCTTCGCTCGGCGATGTTCTAGACGCTGGCGACGTTGTGATGGACGGCGGCAACGAGTGGTTCGAAAACACGGTAGGCTTACGCTGGAGAGGTTCTCTCTTTACCGAATGCAATGACTGCATACTGCCCAAGCGTGTCTCTCTATGAAAATTTGAAGGAAGGTTTGCGTTTGAACCCGTGCAAGGATCACCTGCGTTACATTTGCTGCTCCTGTATGCCTGCGCACGCGTCTTGTGGTCGTAGGAGCGGCGCCAGGCTGCGCTTTTGGCCAAAGGAATCCACTACATGGGCTGTGGCGTGAGCGGCGGGGAAGAAGGAGCGCGTGCTGGGCCTGCTCTCATGGCGGGCGGGCCGAAGGTACCAGAGTCGCATTCTTTGTGGCCTAGCAAACCAACAAAATCAACAAACGCAGCAGTTGACGCTGTAGGACTTTCGCAGCTGTTATTAACAAGAACAGAAATATGTGACGTGTGCGTATCAATCTCATACTGTAACGCGCTCCCCTATTTATTTTCAAATACCAGGCCGCGTATGCCTTGATGGAGCCTGCGCTGCGCAGCATTGCCGCTCGCTCCCCCAGCGGGGGGATTTGCTTGGCGCACATTGGCGATGGGGGCGCTGGCAACTACGTGAAAATGGTAAGATTGTGACTTGCTTCTGCTCGAAAACATCTCACTTGTTAGCATGCTGCGTATCCATGGCTTTTTATTGAGTTTCTAGCTCTAGTTGGCTCTTATGTTCGCTCCAGTAGTCATCATATATTCCGCGGACTATAATAACGTTACCGAAAGAAATGTCTATTGGCACACGCCCACAGACTGCACCTCGATTCAGTTTGTCTCGCACTTCTCGCTAGCGTAACCCCTATTTCCTTTTAACCTTCTCTACCGCGATCCACCAAGGTGCACAACGGGATCGAGTACGGCGACATGCAGCTGATTGGCGAAGCTTACGAAGTGCTGGTGACCGTGGGCGGGCACTCCAACGCGCAATGCGCCGACATCATGGCCAAATGGAACCAAGGGGTCTTGAGCTCGGTAATCATATGCATTCTTAGCACTTCCGCGCGCGCACTCGCTTCCTCCGCTTGACTCACTTACTTTTACCTGTCGTTCTTCGCAACGAATACAAAGATTATTTTTCCCTCCATTCATAATCTTCGGCGCTTTCTTGTGTTCTAATCCACAGCCTTCTCTGTCTCTTGTTCTTTTTTATTCTCGCATCCAGTTTTTGGTCGAAATTTCAGCCCTTATTTTGGCTACTCCTGATGACGGTGGCATGCGTGCTGCGGGGCACACCAACAACGACAAGAAAGAAGCTGCTGCCACCAGCAATGCTGCCGGAGGCGTCCGCGCTATGAAAGGAGACCTCATCGATCGCGTGTTGGACGTGTGCGGGTCCAAAGGCACTGGCAAGTGGACGGTGCAAGACGCGGCCGACCGAGGGGTCCCTCTCAACACGGTCTCGGCTGCCCTGAACGGGCGGTTCATGAGCAGTGTGAAAGCGCAGCGCCAACGAGCCGCCAAAGCGGTTGCTGCCGCTGAGCATGATCTTGGCAGCGGAGAGAGCAGCGGCAGCAACGGCAACGGCGGCAGTCCTTCGACAAAAGCCAAGACAGAACACAGTGTAGGCCTTCCTGACGCTGGCACTTCCTCGTTCTGTGCCAAAGGCGGGCTGGTCGATCAACTCGTTGCTCACGATGGGTTAGAGCAGTGCCTCGAAGACGCACTCTTGTGCTGCAAACTGTGCTCTTACGCGCAAGGGTTGGCCTTGATTGCGACGGCGGCGGTGGAAAAAGGCTGGGCGGGGGAGGGCGGCTTAAACCTGGCGGCGATTGTGCGCACGTGGCAAGGCGGCTGCATCATTCGGGCTTCGCTGCTGGGTCACATTGAAGCGGCTTTCTTAGCCGATCCGGAATTACCCAACTTGTTACTCGACCCTGGGGTAAGAAGAAAAAAATGACGACGAATTGGCTGTTTCCCATTATATTTTTTCTTTTTTTAGCTGTCTTGGCGCATGTAATTACTTGCATTTCTTTCATTTTCGTGTGGTCGTTGCTTCTTTTTCGTCTTGTCCCTACTGCCTGCAGGTGCTTGCATTGCTGCTGCCGCGTGTTCCCAATTGGCGCCGCGCTGTGGCCCTCTGTGCCCTTGCGGGAGTCCCAGCACCTGCGCTCGCGGACTCGCTGGCGTACTTCGACGCTTACCGCACCCCTCATCTGAAAACCGCGAGCTTGATTCAAGCCCAGCGCGATTGTTTTGGGGGGCACACTTACAAGCGATCCGACCAAGAGGGAGTTTTTCACTCGGTGTGGTCCGGTGCTAAAGCGCCTTAGGAGAATGGTCTGATCTTTTATCAATGGAATGGCACCGCCAAGGGAGTGCGATATCAACCGAATTGCTTTATACTAATCTAGACTGCTCCGGAGTCAGGAGTACCGCAGCCCGGTCCCCCAGAGAAGTACCAAAGCCATAGCCGCAAACGCATGTCCAAATATCTGTCGAAACCGTAAAGAAGATCCAGAATGAAAATATAAATAGAGAAGCACGGAAGGGCGCCTATGCGCAGTACTAATTACGCGTATTGCGCGGTATCAATTATTAAGCAGTAGCAGGAGAAGAGATATAAACCGCTGTCGATAATTTAAACTATGCATCTGATTGCTGACTTTATTGTGCACCTCTAACGCAATATCACCTGTACGGAACGAGTCGTTCCGGGAATAACAAAAATAATTCATAGATTTCCCTTTAATTTCCAATCATTCGTACGCAGCTGCAGGCAATTTGCTGTATCGGCGCGCAGAAAAGTTGGCGTCATCTTTGAACCCTGGTTTCGCGTAAGTGATATACACTACAGGCCTAGGGCCGTCTCCGTTGTTGGCGAGGCCGCGGTGCTATTGCAGAGCAAAGATATTTCCAAGGACACAAGCGAAGCCAAAAAGTAAAACGGAAGGAGTGGCAAATCATAGGTGCATAAAAAGAAAATCGTTGAGATAGTCGAGAGAAAGTAGGCAAAGAGGGAGCAACGGAACACCAAACACAAAGCCTACCAATGTAATTTCCAGGTGACTATTAGTCCAAAAACAGACAGTGAATTAATCATATAGTAAACAAACATACCTTAATACGATAGTCGAACAAAATCGCGTCGCCTGCTTTCGCTAAAGGCACAATTGGGCTGGAGCGGTCGGTGGTGTTGTCGTAAGAGCCCCAGATGTGCGTGGCGGGGTAAAACTCGGTGCCTCCGTTGGCTGCCGTCAAGTCGATCAGTGGCAAAAACACGTTGATGGCGTGGGCACCGAGGTGTACGTGCCCCTTGGCGCCCTTGACTTTGGCTATGGACTCGCTGCTGCTGCTGCTGCTCGAAGGCGGCGGTGGGAGCGGTGTGGTTGACGCAGCGCCTCTCCCCTTTTTGGCCTTCGTTGATGATGACATGCTAGCACTGGCAGCCGCTGCTGCCTTTTTGGAAATGGCCGTGGCGTTCGAGCTACCTTTTTGGCTGCCTTTACCAGAAGCACTAGCTTTAGCAGTGCTAGCTTTGGTGGCCGCACCAGGTTTGGCCGCAGTAGCCTTACTGCTAGCTGCAGCTCCTTGCGCAGCCTCACCATTCGCAGGAGCAGGAGCAGGAGGAGTGTCGTCAACGGCAAATTCACGGTCTAAAGGCTTGCCAGTTTTACTCAAGTGAGGGCCGTCCTGACGCAACAACAAACAGCAAAATAGGCAATACAGAAGGGCTGATGGCTAAATTTAATTGCCAATCATAAATGTATACGAAAGCTCCTCATGTGTGTAATAATTTGCGTTTCCCTTTCTTGTAACTCCTTCAAGTATCGTCTATATCATTGTCTGATGGCGGTGACAATGAAGCTAGCCTACAACAATGTGACCAACCCCTAATCATACCTGATGCAGCGGCTGCGCGATAGATCCAGGCAAAGACAGCATGCAGCCGGCCGCAATGCACTCGCAATCAGGGCCCAGAACTTCTTTCAAGATCGCCATCCAGGGAGGTGATGCACCGTCAAAGAGCCAAGTCAAATGCTGATCTAACTTGCTACGGTCATGACTGCTGCTGTTGTTGCTACTATTGTTGATATCATGGTTGTCCTCCGTGGCCTCAAGAGAGCTTGGAAGATGCATACTCGCACGTAGCATGGAAACAGATCCGCCTGTTTCACAATTGTGGCGGCTGTCCTTTTTGCTGCTGGTTGCGTTGGCACGAGTTGAAGTTACGGGAGCTTCGAATTCCACAGAAGCAGCAGCAGCAGCTGCAGCAGCACTGTTCTGTTGCATTAACGAAGGCGCCGTCAAGTTGAAACGCCCCATGCCAGCCGCAGCAAGAAGCCGAGGAGGATTCAAGTCCCAACGGCCAGTGGACCTGTTCATTTCACGTATAAATACGAGGCACCACCACAATATAGTATGAAAAAGTATACAAACTTACGAAGTGTAATAGCATTGGCAGCAACAGCAGTGACCGGTCGCAGAACGGGAAAGGCGCCGTTTTACGTGCCTCAGGAACACTCCAAACCTAGCAGCAACTGTAACGCTCACTCCCTCCCTTCCAAATTTCTTCAGGACACTGCACTGCAGATACCTATGCGTACCGGGACTTGAGGTGCGTGAACCCGGTGGAGGACAGTACGTCTTGCAGGCCCAAATTGTTGACCACCCTCGTAGCCTTGTTGAAGAATTGCTCCACGAGAGAGGCCAGGGAATCAACCACTTCCGAGGGCATAGCTGCCTGTGAAAAATGAAAGGAAAAAATGGATAAACGCGAGGGGGTTATTCGAGCGAGCTAGAGGATACAAATAGGCCGCTACTGCTGATACATCTTCTAGACCATACCCGCACAAATTCTCGAACAAAAACACACACAGGGAGAGATTAAGAGACAGACACTACAGCACTCTTTCAGAAATACCACTGACAGCCAACGTGTCTTGAAACACTGCGCATCACTTTCCAAGGACTCACCTTCACGTGCGCTAGCCCCAAGTGTTCCAAGTGCTTGGCCGGAGAAGGCCCATATTCCGCTGCCCGACTGAGAGGGGGGAATCCTTCGGGAAGCACGCGCTTGTGGGGCGACGGCGACGGCAGCGGTGGAGGTGCTGCTTTATTCACACCGTAAGGGTGCAACCTGATAGATAGGCAAACAAAATCGATTTAGAGAAATAGTTTGAATTATGATAAGGTGCTGAGTTGAGAGCTTTCAAGAGGTCGCAGGAAAAAGAATGGAAAATGTACACCCAACGCATGATGAATTTGACCGAAGAACAAATGTAATGATTGCCAAATGCATGCAGTCCAAGGATTGAAAGTCCTTGGTTAAAAAAAGAGAATACACAGGTACTCACTTGCTCACGGCAACGGCTGCTGCGTCATCGAAAGGCACTACGAGTTCACCGGGCTGCCACCGGTCGTAACGCTTGTTGAAACCATGAAAGTGCAGCTTCACCTGTTCGATAATAATTTGTAAATACAAGGCAAGCTTTTACAAACATATCCGTCGGTGATGTACTCCTCGCACACCGAGAATGAGCCATACCCAAAAGCTCACGCATGGCACATACCTCGAACTCATTCGGGTTGGAGTAACGCATTGAATTACTGCCGCTACTAGCAGGTGGTTGAACTGTGTCGTTAGAAGAGCATGTTGCAGGTACTGTTTTGTTTCGTGTATCCACGTTTAAAGAAGTAGCAGACGGGGTAACAACAGGTCTCACATCGAGAACTGTGGCAGGATAGGCATTGGCCGTGGTTACGCCACCTGCATGATTGGCATCCCACGCCAAGACCTGCGTGCTTTTCGCCATAAAGGAGCAGAAACTACTTGTGGGTGGCACATTCTGAGGCTTTTCAATAATATGGCCTCCATCAGAGGAAGCTTCAATGGGTGGCACAGATATTTGCCCAGTGGCTGCTGCAATGGGAGCAGGCCCTGCCACTGCTGTATGGCCAGCCGCTGCTCCATCCGTTGGTGGTGTGGCATTAGACAGCATCAGGGTTCCTCCTTCTCCAACTTCACTAAGAGGGGCAGGTACAGGCAGCGCATTCGATGTCGAGGGTGAGGAAGCAGCAGCACCCACTGCGGCCCCAGCAGCAGCAGCAGCAGCAGCAGCAGCATCAGCGACTGCTGCGAGTTTGTTGGCGAAAGCAGTTGCGAGCGCTTCGAATTCGTGCCAGTTCTCATCGCGGGACCGAGGCAAGGGCCGAGCCTCGAGCACTCTGAGAGCTTCTATCGCTGCTGCCACCTGACGGAGCCACCACGACCCCCCCCACACACACATTCACAACACACAGAAAAACGTTCGAGGTGTCTTTAGTCTGGCTTCTGCCGCTAAAGATAAATGTTGAACCACTGTTAAAATATTAAGCTCCCAACCTACCTCTCCTTCGTCAAGGTCTTCTTCGTCGCCGTCGTCGTCGTGTCGAAAGCGCCATAAGGCAGGGTCATGCCCACCCATTTCATTGGGTTCCGCTGGCAGCCAACCCACAATCTTGCCCTCAAACACGTCTACACTAGCTCCCCGTGGGCCGCATGGCAGCACTCGAGCTCCTCGCCGCCCAATCAGCTTGTTTGCTCGTTTCTGGGTGCGCCATTGAAGCTCCGGGGCAGCGTCTCCAGCGTCGCTTGGCACTGGCGGCGGCTGCTGTTTCTGCTTTTTCGGTGCAGCTTCATCCAATGATGCACCAGTGGATGCAGTATTGGTAACCTTTTTAGACTTAGTAGCACCCGAGCTATCGATACTACTCTTTGAAGTCGACTTTGCTTTTTTCTTCTCTTGGCTTGCAGTGGTAGATGTGGTGGTGATGGTGCTCTTATTTTTGTTACCTTTGCTTCCAGTCTCTGTCTTGCTACCAACACTTCCCTTGTCGACCCCTAAGGCGGCTTTTGATTTGCTGGGGCCAAAAAACATAAACTCCTTCGAGCGCGGAATCTTAGGCCCAGCTTCTAGCGCCTTGTAATCAATGGTTGACACGTTGCGCCGCTTGCGACCGTGGCTGTCAGCAACAGAGTCGATGGTTTTGGGGTACCCGACCGATGAAAGCTGCCCCAATTGCGCATCGGCGTTGTCTTCAAACATTTCCATGCGTCAAGTTCGATAGAGGTTACTTTTCTAAAGGCTAGGTTAGCCAAGCAGCGGCTTTGTTCAAGCTTCTAACTTATAACTGCCACAAGCCACAATGCCACAGTCGGAGCACGCACACAGGTCGGTTTGAGAGTCGTCTGAGATCGAGAACGACTTCTTGCTGATGAGTTGGGTATCTTTTTTCATCTCCTTTTTTTGTCCTGTAACAGGACTGTGGACATGGTGGTGATGTGAACGAGTCTGGCGGGCACAGCAATTAGCTTTCTACCGTAGAATTATTTACCAAAGCAAAGTAATTAGTAATAACACTCTGAAGACCAAGGCAAGCGCTCATCATTTCATTGTCTCGGCTAAAAGACCTCGTCATACCTTGCCTCGTCTGAGTACTTTACTCGTCGTTATTGAATAATCCTTGGCTCAATTTCTAAGTTACTACAAAGTTTAGAAGTTGTGATATAGTTAAAGGACCCGACATCTCGTCCGCGCCTATTTCCATGGCGAGCTCAGTGATGGTTGACGACTTTTTGCGTGCTCATCCGACGAAAGAAGCGTGCTGCCCGGTTCTGAAAGCCAAGCGGGTGGGCAAGCACTGGCTCTACTGGGGCAACATCGAAAAAGGCCGGCGCGCCGTCTTCCCTCAAGCATGCCTGATTGGGCCAGATAAGGGTGGCGTTGTCCTCACTTTGATATTAATTCTAGCCCCCACTGCGGGCTTTTTTGTATTGATCGCGCCTAACATTCCGTGGTATTTTGGCCTAGCGGCAGCTTGCAGCTCGTTGGCAGTCCTAGCGAGTTATGGTTATTGCGCAGGTATTTACTGAGTACCCTGGTATTCATTGAACTCCTAGTCTTGCATTTCTAATTCAAGTTTCACATTTTAGTCTCTTGCTTTTCGATGAATATTCAGCTAACTACCAATTTCAAATCCTATCACCTCAAATGGTCTACGTAGGTTCGGACCCTGGTATTGTGCGGCGCGGAGATGTCAGTTCCGATCAAGAAGAGCAGGGTCACGGCTTCATGATGTGCAGCCTCTGCGACATGATGCGGCCGACGGATGCTCGGCATTGCCGCCGGTGTAACGCGTGCATCTTAGATCTGGATCACCACTGCCCCTGGATTGGAAAGTGTGTGGGAAGGTACACAATTATGGCCTTCTGGGTCTTTTTCTCAGCTCTTGTGGTACACACCTGGGTTGTCGGAGCTGTCACGGCCGTTTATGTAGTATCGCTGCGCGAGGACGCTTTCGGCCAGTTCGTTCGAGTAGCTATTGCCATGCTGAGCAAATCATCTTGAAGAAACTTGGATTCCATAAAAACGGATCGGCCAGTTTGACAATCGGCAATCGGAGACGTTATAGTAAGTGAATTCACTAAGGCCTTCAGAGGCCAAAACTGGCAGGCTAACAGGCCGAGATACAGAGCATAGAAACAAAATGAGGATGAGGAACTTATACTAGAGGAGAAGCCAATACTAAGTAAATTTAACCTGAACGGCCATGGCAATGGATTTAAAGTTTAAAGGCCCGAAGTTATGAAAAGTTAGCGCGTGGAACCGAATCATTCCTTCTACCACTCACTAGTCCAAGTCCATGCAACTCGGCGCGTTTGCCGAGTCGTAGAGCTCAACACCACTCAGCTGGACTTAGCCGAGCTGCACAAGACTTCGCAGTGGCAGTGACAAAATAACAAAACTTTAGGTGCAACGACTTGTTAACCTCTTCACAAGAGGGTTATCGGGGCCAGTCGGTCTTCATGACTTCCTGCTGGCGGCTGGGGGGTCTTCAAAACATCTGTTTTTTTTTTCAAATCGTCCCGAACAGTCAAACAGTGTTACAAAGTTGTTACAAACACCGTTTTTTTATCTGGGTTGAATTGTTTATGCCAGGATGCCAGGATGCCAGCCTGCTGGGCAGGGGGCAGGGGCTCGTGGGCTGGCATGCACTGAAATCAGAAATCAGGGGTAGGCTGGGGGGCTGGGGGGCTAGAAGAAGGAATGGCGACGCAGCGATAAACTGCTAGCTAAGCTTCTTGCAACAAGCATACCAGGGCCGCTTTCAGTCACGGCTAGCCAGCCATCTTTACAGTTGTTAGGATGACCGAAATTTTCAATTCCACAATTCCCTTTGACTCAGCTATTGAGCTAAGCCGCCAGAAATTTGTTTTCGCACTGCAGTCGGCGCTACGCTTCTCAGACCTGGCCACCTTAGCTGCGATTCGAGAAGTAGGGTTGTCGTGCTTGCCTTCTGCGGTAGCTCAGTTGCCACCATTGCTGCCGAACGTGCGCTGGGTTCAGCGAGCTGCCTTCGCTGGTGCAGCGGCAAACTTTAAGACAGGTACCAATGCACCAAACTGCCAAACACCAAGGGATCCATGTGCCCAAGCGTGGCTGGCCGCGCTACTATGCCAAGAAAGAGCCGTTGCTGAGTTCTACGGTGTCGACGCCGATTTCGCTAAACTGGTCAAGGACTGCTGGCCTTCTCTTCAGCGACTCGCTGCGCAAGGTGATGCTGAAGCAGCGCTCAGGTTAGGTGTGCTCCTTGACCCATCAGGCCCGCGTGGTTGGAGCATAGCTGGTGAGGCAGCAAAAATCCTTGCAGCTAGCAATGCTATTTTTGATACTACTGCTAGTGCGGCTGCTAACGCAGCAAGTACTTCGATTGACACCCGAGTGACAGATAACTCCATGAGCTCACGTTCTAGGACTTCTTGCGACATGAACGACCAAATAGCATCCACAGATGTAGAGACGGGCGCGACTCGATTGAGCGCCGAAAGTGCAACAGTCTCGAAGCGTGCGGCTTCGAAGCTAGACATTGCGATGGCTGAATTCTGGTTGCGGCGTGCTGCAGATGCTGGGTCAGCTGAGGCTTGCCACCGTTTGTCACTTTTACTTTGGCAACGGCGCAAGGCAGACAAGGGCAATGGCCGCGGCCGTGCAGCTGCGCGAGCAACAGCAGCGATGGCAGGTAGCAGTAGTGGTGGCAGGACAGCTCATGGAGCAGAAGCACGGCGACTGTTGCGGCGCGCTGCGAACGGAGGCTGCAGCTCGGCGCTCGTACTGGCCGCTTCAAAGGTCGCCCAAGATGAGCACATTTCGCCAGGCGCAGCAGAATCAGCTGGAGTAGCAGCGAGCCTTGGCATAGCGGATGCGGCATACCGGCTTGGGGATCCAACAGCTCTAGGTATCCAAGCAGACGACGCAATGGTTGCACGCAGCGACTTTTCGAAGGCTCTCTTCTTGAATATGCGGGCAGCAGCGGCGGTAGTTGGTCCAACATTGCCAAACCTGTGGTGCCACTCTCGCTCCAGTAGCAATAGCACGACTTCTGCCGTAACCAGCAGTGCTACTGCTTTTACTGCGACCCCTCGAAGAAGTTTTATTGGTGGCGATTGCCTGTGCACAACGGCTGATACGTGCAATTGCCTGCCAGGACTTGCTTTGAGTCGAGTTGGTCGAGCTGCTGCAGTTCGGCTAGTTGATTTTTTTCAGCCCATCGATGATTCTTGCGATGCAAAAATGCTCTGGCTACGAAAGGAGGGCGTCAGTAATGCAGCCGCTGAGCGACTCTCATTACTTTGGGTAGCCCGAGCAGGCTCTGATGGCACTTCCCACCATGACTATAGCAGCAAGAGGAGCAGCAACAATAAGGATTATATGGACAGTTCAGGTCGCAAGAGCTTTAAAAGTTGTACAGGGCACACGTTAGGCTCGCCTCCAGCGAAAGAGATGAAAGTACTTAGCGCTAACGACAGTTCAGCCGACAAGGCCTCTAGCTCTTTGAGCAGTGTAGGTGGTGGCAAAATTGGTGGACGTACTGCACCTACCGAAAATGGCGCATCATCAGTGCCTAAATGGTCGGTGGCTGAGGTTGTGAAGCGGCATGAATGCAACGCTGGGCGACCTTTGGTAGAAATATCATCGTGCGGTAACTACTTCAATTTACTGAAAGTAGGCTTGCGCGCAGAGGACGTGCCTGCAACTATGGCAGCGTTTGTTCTCGCACGCCAGGTGTCAAAGGTCGCTCAAGCAGAGTCAAAGAAAGATAAATCAGACGAAAACAACGGTGAAAGTGGGAATACTAGTAGCGGCAGTTGCATTGGTGGCACCTCGCGTCTGGGCCTTTCGCACAATGTTGCTCTGGGTGCGGAAGGAGCCACTCTCTTGGCAGATCATTTGATGCAAACACAGGATTACGCAGGCTATGAAGACATCGTATTCAAGCCGGTACCTGGTCAATGCAGTGATAGTGCTATTGAGTTGAATGCAAGTAATCAGGACATTACGCTGCACCTTGAGCAGGCACCGCGAGAGCCGATTGGCACTTGGTTGAGTGAGCTCTTTATGAGTGAATGCAACGTGGGGCCTTCAGGCGCGAATGCGCTTGCTGCTGCGCTTCCGTCCTGTATGGTGCTTAAAAAACTTGGCCTCAACTATAATAACATAGGTGATGATGGTGCGGTCGCTCTTTTGTACGCCATCACTGAAAGCACCCGTGTTTGGAAGAGTGCTGCCACCTCGAGCTCCACAAAGTTGCGCACCCAAAACCTTGGTCTCCACACGCTTGGGTTAATTGGCAACGGCCTCACAGATCGCGCTGCATTTGCCGCCGCGGCTTGCCTTTGCGGCCGTTCTCAACTTGATAGTAATGACATTAGCGATAGCATCGAATTGTCCAATACCAAGAGTCAGAAACAGCTTGAAAGTGTATCATTACCTCCTACAAATGCCGAAGAAACAGAGCTATTTGGTGCATTCGAAAGTGATGCTGTCAATAATGCCAGCAGCGAAGCTGCACTTGCCGGCAGCAATAGGGAGAAATTTACGTCTTTGTGCCCTCTTCGGCGGCTCTACTTCAATGAAAATGCCATTGGTGATGACGGCGCTCAAGCCTTAGCCCAAGCACTTCAGGAGGCTGCATCTTTGACACGTCGACTTCATAGCAACAGCTGCCTGCAACCAATCGCAAGCAATGGCGCTCGGCCTTTCTCTGGTGCTGAGACCGAAAGAGACCAGAACGAGGTGGGTGCTCGTGGTACTAGTATTAGTGCCCAATCATCAACGGCAAGCAGCTCAAGTGTAGGTGGAAAGAATCAAAAGAATGGCATCGACTTGGCCTCCAGTCTTTGCCTTGAGCGATTAGGTTTGAGTGACAATGCCATTGGTACCTCTGGTGGTATTGCCTTGTTGGGTGCTTTGACACATGGCCAGTGCTCTCTTGACAAGCTGTGCTGTTCGGATAACCGCTGGAATGTGCCTACACAGCGTGCGCTTTGCTGTTTGCCTAACGTTTTTGCTGGCGCTAAGGTGACTCAGCTGCAAAAATTTACTGGCCAAATACGTATGCTTGGAAAGGCAGAGTCTTTTGTTTTAGAGTATACATTTTGTACCACATCAACTCAATTTTTTATTCCAGAATTCTCATTTTCTTTTTTTTTTAACAATCGAGCTTTCTCCACCCTTCTTCTTTGTTGCTACACCCTCTTTCTTTGTCGGTATAAATGTAGCCTCGCAAAGGTCGTGCTGCCCAAACTCTCAGCGCTGAAACGTGCCGCGTTCTTGTGGTGTGGCAACAGCCACTCCAGTGCTCGATGTTGCGCTAGCTCTTGCGAGCTCTTTCTCGCCACCATTGCTGATGTAGGCCATGGCTTCCATTTGTTGCGACTTGATGCCTTGACGCCACCCGCTGCGAAACTTTTAATTCAAAGTACACAAAGTATTCGTGTATGTCCATTAACTTTTAAGTACCGGTTTTAAAGAAAATACCATAATTCAAAATTTGTCTTTCATGAATAGCACTCGGCACTTCTATGAACTTCGAAGAAAGAGAGGGAGGTGCAAGGAACTCCTATCAGACCAGCGCATTCGTGAGTTACATATAGGTAACTAAGGGATTTTGAGAAGGGTAGACGAAGAAGTTCGCCGGAGGAAGTAGCTGTCAGCAGTTCACAGAAGAGAATAAACACCCGCTTGTTATTGTGGTACGTAAGTATGGGCTGAGTGCTGAGTGCTGAGTGTCCTTTTGTATATAATATTGTGTACATCTTCACTCTCATGAACCCTTTAGGATCAATTCTTGGAAGGAGGCATAGGCTTTGAGTGTTTCTGCTACTATCACCATTCCGACCTATCCTCTGCTATGGTGCGCCCCTGCTTTTTGCTATTCGCAGATGCTTTTTGCAATTGGGGATCTAATCTATTCTTATCTATGTATATATGTACTAGTAGTTGTAGTATGTGGTATCAAAATAATTTCATTACATCAACACCAGAGCAAGAGGGCCATAATTAGTCTTAGTCGGACTTCCTTTAAAAATTATTGGTTTAAGGTATTTATTTCGCACTGGGCATGTGCGTTAGGTTTTTTTTTCAAGCTCCTCAACCGCCATTCAAAGATAACGCCGATATTGGATTGACTAGCCGGCGGCACAACCATTGCACAACCCCAGATCGTGTAAGCATCTGCCTTAACAAGGCTTTGACTTCCGAAAAGCCGATGTTGTTGAATACCGTGTGTTTACGAGCCATTTCACAAGCGATGAGGTCTAAGACGAGACCTGCCTGCTAGCTTTATGATTTCGGCCCCTCGGGGCCTTTGGTAAATCTAAGATGCTAATCAGGTAAGCACCATGCGCCCCAAAGTAGATGAGGTCCCACTTTGCAAAAAAGGCCCCGCCAGTCGCCTTAGCTGAATCAAGCACGCGGGCTGGTGGGAGCAACGGGCGAAGAGCGAAAAGGGAAGGACGGAGGACCGGAGAAGTCAACTGAACAGAAAGACAAATACCAAGAAATTACCGGAGATAAAGTACGGGCCCTCTGGCTCTCTGAAAACTCTGAATTTATATGTACAAATGCGGAATGCGGCTACGCGGAAACGCGGGCGGTAAATTATAAAAACAAGATCAGAGACCATACCGGAAAGGTTACAGGTTATATTTACATTTCACATGCTTGCGCTCGCGCGTTTTACCTTTTACGTACGGATCGCACGGGGGCTGTGAATTTACTTGACGCGTAATTCGTGTTTTTGCTTTGCTTTTCTTCTCTACCTGTTAGTCTTCTAATTCCGGCCCTTCGGGGCCTGTCTCAAAAATTTCACTTCACGTGGGATTTCCGCGGGTTTCCGCGGGTTTTCCGCGGTATTTCCGCGCCGTGGTCATAAAGATAAAGGCACTGCTAAATTCCCGTCGCGGAAACGCGGAAATCACGCCAGATTGGTAAAAAAATCCCTTTCCGCGGGAATTCCGCGGAATTTCCCGCGGGAAACCGAACCTAGAACTTTGGATGCATGGTGCGCGCCGAATTTAAATTATAAGTAATGGTGTTGCGTGGTGCGTAGTTGCTAGTACTAGTTGCGTATTGGGTATTGGGAATTTTAGGTGCGTAAGTGAATCAATTCGCACTTCGCACCAGGGTTGCGTTTCCCGTTTCCGCGGAATTCATGCGCGAGGGTTAAATTTTTCACTTCACGCGGGAATTCCGCGGAATTCACGTGCCCGTATATATACGGTATATGCCCGTATATATACGGCATAATACTCAAATATACGGCAAATACAGGGGATTTGGTGTACTTTTGGGGCTTTTGGGTGGTGTTGTGCCGT
>Ga0307930_1000846_pt1 | contig 24586 bp, 11 predicted proteins | sample OrgLakmetageno46_FD_203161 | JGI IMG/M metagenome (GOLD analysis project Ga0307930, IMG submission 203161) | Saline water microbial communities from Organic Lake, Antarctica - #46 | ecosystem: Environmental > Aquatic > Non-marine Saline and Alkaline > Saline | place: Antarctica: Organic Lake...
TACGAGGCATCGCCAAGTGCGTGCGCCCGCGGCCTGGTGCAGGCGACCACGGATCTGTTGGGGATGACGAAGATGCATTGGTATCCTTAACCGAAAGCGCACTCATGGCCATCGGCGCCCACGAAGAGAGAAGCTTGTGGCCTCGTCGAAACTCACGCGAAGCCGAGGGGTCCCCCACTAGAGCAGACTCCAGGCCTAGCACAGCTTCGAGGTGCGCGCACGCCGACTCAGGCACTAAGCCCATGACAACTGCTGAGGTGCTTCCGGCGGTAGCAGAGCTCGAGTGCTGGGTGGAGGATGGAACGAGGGACAGGGAGCTGACGAGAGAGTTGGGAGGCAAAGGATTATCAACAAGGGCGCGTGCAAGCGCTACTGCGGCGGGGCAAGCGTGTGAGCGGATTGCAGCACGTGCTTGAGCCAAGCTTGGAGCAGCCCAGGTAGTTATTTCGGTACGGACGCCCTTACTGGTGGCACCCTCACCACCACTGCCATGCGTTTTCTTGCGTGGCCCAAACACAGCCAGCGCCGCCATCCAATTTGCCGTGGAAGCCACTGCTACAATACGATCGGGAAGTTGAGCAAGTATTTCCAGGGCTTTGCTCAGTTGAGCGGTTGCTGCAAGGCCGGAAGGCATCAGCTGCGCTTCGTATTGCAACACTTGTGCTCGTCGCCAAGTGACCAAAGCGAGCACTTCCTCAGCGGAGGCTTTCGCAGCCGCAGAAGGAGCGGCAGTACTGTCATCTTCACGGACTTCTTCCAAGTTGTCAACCTGCTCCTCCTCCTCATTGCCGTAGCCAACACCATTGCCAACTGATGCACCGCTCTCACTAACGGATGTGGACGGCAAAACCTCGTCTACAGACACCAGAGATGCTTCCCCTGAAACTGCTGCAGCGAATGAAATTGCAGCAGCTAGCTTGCTCAGCGTGCTCGTGGTATCTTTGCTTTGTTGGTCCAGGAGCTGAGTCACTTGCTGCAAAAGACCTTTGAGCCCGGTTCGTGAGGCTAGTCCCGTCAAATCTCGGCTTCGCACTTCGACTTCTGTGCCGTCGAACAAACGCACTATCCATGATCCGGGGTTGGCTCCATCACTGGTGCTTCTGCTAAGCCCGCAGCTCCTGCTGGTGCTGGTGCTGCCGCCATTGGCAAGGCCAACGAGGGTCCCTGATTGGCCCATGCGAGTTTTCGCCCATGCTCCTTTGGCAAAATGCTGCACGCCACGGTCAATTTCTGATGATGAAATGCTATCTGCTGCTCCTCCGTTTGCTGCGGTATTGTCAGACTCTGGAAAAGCAGGGAACGCGCAGCCTAGAGCTTCATCAATGAACCGTAAATACGATTCTGCTTCAAGCAGCGGGCCCCGGTCGGCCATCATTGCTGTTGCTGCAGACTCAATGCCGCTACTGTCACTGCTGCTGCTGTTGTTGCTGATGCTCCGACTTGACGCTGCGTCACCACTTTCTCCTGCTGGTCCTGCAGGGACTGGTGCAGCCTGATGTAGTAACCGATCATTCGCGCGTCGAAGCACTTCAGCGCCACGCAAATGTTCGCCGTGAGCAGCACATTGGGCGGCGGCTTCTGCATGCATGCCAGCGCGCGTCAGCACGGCGATGATCTCGCCCAAATACCCCACGCTTTCGTTGTTGCTGGTAGTCGTACTATCACTAGGAAGGCTCTCGCTAGTGCCAGTGCCGCTGCCGGTAGTGCTGGTAGTGCTGGTAGTGCTGCTGCTGCCACCGCTAGCTGCCAGACTTGTGTCCTCAGCACTCTGAAGGAAGGCCACCTGTTCCAGCACCGGCAACACTCTCAAGAAGCTCAGGAGCTGTGTGCGGTTGCCCTTGGTGAGAGCATCTTTCGCGGCCAGCCGGCTCAGCTGCTGCACGGCGATTTGTACTTTCACGTCCACCGTCGACGACGCTGATGGAGTGGAAAGGCAGGAAAGGTTGGCATTTTGGTCTAAATCGAGCAAGCGCGCTGCGACCTCGAAGCGTCTTTCAGATGCTGCTTGTCGCACTGCTTGAGCGGTGTAGCCGCCGCGCCACAGTAGCTCAATAGAGTCGTCGTAGCGCTTGAGCCGGGTGTAACACTTGGCGGCGCGCAGGTACAACTCCTTGCTCCCCGTGCGCGCTGCCTCAGTCCTGTATAAAGCAGCGGCACGCTGGTCGTCCTTGCCTTGTACCAAACAGAACGCGGCTTCTCGGCCGAGTTTGGCTTCGAGGCACTTCTCAGCCGCCTCCAAAAACAAATGATCGACTTCGGTGCGCTTGAGTCGCTCCGCCCTGTGTGCACCACCGCCGCTACTGCCACTCTTACTGCTGAGTTGCAGTGCGGCTTCCTTAGCGTCGTGTTCGGCCAATTGGGCAACCGCTTTGGCTAGCAAGTCCGGCTGTTCCGCGCGTCGAAAGCACGTGACCGCGTTTTCGTAAAAGCCTCGCTTCGACTCTTGGCGGCTGGCCTCTTCCAGAAAGTAGGCACCTCGAATCAGCCACTCTTCGGGGGTGGACCGGCTTGACGACGATGCACTGCCACTAGCACTGGAGCTCGTGTCGAGGAGACCGTCGTCGGATTCTTGCACTACTTCGCACAGGGACGATTCGGCGAACCACGCAAACGCTGGTTTCCGCTTCTTGAGGTCAAAATCGACAATCCACACGTTGACGCGTGCACGCGTTATGGCACAATACAACGCTTTGAGTTCGGACTCGAGCACCTTGTGCTTTTCGGCGTCAAAATCCAGGGGCCGCACTGGCGTCTTGCCCGTTGCAGCTGCTACAGCAGCGTCAAAGTCATCGTCAAGTGCGATGGCTGTGTCAGAGGCAGCTTGTACGTCAGCCGCACCCTCATTCACGAATACTTGACTTTCAGTGAATTCATTGTCTTCTGCTGCAGCTTCACCGGTACCCTCTTCGAGAGATACTTTGGCAAGTGGTCCACTACTTGAACTCAAACTTCCACTGTTAGTGCTGCTCTCACTGCTGCTGGGGTCTGTGACGTCTTTGCATTCTTTTTTGGCGAGCCAGTACGAGTACACGGTGCGCCACTCATCGTCCGTGGGGCCATCGCTAAAGAAGTTCCAAAGCAGCACATCGTCAAACTCCAGACCTTTGGCTTCGAACACGGTGAGTACAATTACGCTGTCGGTGAACTCTTTCGGCATTTGAGACCGCACTGCGTCGGAACGCACCAGCACCACTTGTTGCGCGCCAAACTCAATAGAGCCCATGGTAGCGTCTCGGCGCTGGTGCCCCAACAGTAGCGCACTCAAGTTGCTGATGGAGTCCACGAGCAAGAGCTTGGGTTTCGGTCCAGGAAAGAGACCTTGGTCGGGCTCTAGCTTGTCAATTGCGCCGGGAAAGTAGGAGTAAATCACGTCTACAACTGCGGCTGCCAAGGACAAAACACCACGGTGCGAGCGGTAATTGTGCACCAGGGTAAAAGTATCGGGGACTGCACGTGACATGCCGTGAAATATATCCTTGATGTCAGTGAAGCGAAACCCGACTCCTCGCGCAATAGTCTGCGCGGTGTCTCCCGCCAAGAAACATTGATCCGGGTCGCGGCACAAACTGAGCACCAGATAGAGTTCGGCCTGAGTGAAATCCTGAACTTCATCGACAAAGACGTGGTGGAATAAGATGCCCGAGAAGCCGTGCTGACGGAAACGGCGATGTAAATTCAGTACAAGGTCGCCTCCATCCCATAAATTGAGCTCAAGCTTAAGCTTTTTGTACACGAGGAAGAGTTCCCACACCTATACACGTGTAAAGTGACAATTATCAATAGCAGAAAGGTGAAAATCGAAGTGATATCTAAGAATACGTCTAAATCAATACCACTTGGCTCTCTACACCCTTCTAAATGCATTTTTGCGAGCTGTTCATTTGTTCGCCTTTAATAATTACCCGCTCGCGTACAGCAGCAGCCATTGAAACACGCTTTCGCCCGAGGCCTAAATAAGCCTCTTTCAGCCGTGCTTGGCGTTGCGAAGCACCCTCTTCTAGATTGTCCGCTAGCTCGTGGGCTTTGAGAAATTCTACGGAGCCTTTTATGTAGGAATTGATTTCTGTCCACACTAACGCAGGTTCAAAGGGACTGCTGCTCTTGTTGTTGCCGCTGCCTGCCGCAGTCGTAGTCGTGTCGCGGATTTTCATCTTGGGCCACAGTTGCTTGGCAAAGACTTGGTAAGTAACTTCACGCGCAACAGACAGGCTGCCGTCAGTCCCACGTCCAGAAGTTGCTGCTGCACTCATTGAGTAAGCGCCTCCTCCACTGGAAGTAGCACCTTCAGCAGTGAGGTCATCGTCATTGCCCTCGTCCAACCCATCGACGTCGTCGTCACCTACAAAGTAGTCGCTTAGCTCGGTGAGCGCCGCACGCTCTTGCTCGTCGACGCCCAAATAAGAGTCGACATTGCTGTGGCTGCTGCTTCGATGGCTGCCTTGGTTTCGGCTTGTTCCTCCTAATTTAGACTCTTGAAAGCGCTCACCCGGCAAGGACGCATCAAGTGCGCAGAGCAGCTCAAACCCAGTTAAAAAGAGGGGAAAGCGTTCATTTGGTACAGCCTGAAGCTGCTCAATTCCAAAAGCACCTTTCGGCTGCTCAGTCCTTCTTCCTGAGGACGGCTCTTTTAGACCGTTAATGTTGCCTTCTTCGCTTTCTCCGCTAACAACGCCATAATCATCCTCATTAGCACTTGCTTCCTGCCCATGTGGGTGACAGTTTTCCATTGGGTTGTCGCCCTTGGCGCTGAATGCTTGGCACAAGCTGCGGGTTACATCTTCCACTTGACCGCGAAGGACGGGATTTCTCGTTAAGAATATCTGGCGCAAGTGACAAGGCGCATCAACGGATGAATTCGTTGAAACTTCGCCTGCAAATAGGTTTCCATTTTCCAATCTTTTCCCTTGACCAATTTGAGCACCTAAGTTTAATGAGTTATGCTGCTCCTGCTGCTCAATGAGGTGCTGCTGGTGAGCTTGGCGCCACTCGAGGACATCGGGAGGTGTTTCAAAACAAGTTCGTTCTGACTGCCAGTACTGCGACCACTTGTGAGCGAGGCGGTAACAGATGCATGAGGTCTTGCCAGTCCCGCTGCGGCCAAGAAGGAGTACTGCGCGTGGTGTATCGAGTTGCAAAATGGCCCATTCCTTGGAGGTGACCTTAAATGGTAGACTGGCGTCACTTTTTCCGCTGCGGTTCAGGAGAGATCGAAGCGTTGGGCCAGTGACGGAGTAAAACTTGAGGAGTTTGTAGTCGTTCGGTTCGGGGGAAGCTGGTGGGTAGTGCACATGAGATTGCTCTGAATTCACAAGGTCACTCTTGGCTGCAAGACTGCTCTTGGTGCCAGCCGCAGACGACGACGATGGTAAAGAAACCGAAGATGACAAAGCGCAGAAGTCCCCGTCGACTCCTAAAAATGTGCAAGGCCCTGCTTCTCCACGCTCCAGAACTAATGCACTCAACGCAGCAGCTGCTTTGCGAGCGCCAGTGGCGTCACCACCCTCTTGGCCATTCCCTTCTTCCTCCTCAGCCGCTGCAGCAGTAACAAGCGCATCGAAACCGCCAGGTTTGGCAGCACCCTTCAGCGGGTCTACATTAGATGCAAGTGGGGTCTTCAAGAAACAGGCGCTACCTCGACGATGTGCTAACACCACCTTGTCCACCTGTACATGTCAGATTGGCAGATGATCGGAACATGCCTCAAAAAGACAAACGCGAAGTACGCGAGAGACAAAGTACGGCATTGTAAAATCAACATCTAGCCCTAACTCTAATTACAACCCTAACCCTACTAGTAGATCATTCACCTCGGTGCTGATATTGTCGTGGTCTTCCACAATCGCCCAAACACGAATGCCTTCGGCAAAGACTGCGTGCTGGCCTTCTTGGGCCAAATTCGCTGACCGTCGCTCGCTGAACGTCACTGCGACTTCCCATAAGATGCGCTTCGCAGCGTCAATCTTGGCCTCGTACAAGTGAATGTCTTTGGGCACTCCCTTGAGAAGCTTTTGATTGGTGGGGTAACTCCAGCGTCCCGACGCCAGTATCCGAAGCCGTTGCACCACCAGTTTGCACAGTTCTGAGGAACGTTTGGCCCGACGCCTGAACCACCGCACTACTTTATCCGAGAGCTCGACTTCCCAAACCAACGACTCAAAAGTGTCGAGGCCTTTCGGTGACGAAGGTGAAGACGACAAAGAAGAAAACGGCGTTGCATCTGAGCCATTGTCTTGAGGCCAGAAGGACGCAATGTCTGAGTCTGACTTGTCCCACTGCACTACTGCTACAGTGGTTTCATCATCGCCATCATTTGAATCCTTGTTCCCTAAAACTATCGCTTCTTGCAAAATGGCGTCAGATTCGGTGGTATCGGGGCTCAACAGAAAGGCATTTGTCAGGGCATCAATGCGTTCAAGCTGCTGGGCCATGAGCTCCGTCTTCGTTGGCCCTTTCGATGATAAAACAGTCCTCGGAAGAAGAACAGGTAAATTCTCACCTGGCTTGGCGAAAAGTTTGCGACTTTCATCGTCAACATGGACATTTTGACTGCTTTCTACCGCAACGGCTGCTTCTTTTGCTTTCGCTTTCTGACGTTTCTTGTACTTCTTGAACTGTTCGTTGTACCTGATGCAAGATTGAAAGGTGCGTACATGACACGACTACATATCGAGGAGATATTACATAAAACTTTCAATATCAGCTGCACTTACTGGCGAACAATGGCATTCAATCTCCCGTGCTCAGCCTTCATCACTAGAGACATGGGCGAGTCTCCTTTGAGGTTGGTCGCGTTACAATCCAATTGTCCCATTTCGCGAAGCTTGGCTGCTGCTTCGAGCTGGTCCGTGTAAATGGCTACATGTAAAGGAGAGTCGCCCACCTACGTGACAAGAAAAGAAAAGAAAGACATAATTTAACAGATAAATTATGCACATGCCAGAGCCAGATAAGTTGACAGTCGAATTTGCACAAGCACTAGAAGTATGTGCCGCAAACACCAATCAATCATTTTAAGTTGTCAGGTATGGTATCTACTTCTCCAAAATACGCGTTTGTGCTCCTACCAAATCGCGTAAGTTTGGGTCAGGTTTAGATCTAGCAATCAAAGCCAAGTAATCGAGCCGCTTCAGCCACAAGGCGGTCACAAGTGGCACTTCTCCTTCAGTGTCTTCATTTGCGGAAGCACCGGCAACCAGCAAGGCGCGTAGCAGCTCAAGGTCCTTTCCTTCGGGTAACGTCAAAGGGTCATCGCTTGGGTCAGCCAGCTCCCCCACTGGTGTCATCCCCGAAAATGGCGGCACCTCGAAGCGCTCAGAGGTGCCATACCCAGCCGCTGGACCACTTCCGTCGTGAGCGCAAGCATGAAGGAGCTTCATAGCTACAGGCACACTCACTAAAGTTGCAGAGGCGCCCGCACTCAAACAAGCTTCAACACCGAGCCAACAGCACGATTCTACAGCCGCTGCAAGCGACTCTGCACGAGAAAAGTAACTCCTTCGTAATGGCTGATTGACCGACAAGTGCGTCGAAAGTGATGCCGTTGACAATGAAGGAGCAGGCGAGCTCGAAATGGGAGCATTTGCGCCTGCACGCAATTCTTCAATGGCAGTAAACACTGGATGCGCCGCAAAGACTGCAAGCGGAATTGTAGCCGTTAAGACTTCTGTACCAGGTTGGTCAGTCATCGCAGACGAATTATCAGGGGCAGGCGCAGTGTTGAGAGATGGCACAACTGGAAGCATCTCCCAACCAAGATCGAGATCGAATACAGCTTCATCTGCGCCACAACTGAAACGGCGCAACAAAAACGGCAAGGACCAAATATAACGGTCAACAGCGCCTCCAGGGTTTAAAAATGGCTCCAAGCCTACACTTCTACCATCATGCTCAACGCTTTCCCCACTCGCTGCTTTTTTCTTCACGTTCTCCAATTGTTCAAGCTCAGTCCCAAGTTCGGCTTTGAAATTCTCGATGGCTTTCACCGCTTCAGCAAAGTCATTTTCTTTGGTCAAGACCACACCATTAAGCGATTCGCTTGAGGGCGGTGGTAAAGGACTGCCACAAGCGCTACACACGACACCACCTCCAAAATTGTCGGGCTCATTCAAATAAGTGCACACGGTACATGTAATACCACGCGCGTCTTCCACTGAAGCGTTGCTCAGTGCCCTTTTGGCTTCCTGCAACTCAGTTGATACGGTTGTCAGCTTGCTCTCATGCTTTGCTATCTGTGTCTTCAACGTTTCAGCAGCGCTTGGAGCAGTCATGCCAACCACTGCAGCAAGGATCGCGTATACGATGTAAGGAGACGTGTCGGCACCACTACCTCCATTGGCCCAAGGGCCACTGTGCCACCCTTCAAGCAAGCTAGGGTCCAGATCAGCGAAACCTGTTGTTGGCGCCGCAAGCCGGGCCGCTTCAGCGGCGGCTTCAAAGCGCACTTGAAGTTCTGTCGGGCCGTCAGGCTTACCTGACGACACTACCCATGTCGTGCTTCCGGTCTGTACAGCAAACCAAGCAGCTGCACACCGCACGCAAACGCTGAAACCATCGTCAGAGCATACACAGAGCGGGGCTGCGCACTGCCTCCCTTGATTACACAAATGGCAGTGCCACTCTCCATCACTACCTAAGGTATTCGCTGGAACGTTTGTGCGAAAATCGACAGAGCAAACAGTGGAAATGCCCAGCGACTGCATGCGGGGTAGGTGAGAGCGCACACGATCGTGATTGACTCCCCAAAAGGGTACATCGGCGTAAGATTTGCTGATGCGCAATTCTTTTAGACCAGGATGAGGAGCGAAGGGTACGATTGCTGCGGCCATGTTCTGAAGGAAGTCGGATGGTAGGACGATATATGGTTCGTTGTCATCATGCAAAGTGGAATGTGGCACCGCCACGCAACCTCCGAGTTGCACAAGAGCCCTCGCCAACATTGGCGATGGGGTCGCGTAGGCGCAGAGATCACACCAAGTAACAACTTCCACATCAGTAAGTGCCCAGGAGCGATCAATCGCACGAGGCAGTGATACGTCAATGATTCCTGTCTCAGCGTTTACACGGTGCCAAACAATGTAAGGTGGTGGGGCTGGTGGTATATAACTTGGATCTTCTGGTTTATGCGGTAGTATTGACGCATCTACGACTCCCCAGACATCACAAGGGTGCTTCTTTTCAGCAATCGCCGAAGGCCCTCCCCAATTCTCAGGATGACGCCATCCAGATTGAGGGCGAACAATGCTATGCAACCATACGCGCTGCTTAGCGAGAATGTCAAAGTATTCCAACCATTCGGCTAACGACCGGACGACGGGAGGTGCTAATATTTTGGTTGTTTCCACATCACTTGCTCCAGCTGCTAGCTCACTACCGAGACGTTCCTCAGCATCTCGATTAGAAGAAAGCTTGGCGGTAGCACTACAGATATTGAGACGAGTTGAAGATGGTACAGCGCGCAATTTATCAAAGTCTTCAAAAGTAAAAACCGTGCACCGAATACCGGAAGTGCGCAATTCCACGCCTACACCTGAGGGCATACTGAAGTCCCGCTTGATTTGCATCACTTCAGCAAGCTCTCCACCCTTCCGGAGCACTTGACTTTGCACGCCCAGTCGAAGCGGCATTAATGAGGTGGGAGCCCGAGCTTCGTCGGCCAACCTTGAAGTAATCTCAGATGATTGACTCACAGCAGACGATTGCATTTCTGGTAGAATTGACTCTATTGCAGATTCAATCGTAGTCTCTACTATTGTTCCGACACGCCCGCTGCTGCTGCTGGCATTATTGTCCACATTGAGAGCTAGACCTTGAGCCCCTTTGCACAGCTTTAGGCGGGGGCCCTTCTTCACGCCTTGTTGCTCTAATACAACGTCAGCATCGCCCGATGCAATTTGCTCCAAGCTTACGACCCCTGCACTTGCTAGTACACCGCTCATTTCACTCAGCCCGAACTCTTGGAGAAGCGCCGTGGCTTCACTCGATATTGACAACGCCTCTGACTCCGTTGGCATCATCGCAGCGCCAGCTACGGGCTCATGTGCAGGCTCTTCTTTACGCCAGTCTGTCGGTATCCCCATACTTTCTTCATCGCTGTTGCTGCTGGCCTTGGATGAAAGTTCAACACGAGATGGATGATCGCTGGAATTGCAGTTCACCCAACGCCCATTCTTTTTGATCATTTTGCTCTTCTTGAGACGAAAGTCATTCTTGACGACTTTAGTAGATAGCAACCCTAAAAGCGTCTCCTGTGCGCCACCTTTATCAGCGGCTGCTTTCTCTGCAGTTGTCATTTTGGAAGCTGTCTTCTTCTCAGTTGACGCTTTGATTTTCGCAGCAGATTTCAACTCGATGGCTGCTTCTTTAGCTGCTTTTTTTTCAGCTGCTGCCTTCTCCGCTGCTGCCTTCTCAGTCGCTGCTTTCTCAACATATACTGCCCTCTCTATCATCTCAGCTTCTCTTTCACGAGCTGCTTTTTCAGCTGCTTTTCTTGTTACAGCCAAAGCTTTTCTTTGTTTTTTAGCTGTTGCCTTCTCCACTGCTGCCGTCTCAGCTTGTGACTTCACGGGCGCGGAAGTCGTCTCCTGAATTGCTGCAGTGCCTCGATGGCTCGTGCATTCAAAGAATGAAGTCGTCGCCGTTGCACTTGCAGACGCAGACGCAGGAGGTGCAGCCTCAGCTTTCTTTCTTTTGAAACGTGCAAGTTTGATGCGAGGGCCGCGCTTCCAACCACCAGCTACAAGAACTTCGTCACTCGCTGCCAGCAAATCAGCTGGGTTCATGATCCCAACCCCAGCCAATGATTTCCAGGTGTTTTCTGGAATACCTACCTCGATCAAAAGCTCAGCCAGTGCTGCCAACGGAGCAGCTGAATCATTTCGCCCTTCATCCTCTCCTCCATCCGCCCTGCTTGTATTGTGATCAAGGCCTGGAGGTCCAGCAGCAGCTGCGCCACTTCCTTCTGTTGCCACAAAAGCAGGGTAATTGGCCTGGCGCCACGTCAAAATTTTGGTCCTCGCGTCGTGTTGCATACCCAAGTTAATTAGATCAGCGTCGCAACATCTGGCAAGTGCATCCACTGTAAGGACACCACCTATACTCAGCGATTCTTCCGCACTGCTTGCTCCAATCTGCATTAGCAAAAGCTGCAAGTGTGCGTCGAGCAAAACTTCCTCAGTGGATCCTTGTGCATTCAACTCTGAAACTTGCACATCGGAACGCGTCGACCCAGCCCCTGATGCGCCAGCGCTTCCAGAACCTTGACTTGCCGATGCCTGGGCGCCGATAATGCTCCCGCTGCTACTACTTGTGGAGGTTTGTTGTGCCGCAGCCCACTCCAGCACCTTGAGCCTTGGGCCTTTCTTTATACCGTGCGCAGAGAGCACCGCGTCGCTAGCTTTGGCCAAGTTGTCGAGCGTCACGCATCCCATGCTAATCAAGCTTGTGATGGCATCATCGTCTACCCCAAACGACTCGAGCAACGACCGCATAGCGCCCTCCTCAGTGCCATTAGCGCTACTGCGAGTACTATTACTTCTGTTGCTATCACTGCTGAAAAGAGCAGCAACCGTAGGCGATGTTGTGCTTGGAACGGCTCTCGTGGCCACATTAGACGAAGTCAGTGAACCTCTAAGAACAGCTTCTGCTTCAAGAGAATGGTGCCAAACGGGTGCATCTGGCTGTGCTGTACGGCATGCTCCACAGGCCAAATGGGGGCCCGGGTTGCGGAACGTGCACACGCTGCATTCCCAGTGCACGTAAGCGGGCGCCTCATCCCCAGCCTCAACTGCACCAAAAGTAGGAACTCTTTCAGCTTGAGCTGCTGCTGATCTTCGCAAAGCAGGAGGAAAAGAGCTAGAAGTCGAAAACGGTCCAGCATTGGCGCGGCTTGACGACGAAGAAAAAGTGGTTGTTATGCCACTGCCACCGCCGCCACCGCCGCTGCCAATGCCACCACCTCCACTGCCAGGCACAGATACCACGCAATCAGTCAATGTACTGGATCCTGGTGCAGAAGCCATCGCACTAGCAACCTCAGTGAGTTCGGAGCTGGCAAAGAATTGCGGTGGCCGCTTGGGCGGAGGGCCATGGTTGTAGACGCAGTTGTGGTAAAAGCACCCCGCAGGGCGGTCCAGGTGCATGCAGCGCTTCGCTCGTGTCGCTTGCTCCCACTTGGTGGTGTAGCTTGCCTCTCCGTAAAAGCTCCGAAACTCCTGCTTGGTGTACGCGTTGCCATCGTTGGCGATGCGCCGCTGAGCGAGCTCCTCCACGCTAAAGTGCTCGCTCACGGACGGAAAGGGAGACGATGGTGCGGCGGCAGCAGACGCTGCTGAAGGCATGGTCGCAATGGGCAACGGTCGTCGAATGGTCGCAGCGTTTAACTTGGTCGACAGTGGTGTTTTCACGCCTAACAACTTTTTGAGGTCGCGCACTTGATCTTCTGTCAAAGGGCCTGCGCGAGGCAAGTCTTTGCCTTGCGCGCTGGCTCTGGTGTTTATCTTCGTGCGATCAAAGCGAATCTGTGCTGACAAGCGCCCCGCACAACTGGTGTTCAATGCACCAGGAATGAGATCTTGCCCCGGTGGACCTGCGGGCGTGAAAATGCCATGCAACGTCACCGTTCTGTAGTTGAAAAGAAAGAGTGCCGTGGAGGGGCAGATCTGACCGGAGAAAGAAAAAAAGAATAAGTGATGAGCCAGGTAACGCACACAAATAAAATAAGAGAAACAAAAAAGGGGTGCGAAAAAGAACAAGGCATGTCTAACTAGACGGCATAAAGGAGGAAATCCAGCCGAAGTACAAAGTTATGAGCGACAAAATACTTCACTCACCATATACATTTCACCCAGTCGAGCCAAACGCAAACATTGCTGCTCATTTTCATCGTTGCACAGGAAAAGAAAGCCATGCAGCTCCCCCTGAGCGAACGCAAGAAGGACGGGTGAGTATAAGAATCATTCAGAATTTGACGACAACTCACTCGTGGGCAATGCTTAAAATCCTATTCATTTAGAATGATCTCGGCATACAGCTATTCACTTTGTAAAACTAACCTCAGCAGCCATTATTGTTGAATCTATACTTCTTGAAGCTTGTGCGAGTCTTCGGCTTGACTGGGAATTCAAGGCCGACTATTCTCCAGCGTCTTGCAGCTTTCAGTTCGGGGTCAAGCGTCAAGTGCTTTTCACGTCCAAGAACATCCAAAAACATGGCGAAAACACACTCCAGAACGAACGACGACTCCACAGACGAAGACAGCGCACTTTGTATCGTTCGTAAACCTACGCACGTAAAAGTTTACCACTGGACAACATGTAACCCACCCGTGGTGTTAAGTAAGTAGGATTCGTATCTTTTTACAGAAGCCTCGGGTGGGGGGGGGGAGGGGGGCTGGAATAAGATGGGGGGAAATCCGAAGAAAAATATCCCTCACTGGAAGGGAAGCTACTTGCGGGAGGTGAACACAAGTGTGGCCGTGAAAGTGATATTAACGCTCAAAATTGGCTCGCATGTCCTTAGAAAATTTCTGTATTTCATCTCTACCTGTTAGCATTCTAATTCCGGCCCATCGCGGGGCCTGTCTCGAATTTTCAAATCGAAGCCGCATTGTTCTGCATCTGCTTGTTCGCCCTCTGATTTCGGCCTTTCGGGATATGTGTCAAAGGGACGTGATAAACCCCTGAAACCCCGAGCCTCTGGAGGAAATATGGACGTAGGTTTACGGACTAAGACAGCTCATCCTATACAAACCACGGGCACTGCAAGGGGAAGTCATCCACGGGCACCTCAAGAACGCGCACCAACGCGCTAAGAGCACGCACTTACGCACTTGCTGTCCAGAGGTACAGACACCGAAGCAAGTTGCCCCGGATCCGAGCATCGCGCGGGCACCTGAACTTGTCTCTGATCAGCTGATCAGATCAGTCGTCATGCCGTCATCGCATCGCATCTCAGATCATCTCATCAGTGCTTCATTCCAAGCAAGCATTTTCCTAGTAAGAGTAGTGCGTAGCCTCGAGTTGTGTGCTGCGATAGGCCGAATTAATAACACAGTTGCCACTGAAAGCTTAGTACGAATGGCTTCTACCGAGCTACGTCTCAGCGACCACTTCCCACGCGTCGAGTCAAAGTGCACTAAACCTGCAAAGGTTTTCTTCGAATGTTTCTACGAAGCTTCAAAAATGAAAGACAGAGAGGTACTCGCTAGAAAATGTGAAGTAAGCCTTCGCCGATCACAACTGCTTTCGTCATTTAATTGTCACGTTTGGTGCTCATGCATGTAGGATGCAGAGGCAGGGCGCCGAGGCCTAGCCAAGTGCTTGAGTCAAATGGAGGCTTACGACAAATGCATGGTGAAGGCCACTGCCAAGAAGCCAGTGGAGATGTATCGGGTAAGCCTAGCTAGTGTGTCTCTTTATTATAATTCTAAATATCATAATGTACTTCTAACATACTGTGTGCGCCGTTGGCTTATATCTTGTTGTGAAACAGGTTCAGGAAGAGTACCGAGTTCGGTCCTAATTTTGATCGCTTAGGAGCTGCTGCTAGCTGCTAGGTTTATCAGACGTACTTACAGCCCACTACCCCTTCGCTTTTCTTCTCTTGTATACTTCGAATGGGACAATTAACATTTTTGGAGTAATAAACTGACCTGATGTCGTGCATGGTGCATGAGAACGTAATCGTTCTGGGTTCTGAAGGTGAATAATAAATGATAAGGTTTTTGCCTGCTCTTCTTGGTACTTGAAAAAGAGAACTCACTAACACACTACGTGCAGCTGAGGGCAGCCTAGTAAATAACTACGCCGTTTAATGAAAGTAGAGGGTAGGGGTAAGACAACGCAGAAAGAAATCCGGATTTTCCCCCTATTTCTTGTTGTTTGTTGCGAGGTGGATAAGGGCAGGCTTCTGTTTGCTTCAGGCATTGAAAGAGAATTAAAAATCATACACCATACGACTTAGTGTTAAGAACTGCTGGTGTCTGCTGCTGCTGCGGTGCTCCGAACCGCAAGTCGCCGCCTAGGCCCTTTATCCTGATGGGACAACAAAACTCCAACGAGCTCACCAGTGCACGCGCAGTTCCGAATTTCCATGGCGCAACTACAAGTCACCATCCGAGGACCACTCCCCGTCGCTGCTGTCGCTGTCACTGCCGCCGCCCACGCCGCCGTGTCCAGACGACGCAATGGCCGTGCGGCGCTGCTCCATGGCCATGGCGAGGGCGCCCGCTAAACCGCTTGGCCGCTTGGCGGCAGCAGCCGCAGCACTCGCGCTCGGCGAGACAACCTTGGCTTTGCGCAACCGAGCTTGCCCACCGCCCATCTGCAGCTCTTCCATGATGGACCGCGGCCGCGGCGTGCTTCCTGCTGGCGTTGACGCTGCTGCTAGCGCTGCCGGTCGAGTCGTAGCAGAACGCGGTGTTGCTGCTGATGCTGTTGATGCTGATGCCGTTGTTGTCGTTGTTGTTGGCGCGAGAGAGGCGCCGCCTCGCGCAGCCTGGAGCTCCGCCAAAAACGAGGCTGGCCGAGGTGGCGGTGTTGTGGCCGGCCCTTGAGGTGGCGTTGGTGCTGGTGCAGGTGGCGGAGGCGGTGGCGGAGGCACCACATTTGTGGGTGCTGACGGTGGCGGAGGTGGCGGAGGAGGGACCCCAGCAGATTCATTTTCTATTTCTAGACCTCCAACATTTCCATTGGCGGCTGGAGCAGCGACAGGTGAGCTGCCAGCAACTTTTTTCGTAGCTGTTCGCGCCGAAGAGAAAGGGTTGGTAGAACTAGACGAGGGCGGTGTTGGTGCTGACTCAGCTGAAACTCTGGGCGACTTAGGCGACGTTGCTGCACTCCGCGCAGCAAAAGGATTGGTGCTTTTACCAGCGGTGGTGGTTGCACCACCAGCTGCGCTAGCCTCGTCCTTGCCATGGCTTGGGTTAGGGTGTTCTGCCTCCGGAGCATCCGTGGCCCTGCCTTCGTCTTGTTTCGCGCGCTGCGCTACCAGTTGCTGCCCCAAGTCGGGCTGCACCGCTACTGCGCGGCCGTTTTCTTCGAGCACCGAAAAACCTCGCGCGCTGGCCGCTGCTGCCCACGCAGCGCTGTCTTCAAGCGCGGAATAGGCCTCGCGGGGGGTGAGCACTGCACTGCGCAGCTCTTCCATGAACCCAAGACCTCCTGAGCTTCCTCCTCCTTCTGCGTTCGATGCTTGCGCTGGCGGCGGCGGCGGTGGAGAAACCGACGACGTTGAAGAAGGCGCAGGCGGCAGCGGCACCGGGCATGGGGGCGATGACGTAGCACGTCCCGATCTAGTGGGCAGCGGCGGCGGTGCCACCGAATTAGCATTATTTGACGACGACGCAGTTGATGTGAACGACGGCGGCTGAGGAGGCGGGCGGTTGGGCTTGGCAGGAAGAGGCGGCGCTTCCAGGGGAACTAAGCCAAGAGAGTGCGCGACGGCCGCAGCTGCGTCGCTGGCTGCTGATTCCAACCCCCACCCACTGCTTCCGTCAGCATCATGGCCTGCAGGCGGCGGCGGCGGTGGCTGCACGGCGCTCACGAGTGGAGGCGGTGCGCGGTTCTCCTCTGTCTGCGACGCCGCGGCAGAAGAAGACGAAGCAGCAGCAGCAGCTGGAGTGGGAGGGTTACGCGCGGGCGACAAGCTCCGAAACGGTTGTTGCAAGCGACCGCTTTCGCGGGTGCCCGCACCTCCGATAGCCGATGATGATGACGCAGCCGCTTCCGAAGCACGAGTCGAAGCAGCTTTGGCCTTGCTCAGAACAGCGGCAGCCGAGGCCGCTTCTTGTGTGATGAAAGCCGTGAGTGCACGCCGCACGCCTGCACTGCGGCTCGTGCCCGGCCCTAACGCTGTCCCGGCAGCAGCTGCAGCGGCGGCAGTCATGGAGGAAGTCGTAACAGCAGCGGTGTATGCAATGTCCTCGTCTGTTCCCGCAGTTGCTGCCTCAACCTCAACTCCTGGTGCTAATAATGCTGCAGCTGGGTCGTCCGCTCGTGCAGCGCTCATATCGTTCGCTGGCGGCACCGCACCCGTATAGAGACGGCCAGGGTCCGCAATCGCAAGGATTGGGTGACCCTGCCCGGCGTGCGCCGCATTCGCCGAGCGCGCAGGCCCCACTCGAGGCACGAGGCCAGCGGTAGCGCGCCGCAGCGCAAGCAATCGCATAGGAGTCCACGGCAACAGAAACCCTGTGGCAGTGCCCGTGCGGGGCCCATCATCGTAGCCTCCTCCTCCTTCTTCTCTTACGCTAGATTCTCCAGCCTCATGGCTAGCCTCGTGATGAACTCCGGCAGTGGCATCTAAGGTAGCAGCAGCGCCCAACCCTCGCGCGTCGTGATGCATGTGCAAAGGCTGAAGCTCAACCAGCTGTCGCTCAGTGCGCGCACTTGGTGCATTAGTTCCTGGAGCAGCGGAAGCATTCAGACGGGCATCAATGTTCCGAAGCAAGAGTTGCCTCAGGTCTAGCATTGCCAGCACTAGAGGCGTCTCAAGGGACGATGTCGGCTCTCCACTTGAAGAAGCACCAAGTTGGTCTGGTTCGTTTGAAGTTGTGTTAGAACCTTCTTCTGCACTGCCTTCGCCGCTGCGGCCCACATCCGACGGTTCACCCTGGCCAATTGAGCCTTCAGGTGCAGTCTCGCTAACTGTAGCAGTACTCGACGACGCAGCAGCAGCAGTTGTGGAAGTCGAGGCAGCAGCAGAAGGCAATCGTTTCGCTTCTTTCTCCGCGTCTCCCATCGGCAAGGGGGCATCAATCAGCGAGTAATGGTGCATTAGGCCGCGTCCCACTGCCAAAAACCCTTGCAACGACGTGTGGTTCCCGTCCCAGCTCAACTCTTCCAAACCAACGCCACCCCAACGGCTCGCTTCGGTCGCAGCCGCCGCGCAGCGCCCTGGGGTGCTACTAGTGCTGCTAGCAGCTAACGTCCTGTTCCTACTACTAGCGCTGCCGCTGCCGGTGCTGTTACCGTTGTTGTTGTTGCCACCGCCGCCAGCTGCAGTGACGGCAGCGGCACGTGCTGCGAGCGCAGACGCTTGCGACGTCAAGGCATCTTCGAGCGCGATGGCGAGGGCGTCGCCAGCATGGTTTTGGCTAACGTCCAACACCTTGAGGTTACGAGTTGAGAAGAAAAGAGTTTTGTTAGAAGAAAAGAGGTAGATTAAGCGAACTGGCTGAACTGCCTAATCACCATCACGGCCGCTGCACGAACCCTACAGTAGTAATTAGTCCAAGCTACCCCCCCCCCCTCCCAACACAGCGCACTTTACCCGCAAGCTGAGGTTTCCGGCGAGATGGCGCACGCAGGTGGCTGCAGCTACGCCAAGCCGGGCCCCAGACTCGCCCCGTAAGCACAGCCGCACGAGCCGCAGAGGAGTGGCGGGCACCCACACCGCTCGCAGCGCAGACGCCCACGCGGGCGCCTTGGTAGGCGTCGCAGCCGCAGCAGCAGAAGTGCTCACTCGAGGCGACGGAGACGAAGGGGCTGACGCACGTCGTTGCGGCGTAGTAGTTGAAGCAGTGACGTCACCACGAGGCGCAGGACCCAGCAGATTGCCCAAAGCAGTGCCGAGAGCGTTCGCCGCAGTTTGCCCAAACCAACGCGTGTGAAAGTCTACAGCCTGCGAATCAGGGAAGAAATAAGTGGGAGGACGGTGATAAGCACACGCATACCACATGTACGCATGTACAGGCAAGGCTGCAGCAGCAACGGAAACAACTGCACGCGTTCTGCACGCGCGTGCGCACACACATACAAGCACCAAAAAAGGAGTTCGTAAAGTGCTACGTCTAAAATCGAAAAGAAAAGGACACGTGATGCGATCGTCTACGAGGTATGCGCCAACATGTGCCTCACGAAAGCGCGTGCCTCACCTGCACAGCGCTGCCCAAGGACAGGCCAACCCAGCCCGCGAGCGCGTGCCTTTGCGTGATGGCGTTCAACACCCCCACCAAGTCCTTCTTTTTCAGCGCGCACGCGTCGAGCTTCAAGCTCGCGATCGGCGAACACCGCCGCCGACGCACCACACGACTGCTGCTGCCCAGGCTGGCGATTGGTTGCTTCCCTTGGTACGTGGTCGCAACGCGGTCTGCGGTCCAGCGCAAGTCCAGGGGAGGACACTCGTGGGCGCAGCATTTCGCCAAACAGGCGCCGAGTTTGCCCGTGCCCAACGCGTTGTTCGCCAAGTCCAGCGCTAAGCCACGCCCGCCGCCGTCTTCGTTACCCCACGACCACTCGTCTTCGGAGACAGCGACAGCGGATGCTTCTGCTTCTGCTTCCACGGTGGCGGCGGCGGCTGCCTTTGCAGTTTCTGAAGAAGAATTAGAAGAAGAAGAAGGAGGTGCCGCTCGCGTGCCGGCTAAACTTCCTGTGACCCGCGCACACAGCGCTCCCACACTCCCCATTAATGGCATCAGGAGGGCTTCTAGGCCTCGATCACTCATGGGAGAATAGTCGACGTCTCCGCTGACCCCATTGCCGCCAACCCCACTGGGCCCAGGCACAACGCCACGTAAGATCACGCTCCGCAGAGGCCCCCCAAAAGGCCAGCCAGCAGCGGTGTTTTGTTGATTGTGTTGTTGATGCGAGCGCAGGTTTGGTTGTTCCGACGAACTGTCAAAGCTGCTGAATTCGCCATTTTGAAGGGGATCAGCTGCTGTTATCTCGTCTTCTGCTACTGACGACCAGCCTTCCTTTCTTGTCTTTCTGCTGCTGCTATTTTTGCTACCGCTGCTGTTGTTGCCACCATAATAAGTTTCAGCGACGGTTAAGCCACTCCCGTCGTCGCCTTCGCCTTCGCCGAAAGGGCCCGCCGCAACACCGTTGGCACCCAGTGACGTGTGGTCGTGGTCGAAGAACGGGTCGTTGAAGAGCTTCGCGGCACCTTCGGGCGTGCCGCGCAAGAGGCCGCAGCAGCCCAAGGCCAGGAACTGGCCCAGCGTAGCAGCGGCAACGTCAGGCAGCCGCGACCCGGACAAGTCCAAAGTGTGCAGCGTGCTCGCCAGCCCCACAAGTCGAGGTGACGATGACGGTGCACTATTACTACTAGTAGCAGTCGCTGGGGCTGGTGCTGCTCCCGAAGGAGGCTTGGCAGCACCAGACGACGCACCAGGTGGCGGCGACTTCGCCTGCAACAAGGGCGGCGGCAGAGTCGCTCGGCTAGCGTCCAGGGAAGGTTTCAAACCTAGCCGGACGACAGCTGCCAGGTCAAGGTGGCAATGGGCGAGGTCCAGCACACGGAGCGCACTGGCGCTGCTCAGAAAATTGGCGGCCAGGCAGGTGCTGGCGTGCCGCCCCAGTTTGTTGCCCCGCAGCCTCAAACTCACGAGTTGGTCGCGGTACGCGGTACTGGCCAGCAGCTGGTTGCAGAGTCTCGCGAAGGGCAGTTTGAGCATGTCGTGCGCGTACAGTGGCTTGGGGGCCTGAGAAGCTACTAAGGCAGCGCTTTGGGCCGCTGCAGCCGCGGAAGCTGCGGCATTTGCTAGAGGAGTTGTACCGGTAGCAGTAGCAGAAGCAGTAGCAGGAGAAGCAGCAGGAGCAGCAGCAGCAGCAGCAGCGGTGTTACTGGCCGAAGTAACGTCCGCACTCGGACCTGAATTGGTCGCGACATCGCCTTTAGAGTTGGCGCTACTAGGGTCACCACCTGTCCAAGCAGGAAGAGCACTGCCTGACCCTGCACTCGCGGCATCTGCGGCAGCCGCCGCGTTCGCAGCCGCGGTGGCAGCGTCTTGGTGGCATTTCGCTAAGGCAGCGGCAACCACGGCGGCGCCGCCCCGTTTTTCTTGTTTGCGCCATGCGGTGTGAAGCTTACTTGCGGACCTTCCGGCGTCGCCTTTCACGCCGCAGTCTTCCAAATCAAGTGACCTTAGCACTACGCGAGGCACCACTGCCACCACACCACTGCCACCGCCATCGCCAACGCCACTACTGCTAGTGCTCAAGCGCTCGCTGCTGGAGTCGTTCATACTGTTGCCTTCACCCCCTGTGTCAACGCCACTGCCCTCGTTTTCTTCATCGTTGGTGCCACCGAGGAGCGCGCCCACGAGGAGGTTGAGACCAGCCGAGCCAAGCATAGGGTTTCGCCCAAGGCACAGCGCCGCTAATCCTGGCCCTATTAGACCACCACCACCACCACTGGTATTGCTCGGGGACCCCAGAGCAACGTCCAGCTTCTTCGCATTGAGGCCAGCGCCTCGCACACTGAGCCTTGTCACGGGCGCTGCAGTCGTAGCGAACAAGCATGGGCCATGCAAGCAAACACGCGTGCGCATACAAAATGAAGGATTAAGTCAATGAGAGACGAGTAAATGCTAAAAGGTGGCCGCGGAACGAAAAAGTGGAATGAAAGAAGAAAAAACAGAAACAAAAAGGCGCCTGCGCGCACTCATGCTCTTTACCTTCGCTGATCGCGGCACTTGCCCACAGGCCTGCGAAACCATTCACATCCAGTGGTACGCCATCGCTCACCACCGCACCAAACTCGGCGGCGTGCAGCAACATCGCTGCGAGCGCGCCGGTTTCCGCACTCGACGGTGCAATCGCTGGCCACACCGACGGAGAATAGGCACGGGCAGAGCTACTGCTGTTGCTGCTGCCAACGCTGCCGCTGATGAGGCCGCTCCCACCGCTCACCATTCCGCTGCTGCTGAGCCCACTGCTGCTGCTGCTGCCGTGGCCGCCACTGTGGACCCACCAACCGAGTGCGGCAACGGGGTCCATCATATTAGGGCGCGACGAAGCGGAGGCGGCAGTGTCTACATGGGGGGGAGGTGGGCGCGGGTCGGCAAAGCAACGAGAAAGGTCGAGCACTGCCGAGCCTTGAGGCATAGCTTTCTCTGCTTCAGCTGCTGTTGAAACTGCTTCGTCGTTACTCCGGAAGTCGTTATCACCTCTTAGAGTAGCTGCACTCCTTGGGTTAGACTCGTATACCTCTTCTAGGAAATTCCGCAGGGTAGCTCGCACCTGCACATTGCCGCTGCCTGTGCTGCTGCTGTGCAGGCTGACACTGCCTTGGCTCAAAGCAGACCTATCGGCGTTGCTACTCATGCTGCTGCTGCTGCTGCTGCCACTAGTGCTACTGTTGCCCGCAGCTTTGTCTCCGAGTTGGTACGCAAGCATGCCTTCGTACACCAGCGCATGACCTTCCGCGGTGCCGGCTATATTGCGCCACGCAGCGTCTCCAAATGACTCAAACCGCTGCCGCGACGCCCCACCGTCGTGAGTTACCCCCAGCGCGCCTACAATGGGGAGCGCTCCAGGTGGCAAAGACGCGGAAAGGCGCCGCGCGTTGCCTGACGCAAGAAGTTTCGAGAAAGTAGCGATGGAAACGATTGAGGTATGGAAATGAAACACACTCAATTTACAAGACTCAATCATCACGTTAAAAGATGCACAAAAGGAAAAATGCGTGTTATACAGCGGTGTTTACCGTAGATGCGGTGCATGAGCTCAAGCCCGTCCGCCGGTGGGGGCCGCTGCAGCGCCGCCCCCACCGTTCGTCTCTCGGCGTCGTGGTGGGCTTGCGCGAGCCGAGCCAAGCCGTCGTCGGGGTTCTCGAGCAGCACGCGGAAGTCTTTGAAAAGCAACTGCAGCGGCTGCTGGGAATGGTGCGTGCTCGAAGAAGCCGAGGCGAGTGCTGCAGCGGCATCCTCGCCAACCTCCGCCTCAGTAGCGCCAGTTGCAGCAGCAGCAGCGGCGGCAGAAGCAGTGACAGCTGCATTGGGCGCAGACGGCCGACGGCCAGTTGCGCTGTTGACGGTTTGTGCAACGGAAGCCATCAGGGCGCGGCCAACTGAACCCGAGCGACCAGTTGACCCTCCACGCTCTTCTTTCCCTCGCGTGCTGCTGTTCTTGTTGTCAGCATTTTGCTTGCGCGAAGACCGTGGTGGAACATACGCTAGGGCGCGGAGGTCATACAAGTGTGCTGCTTTGGTTACAGCCAAGTTGCCGAATAGTGTCTTTTTCAGAAACCACACGAAGTATTTGCCCAAGACGAACAACCGCGGTTGCACCACATTCTATGGCAGACATCCGACCAAGCAGTGCAGTTGCGTGAGGGGTTGCTGCGTAGGGAAGTCTATACTGCTTGAGAAGGCTTTCTTGAAGGGGGGTGAAGTTCAAAAAGGAAAATCGCAATTATGTCTTTATTTAGAAGAATTTTGCAACTATACGCATAATTCACCCAACAGTCGCGTCTATACAACAAGGATGATACCTTTTTCTTGTGCAGACGATTCACCCAAATTGCGATTTCGGGCTCGAATCCGATTAAACTTCGCACAGCCGTCCGCTCGTCAGCGGTGGCAACTCGAGGGACTAGCCCAGACATTTCTAATCTTAAGTTGAGAACCTTATCAAGACGGGTTTGAAATAATTATGAGCTTTTCATTTCAAGATGATGCCCGAGACTAATCTTTGAGTCGCATGGTTTGGAAGATTTGGAAAGGACAACAAAGAGGGACAAACAAGAAACAGAGACAGCGTACCAATGTAGTACATGCATAAATATCATATCGAAATCTCTCATCTCTCTCGTCTCGTCGCCACAAGTATTTTGCAATGGCACGATCAACCTGCGTAATCATCGGCGAGGGCATCCGTGGGGAGCTCTCCTTTGACCAGGTTGACATAGAAAGAAGTTTCTCTGTTTACATAGTGTTTCAATTTATGCTCTTCTACTCGGCGAGTTCTCGCGCTCCTCGAGTGCTTCTCATACATCAACTAATTGCTAGTCCTGCCTATCATGCTCTGTGGTCTCTATTATGTGGTTGACCGCCTCACATGTACGAAACGTGTGTGTCGCTGGACTATGAATATTCAGGCACAGGAAGACGCACCAACACGAATTGATGGCACCATCGAGGGTTTGACACCGGGCAGCCACGCCATCTCCGTGCACACCTTTGGCGATTTCTCCCAAGGTCTCACATCTGCAGGTGGCATTTTTAACCCGTTCGGCAAAAACCACGGCGCGCCTGACGATGAAGAGCGCATGGCAGGCGACTTGGGAAATGTAGAAGTGGACGCTACCGGCCGATGCACCGTGCACTTTGAGGTATTCCCACGCCCCTTCAAAAACTTTCAAAAATAAAAATTCTTATTTGAGCTATTCGATACCTCTCTCTTGCTCCGTACGCACCTCCGAGAGTCGATATTCACACACTTATCATCATATTTTATTTCAAACTATCTTGTTATTGAACCGGCGCTACTTTACTAGAGTCGCTGCTTCGCCTTTGTCTCTGTGGCGCTAGCAGTGCTATGTGGCTTGCCAACATTGTCTTGCAAAGGGAGGGCCGTTGTGTGTGTTTGAAGGGAAGAGGTCGTTCATTTCATGGATGGCCTTCTACCTGCAACCCCCTGCACCGTCTGCCCTCTTGACTGTCTACATCACTTCCTAGTGTTTGCGCTGTCTGATTCTATTTGATGGCCTCATCTTTTCCTCCCTACTCCGCGCTAGCACCTTCCATGACCCAATTTTATATTTCATAAACCGGCGCTACTTTACTAGAGTCGCTGCTTCGCCTTTGTCTCTGTGGCGCTAGCAGTGCTATGTGGCTTGCCAACATTGTCTTGCAAAGGGAGGGCCG
>Ga0307930_1000847_pt1 | contig 24578 bp, 10 predicted proteins | sample OrgLakmetageno46_FD_203161 | JGI IMG/M metagenome (GOLD analysis project Ga0307930, IMG submission 203161) | Saline water microbial communities from Organic Lake, Antarctica - #46 | ecosystem: Environmental > Aquatic > Non-marine Saline and Alkaline > Saline | place: Antarctica: Organic Lake...
ATGATTTGATTTACTTTTATTAATTGACACCCCCTGTCACCGTCCAGTTATGCTATATATACAAAGAAAATTCTTTAAGTAGTTATACAGAACATAAGTTATAACTGGACGGTGACAAACCATTGAGGATATTGAGCATCAGGGTCTGCAGGTTGGTGTTGGCGACACCGTCTGCGGGCTTCTTCTTAGAAGATGCGGGCAAAGCTTCTTTCTCGCTTTCGCCGGCTTCTTCAGCACCGCCTTCATCTTGAGCAACTTCATTTGCTTTCGCTCCCCCCCCTTTCAAGCCTTTCTGTGCAGCCTTCAGCCGCGTCCGTGGCGGAGAAGCGCTGCGCTCGGCACCTTCTTCCGCAGAAGGGCCATCTTGAGATGATTTCGCAAAATCACTTTCGGTACCAGAATCCGCATCGGAATCTGATGCCTCAGGCGCCGGTGGCGCCACCCCTGCAGGTTGAGAAACCTTGCAGAGGTTCAGATATTCGCTTTCTATAACTGATGCATGCTCCAGGGCTTCGCCATCATTCGCAGCCATCAAAACCAAAAGCGCATGCTTGATCACGTCGTCAGCAATGTTGACAGGCACGGGGCAATTGCTGGTGACGATGTTCATATCGAGCAAGAGCTTGAGGGACGCTGCGGCGTTGTACGAAAATTTACTTCCGTTGCACCATTGCCATCTTCTGCACAAAGAGAATGATGGACACTAGAGCGAATAATTTAGCTCGAGTATTACTTTGGAGTGAATGACAATGTCAAGAAATTCACACCACACACAGAGAGAAGTATCGAATCACTAAGAGACGATAAGTACTGGACCGAATAACCTTTATTGGCGCACTAATACTCAGAGCCCTTTGATGAACTTGTATATTAAGTTATAGGTTGAGTAAACTCAACCTATGCAAGCACAGATGCGACAAGCGATGCCGAAAAGATATTTCTGTCCGATTGACCTCGGTCTCGGTGACCAATTCTCTGATTGGTGCACAACTCAACAGAATATGCGCAACAATTTGTGTGCCATTTGGTGCAGAAACCATGGAGAACGATCCATGTACCGTCGGGACGGCGAGAAATTACACTGCAGGGACGGGGGACAGGTAGTACACGTCAGCGCAAGCCAAGGAGCGGAACAGGCAGGCTTTTCAGCGCAGAATGGCTCAGAAGGCGTCGAGGATTCATGTCGCCGAGCAGGAGACGTCCCAGATTTGTGGAGCCGAGCAGACGACTTCGAGGATTTCTGGAGACGAGCCTCGGCTCCGGGCCGCGCTTGTTGATCTCGAAGCAATGAAGATGCTTATGGCTCGCATCACGGCCACTCTCCATGCACTTCATTTCACTGTGATAACTCCGAGGTGCTCGCAGCAACCACCAATAAACCATGCTCTCGCGGACCTTATCGCGAATTTGGCGAGCGAAAGATCTAGCGCACATTCGTGGTCCGAAGAGGAAAAACACAACGATATAAGGGCACTAGCTGCCCATCGTGTGGGCGAAATGGTGTTGTGCGAGCGGGCGATGCGTTCTTTCCGGGTAATCGACAACGAGGTACATGATATTTTATGATATAATACAAGAGAAAATCTAGAGCTGTGTGCACTTCGATTATAGGCACAGCCCTCTCGAGTTAAATTTCACTTCAATGACACTGGACTGCTATAGATGTAAATGGGATAAATAGAAATAGAGCGGGCGAGACGCAAACTCTTCGAAACACCCATTCTAGACACCGGAAGGTCAAAATAAGGCTAGGTGGGCCACTTTGAATCACTACTATCACTTCTATGGCCATTCGGTCATGTTTGCCGGATTACCTCCTCTTCTTGTATGAGCTGTACTTCTGTGTGTTTCTAGAAGGAAAGCCCAGCCTACGCGATGGCAAGTACTTTTAGTAGTAGTACTCTGAGTATAATCCATCGGCCGTTTGAAGTGCGAGGTAATACTAAATTTGACCGGAATTTATAGTCATCACCTGGGACCCATAACGTTTAAGCTGGGGTGTTTAAGATTACTTAGAATACTGTCCGACCAGAGCTCAATCAATTGAAGAAGTTTCTGTATAGCACGGTAAGACATCGGCTTTTGAAGCAGTTCACTCCTCTGCGGGTGGGGCATCTTCTCTTGAGCAATACTTTCAGAAGACTGACGATCGAGCTACTATGGACCGCTACCATCACTTCCATGGCCACACGGGCACGTGGTTCTGATTAGCTCTTTTTCTGGTACAAGTTTTCCGTCTGCTCTTCTAGTTTTGCTTCATATTTCTGCCTGTTAACCTTTTAATTCCGGCCTCATGGGGCCTGCGTCAGAAGAACTGTATTACTGCAGACATTTTGTATTATTTCATGGCCGTTTTGATACGTGTTCTCATTTAATTTTAATTCTAACTCTACTTGTGCTATACTCCTCGAGTTGGCTTGTAAGGTGAAGAAGTAAACAGCTGGCAGCTGGTAGCTGGTAGGCAATAAACTTCACTCATAACTCATAATTTTCCGAAACTCAGCCCAGTCAGACTTGCTCTGGAGGATTCATCAATACGCAGCATCCTGTAATTTTCTGATGTTTCTTTACAATTGGGGAGTATAATCTAATCCTATCTAACCTAATTTAATCCAATCCAATCCAGCCTAATCTTATCTGCCTTACCTTATCAGCCTCATCTTATTTAATTCTTGCTTTATGGGCTCTTTAAGTATGCTTATTTCTAAATTTGTGATATATCCATCGAAGCCGGAATCAAACTCTCAGATTTTATGAAACTAGGACATAACAAACCTGTGGAGCTACCCGCACATGGAAATTTCAAATTAATCACTATCCAGTGATTCCAAAATGAACTTGATGACATCAGGATTTTCAAAGTAGCATGAGTGCGCCTGTACCGCAGAGAGGTATTCCGTCATGCTTGCTTCCAATTCCGATACCTGCAGAACGTAGTCAATACGGTGGGCTTCCTGAAGTTTGCGCCGCATGGCCTTGGCTACCTCAGCCTTTGTTTTTGCGTCGTCGTCGGCAGGACCCAATTTTTTACGAAAATTTCCGAATATTCCCCCCACATCGTCCTGCAGAGAAGCAAGATCTGAAACATGCGCTCCGTACTGGGGTATCCTTGTTTCAAAACACTTCAAACAAAAAGTCGTCTTCTGAGATGCAGATTGAGTTGAAGCAGTCCCGTCCACCGCTTTACTGGAACCGCTGCTTCGGCCATAGTCAAACTTTTTGAGTTCTTCTCCTCCACTTCCAGCCCACAGTCCAGTAAACTTGTCACTCCACTCAGTTGACGCATCGGTAACGATTTGTTTCATTTTAGCTTGTTGGTCTTGGAACTTGTTCGTGGCTTTGCGCCATTTGACGTGAATGCGATCGTCACCCGAAACTGTGTTGATAAAAACCGGTAAGGGAGGCTCCATCCTCGATGCTCGCAACGAAATTAAAGTGTTCTTCTCGGCCGTAGAAGTTACTGACTGTACTTCATCTGGCTCCCGGTGTTGTGTTACTCCAACAGAAGTGTCCTCAGCAGATGTCCGTGCTCCTGCAGCTTCCTGTGGGGTGGTCTGATGCTGACACGGTGCAAGTAATGGCTCAAGCCTATAAGCGACTGGATCATTTGGGTGAAAGACATTTCGCATTGACTTCGATATTCGCATCTTTGTTACACGCTCGTTCAGCCAAGATGGGTCGTCCTCTACGGTATTCATGAACACTGCAACTGGGGAGCCCATAGCCATGAAATACTGGGGAACAAATGGTATACGTTGAGTTTCAGGGAGATTATTCGATGACAATAGCTCAAAGAGAATAACAGTTCCAAGTGAATGGCCGGCCACGGACACGTTTTCTGGATTCCAGTCAAGGTTGCATTTCGAGAAGACTTGAAAGACGTTGACCAGCCCCTCAGTAACCGTGTCCAAAATGACCTTACGCCACCGGGGAGTGAGAAGTAACAAGCCATCAAGCAAGGCTTCGTTCGCAAATTGGCGCATCATTGGAATGCTAGGGAGGGTTGATTGCGCCAACTCGTCTTTCTTTTCTTGAACTCGGTGGAACCACTCGACGGGAATGAACTCTGTCTTGTAGTCTTTGTCCGCGTTCAAGTCCAGGCTAATAGAACGCATCCGCGTGACAGATTCCTTGAAGGGCGGCAATTTCGTGTTTCCTTTCGAAAACATTGACTCGCCAATGCCGTGCACGACGAGAACTAAATGTTTGGCTGGCTTTTCGTCGTTGGCATCGTCTTCTTCGGAGGGGCCACCCCATCCCCGTGAGAGGACAATGGGCAGACTAAAGAAACTACCAATGACTCCTTTAGTCTTGGCGCTCACTGCGATTTCAGAACCTTCGTTGCACGAAAAAGTAACCGAGTATGTTGGTGTTTCAAACGAATAGGGTGCACTCATACGGCTTTCGCTACTAGCTGCAGATGACGACGTATCGGCTGACGAAGAGGGCGTCTTCACATGCGATGCCGCGAAGTTTAAGTACTCTTTCTCAACAACCGCATCATCTTCGACTGGTAGAGGGTGCCACTGTTGGGATCGCGTATAGCACCATATGCTCGGTCGCACAGTCACGGGCTCGCCGGGCCAATATCGGGGAGTCATCAACCTGAGACTAAGGTCTAGCTGCCAACGCCCTCCGCGTACGCCAACGGTACCTACGACATCAACATAACATTAGCGCTAAATATCAAACGCTAGAAATTCACTAGGATAAGTTATGCCCGTAATACATTTATAATATGGGCGCGTGGGCGCACCTTCTAGTTGAGCCGCAATTTTCTGTTGATCTGCCGAACGCAGTGCTGTCCATTTTATGTTCTCACTATCGCCGCCTTTGGCAGAAGAAGGAATAAGCCACCTCGTGGAATCCATGTAGACAATTTAGTGCTAGAAAAATAAGATGTGCTCCTGGCTTTTTTAATGCGGCGGAACCTTCGTGCATACGCTGTACGCTGTCTTGGGTCTTGGGGTGCGAGTTGCGAGTTGCGAGGTCTGTGTTCGGAACAACAACTTTACTTGAGTTGTATTGATTGTACGTATTGTACTTACTGTAGTCGACGAACACGAGAATTCTGACCAGAAATGTTTTCCGCACTAAATGCTATATTGGGGCATGAAAATCCGTGCATGGCGGAACAAAACAAACGAACGAACAACAATACAAACAGCAGATTCCGTACGTAGACTTCCGTAGATCGCGTGTTGTAGATAAACCGGTAGACTCTGGCTAGCTAGAGGTATGAGGTATTGGCTTGAATTGGTCCATGTTGAGCCAATCATGAGGTATTCAAGTCCGTAAGGCTTCTTCTCATGAGGGCGCCTATATTGGTATGGCTGGGCCTGGTCAGTACTCTTGTTACAAACGTTCAGTTTGTGCCTGCTTCAGCCTACGTTGATGCTGCTTTATCGCAGCAGACTAACCGCAAGCTCGGCACGGCCTATGATTGTAACTTTGACACGGAAACATTGTGTGAATTCTATAACTATGACCAAGAATGCTGGCAGACTAGGCAAGGCACCACCAAAACCAACAAAAATGGAACAACGGGCCCCACTTTTCCTGATGGAGGCAGCGGCTCTTATATGTACAGTGAAATGAAAGGCTATAATATGGGTCCAGGCACTACAGCAGTCATTGACTTAGACATCGGCGAAACTCCTATATGGGGAGTTAGCTTCGCTTACTTTTTGCTGGGCCCGGGTATTCAGAACGTTTCTTTCCAGAGTTCGTTAGACAACTCCTCTTGGGTGATCTTACGCATGTGGACAGCGGAGGTGCAGAATTCTACATTGGATAGCTGGCGAAATGTCACTGTAGAAACGCCCATAAATACGCGATATTTACGCTTTTCCAATGCCCAGCCGAATCCAAGTCAGGTGGCAGATCCGGACTACCGCGATGCCGCGTTCGATACCTTTTCACTCATTCCTCCGTCGACCTCGTCGCCTACTATCACGTCGCAACCCTCGCAGTTTCCTTCATTGTTGCCGACGCTGGTGCCTTCGAATCTTCCAAGACCTCCGCCAACTCTTTTGCCTTCATCATATCCATCCTCTGCTCCATCGCTCTTGCCAGTCTCCTTGCCCACTTTTGAGCCTTCTCCTGGTCCAACCTTGGCGCCCACGCTGCTTCCCTCGTCGCAACCCACTCTTATTCCTACTATTCAGCCAACAGGAGCACCTACGATTGCCCCTTCGGTAGAGCCTACCGCTTTACCCACGATTCCACCCACACCTGCTCCTTCGTCCACTCCAAGTTTGCTACCAAGCAATGTGCCTTCACTGTGGCCAAGTTCAGTACCTTCGTTGGTGCCCTCTCGTGCTCCTTTCCCGGTACCCACTGCATTGCCCTCAGCTGCTCCTTCATTGCTGCCTTCTTTGCTGCCAACTTCGTTGCCAACACTGACTCCAACGCTGCTTGATGTCTTTGTAAATGCTTCACATCACTACGGCGCGCAAGGAGGCGATACAGTATTGATCCAAGCAAATAATTTAAATGATGTAGATACGTACTCCTGCCGATTCTTGCGTGCCGACGACTACAACGTCACAGCTTCGTTTGAATCGAGCGAATACTTCATGGACTCTCCAGCAATGATATTGGGAAAAGATACAGTCCAATGTGCCACTCCAGCCTGGGGAGCTATGTTTGCTGCGGCTAGGACTCGGCTGCTGCTTATAATTGAAAGCGGTACTTCAATTTTTTCTCATGATCGTGTTGAAGCACTTGGCTACAATTACACTTTTTATGGGGCGTGGTACTTGATTGAAACAAGAGGCATTATGCAGCATGGCGCTAGGGGAGGCGATATGGTAAATATGTCTTTATTCGGAGTCGACGCGAGCGCGGATTACTATTTGCAATTTTCAAGTGGCAGTGATATTTTGAGCGGAAATTGCACCATCCTACAACCGCTCGTAGCGAGGAGCACCTTGGTCTGCACTACCCCCAGTTGGGGGACACATTTTAAGGCCACTAACACGAGTGTGAGATTCATCCGCATGGCCCCTAGTTCCTTGGATGTGGAAATCATTCCCGCCGCATATGATATTCGAGGTCTCGCATGGGACTTTGATTTTTATGAGGTTCAAAGCGGGGTATTGTCTTACCCAAACGAAAATGGTCCAGGCGGATTGGTTAGTGGCGGTGAAGTTGTTAAGTTGGCTGTTTATGGCTTTGATGCGCAGTCGTTGTACTTCTGTCGATTCACTTCGATATCAAACGAAAACTTTACGGTTGATTCTGCGTATGTCTACCCTGATTCCCCAAACGAAATGTCATGCATCACACCTACTTGGGTGGAAGTTGCAAGCTTGACGCTACTAGAGATCATGAAGGATTCAAATAAAATTCAGGTAGTCAAGCCGGCGTCACTTGGGCAAGAAGAAACTCTATTTCTTTACGAACAGGTACTCGCCGTCGCGAACTATTCCACAAATACTACAACTGAAGTGGAAGCTACCGGCGGTCAATCTCTCAAGTTTAGTGGTCTCTTTGAATCCAATGAGCTTTACCGGTGCTACGTCTTTGACGAGAAGGGTAACACGCTCTACTCTGAGGGTGTTGCACCGGTTTCGATGTCTCTTCTTGAGCTTGAGGTGCCAGCCTGGGGATATCATTTTCCAGCTGCCAAAGTCAGATTACGAGTTCAAATCAAAGACGACTCAAATGATGATTCGTTGAATGCGACGTTGCGCCGAAAATACATGCGGCGACGGCTGGCTACGACTGATGATGGTGATCTTTGGTATGATGCTGGTGGTATCGAGTTATCGTTCAAGTTTGAAGCGGTGGTCTTGGGGTATGACGTAGGGGTAGATTATGGCTCTTTAGGAGGAACAATGCTTAACATCACTGTGCCAGGCATGAACCAAACATTGGGTCATTCGTGCCAGTTTGTCATTAACGGCAGTGTTGTAAATGCAACTGAGGTGGTTGAAACATCAGTATCAAGCCTCCAGTGTCGTACTCCTGAATGGGGCATCGAAAATTGTGCCGCCTTATCAGAGCTTCGAGTCATTCAAGATGGTGTAACTTTGGACACAGGCTCAGGTTTAAAGTCATACGACTTTTTCGAAGCACTCTCTGGAGTGGAGCTTTATCCTAATAGAGCAAATGGAGGGGGAGCTGCTGGAGGAGAGGAAATTTTATTCAGTGGTGCTGGGCTCTGTGTTAATCCTCTTCGATTTTCGTCTCTCTATTGCCGATTTATATCCAATTTGAATTCATCCAATTTTATGGACACAAATGCCACTATCTCGTCTCTTTCTGAAGTGAACTGTAGTACTCCTGCGTGGGGACTTTCGTTTGCGGAAGACAGCGTGCACGTGGTGTTGGCTCGGGAGGACTATTCAAATGGAGGTGTCGTGACAGCCTTGCCTGAGGCCAATTTTATCAATTACGTCTTTGATTGCTGCATTGAGCGCTCTCTTGTGTTTGTTGGGAATACAAATGTCCCTGGGCCAGCTCGTGGAGGACAATTTGCCTATTTTGTCGTAGATTCTTGGGACGTGCCATTTCATTTCAATTTCGAAACAGGCGCTGCACTTAGCGTTGGTATGTTGCTCAGTGATAGTTATGGATATGCTTGGAGCAATGCAGCAAATTTCGTCGCAGCTATCAATGTCACGTCATTCCGCAGCGAAAATACATCCGCCGCGGATCTAACCGCTTTGAATAATGCGTCAGGTGGTGTACTTTCAATTGTAACCCCTCCAGGAGTTGGTGCCGAGCTCGATGTGTCGGCGATATTCGACGAGCTTCCATTATTGAACTTCCTCGCTAACGACTCTTACTCTTACAGCGCACCTTTGGTAACAAGCGTCACGAACGATGCAACTGCAGGCACGTCTGGTGTGACAGAAGGTGGATATAATCTCACAGTTCAAGGCGTAAACTTCGGTGGCAGAGATTTTGACCCAATCGTTTACATCCTGGGCACTGATGGGGTTTTCTTTACATGCAGGTCGACGGAATGGCGCAATGACACTGAAGTGGGTTGTATAGGGATGCCAGGAGGGACTGGTAATTTGTTGCAAACTTTTGTGGAAGTCGGTGGTACCAAAGGAAGTTCCAGTGGGTACTTTTCTTACGAAGTTCCTTCTGTGACATCGGCGGAAAACCTCAACTCAGATGGAGCACAGTATCACCCAACGAAAGGAGGGGTGATTGTCACCATCACAGGCACAAATTTCGGCAGCGTCATTGAGGAAGTGGAGATCAAAATCGGCAACAACTACACTTGCCTCATTGGAGAGACTCCAGTCTCAAACCCTGGCAAAGGTTTGATTTATTGTGAACTTCAACCTGGCACAGGAAGCGATGGGCTGCGCGTGGGTGTCAAGGGCTTGTTTTCTCAACCTTATCCATTCGCCTATGACTCACCAACCGTGAGTCTCTTGACGCCTTCGTCTCAAGGCGATGTGAAAGGTGGCCAACAGCTTGTGGTGCAAGGTACAAATTTTGGCAACGACGCAAGACAAATTAGAGTTTACCTCCAGGGCGCAGGGAACTTTTCGCGCGAATGCGAAGCTGTGGACGTGCTTGTAGTACATAGCATTGTAATTTGCGAATACCCTTCGTATGCCAACTTGGTACCTGACGGCAGTGGCGGGTTTGAGCAGGTAGCTATCAAGGTGGGCTCTGCCAAGGGCACAGGCCAGGAGATTGACGTTGTGGTGGATGTAAACGGGCAGCGGTATAGAGACAAGGATGGCTTTGCGTACTTTGATGACACAGGCTTCTTTTCAGTGCTTGCGGAATCCACCCTTACGCTGAGGCTGCCACCCAGCCGTGCCGAAATGTTCATGGAATACACTACGAACAAAGGAATGTGGGCAGGTGGTGTGCATCGGTACGAAAACGAGTACTTGACCGACGAAGATTACATCCGGGTGCTGCTCACGGACGAGGAACAAGAAGCAATCAGCAACGGTCTCACAGCAAACGTGGAAGATAGCGAAGAGCTTGGCATTGAAGTCTTCGCGAAGGGAATGCTGTGGGTTACCAATTGGGGACACGATAAGAATGAACTTGTAGCCCCTATCAATGGCACTGTCAAGTGTTGGATCACTGTCAAAACTGCTTTCACCGTAGATGGTGAGTCCAATGCCAAGAAGTCTGTCAATGACGACCTGGAAGCAAGCTTGCGTAACCACCCACACCTCAGCGCGAACGCAACTTTGGTTGGTGCAACTGCGTTCAGCAGCGGTGCTTCTGCAGGCAACGGCCGTGTGATTTTCGGTGGCGACAAGGCCTTGTACGGCGAAGTGTTCTGTGGAGCAGGCAAGCAGCCTCAGTCCGACGGTGCGAAGCGGCAGAGTTGTTCCTTTTGCCCCATGAATTACTTCAAGCCTCGTTTGAGCATGTGGCACAGCGGCTCGGTGTCCCAAACTGCGGCGAGTCCGTTGCGCTGCGGCAGTGGTGACGACAACGATATGGGTGCTGTTGACTGCCTTGACCGGCTGTGTTTGCCGTGCCCGCCAGGCGGCAATTGCAACACCACAGGAGTCGTAATCCCAGGACGGCTCGACGGATGGTGGCGCTCCCCTGAAGCATACGACCAGGAAGACTTTGAGAAGTACAAGTTTTACGCTTGCTTGACGGACCAAGCCTGTTTCTCTACGCGGCCGCTGACGGCGAATAACGACTTGTACCTGCTGCCAGGGAAGCCGCGCAACAGCGACTGCCGCTTTGACCGCTGGTACGACGACAACAACCGCCGGTATGTGTTCTATGGAGACGACCTCTGGGCGGGCGATGGGCCGTGGATCAATCGGGGCCATGCCGACGGCCGTCCTCTCTGCTCCGTGTGCAGGAAGGCTCCGCCTCACCCTGCCGCTGGAGACTTCGGTTACTCTACGGCACCCCTGGGCTTTCAAGAGCAGGTCTTCGACGATGACGAAATGCAATACGAAGCTTTGTCGTATTACGAGTTCTCGTTCCTTTGCGACATCTGCCCTGTCAACACGAACGTAACGGAAACCATGTACTTCGTGGGCGCCCTCGGCGTCTTTGCGTTCTTTCTCACCACCTTTGCGTACTTGGGCTGGGTGAGCGTGCACTTGCCGCCGTTTGTGATCCGGGCGCTGCGGTCTTGCGGCCTGGTGCAAAGCGCGGCTGCTGCCCGCGAGCAGCGCCTCTCTGCTGCCGTGGCGGGTGAAGCAGGTGTTAGCCAGAACAATAGCAGCGGTGGGGGTGGTGGTGGTGGTGATGTAGCAGCCAAATCATATGCGAGCAAAGAACAGTTGATTGACAGCGGCAAGATCAAAATTGCGCTCAGTTTTCTGCAAGTGAGCGCAGTCTACAACGTGGTGTATGACGTGGCGTGGCCAGCAGACTTCGTGAAGTTGATGGCGTATTACCGCGTCCTCATGGACATGAACCTCTTTTCCCTGCCTGCCCTGTCTATTTTCGGGACCATCAATTTGAACTTGGCTGTGGCCTGCGAATACGAAGTCAACTTCTACCAAACCTTTGTGTTTTCCATTTCGCTGCCGTTGGCGTGCGTGTTCATATTTGGAGCCCTTGGGGTGCTTGGCTGGGGCTACTGGAAACTGAAAGTGGGCTACCGGGGCCGGTCCCTTTTGTCGCTGACTCGAGTCACCAAGAAAGCTCGGAAAGCATACGAAGCGCACGCCGAACAGCACGTCACCAAATGTTGGGAGCTCTTTTTCTTCATGTTGCTCGTGGTGTACCCCTCGGTCAGCCGTGTGAGTCTGCAAATTTTAAATTGCAAGCAAATCGATGGCCGAAGGTTCCTGTCAGCAGACTACAACCTCAGCTGCGACGACGAAGAATACGGTAATTTTGAATAATGATATCTTGCGTATTCTAGTAGTAGCGTGTTTTTCTCAGCCTTACGTAGTTGTCTTCAGTCTTACTCTTTTCTTTTTGATTTAAAATTTCTACTTTGAAATCTTTTCGCGCAGAGTTTTACTACTACCTGGGGCTGGCATGTGTGAGCTTATACGTGATTGGCATTCCTGTGGGGATGCTTGTCTTCTTGCGCTTTGGCCGCAATCACCACTTGTGGGGGGAGCGCGTGCACATTTTGTATGCTTCGTACACGCCTCAATTTTGGTGGTTCGAAGTCTATGACCTCATTCGAAAACTGTTCTTGACGGGCGCCATCATCTTCGTTCGTCCCGACACGGCCACTCAAATTGCGACCGCGACTGCGTTTTGCATGCTCAGTGTTGCCGTGCACTCAGCCACTTACCCGTTCAAGACGCGAATGGACAACCGAATTCAGTCCTTGGCATTACTCTGCATCCTGTGGACCATGTTCATTGGCCTCCTGTTGCGCGTGAACATTGGTGCAGACGACAAGCAGTTCAGTGTGTCCACTATTTCGTGGTTTCTGATCGTGTCCAACGCCTTTCTCGTGAGTGTGCTTGGTACCATTGCTGCGCCCAAGCTGGGGCGCGTGTTGTTGTCGCGGGGCAAACAAGCGTGGCGCCGAGTGAAAGCGGGCTGGCGCACTACCATGAAGCTTCTCCTCAAGCGCGACAACTTCAAGCTTTACTTGGTGCCGGTGGGGGCGCTCCGCAGCACTCTAGAGCGCCCCAATTACAAGGTGTCCGTGCCGTCGCAGTTCGTGACCGTCGAAGCACTTCACCAGGCAATCACCAGCCGCGAAGGCATTTACGTCACCCCGCGGCAGGTAGCTCTGGTGTTTGACCATGCCCCGATGAAAAACTTGGCACGCCCTATCACAGACTATGGCGTGCGCGCCTACCGCGACCAAAAGCTCCCTGCAAAGCCCAAGAAAAAGTTGGCACTCAAGCAACCCAAAGCACAAAAAGAGTCGAGTTGGTGGAGCTGGGTCAGAAATGGCTTTCGAAAGTCAGATAGTGGGGACAGTCGTAGTAGTGGTAAGAGTAGTAGCAGTGGCAGTGGTGTAGTGGCAGGAACCAACGGAGTTGACGAACGCGACGAAGCCCGCCTGTTGTACTACAAGGGCAGGATGTGGGGCGCGGAAGCGGTCATGTGGCTTGAATTGGACGAGCAAAACGGTTCGCTGCGGGGCCACGGGTTCAGCCGTCGCGCAGGGGAGTTTTCCGTAGTGGGGCAGCACTACACTTCCACCGTGGAAGACACCACCAAGCAAAGCAGCGGCCACGGCGTCGCCAGCTTGATGTACATGTTTGCCGCGTCCCAGGACACGTCCAACGTGGCGACCAACCGGTTTGACTTGGTGGTGTCCCTCGTGGTGGATCGCCCTCCTCCCGACGAGCAAAAGCTTCACGAAGCGGATTGGCCAACGCGCGAGCTTTCGCTAGTGCTCGGTTTCGATGCGCCCACCACCACCGGGAGTAGTACTTCGGCCAGTGCTAAGCGAGCCAAGGGTTTGGTGAGCGGTGCCGCGAGCCGTAACGATTACTTTGGCTCAGGAAGCAGAAGCAAGGGCCACGACGGCAGCGCTGATGGAGATGAAGTTCACGATGAGAAGCCTCCTGACCCAGTCCTCGTCGGGCGCGTTGAGCCGTTTGATGACCTTGATGCCACTTCCACCAGCATGCGCAGTAGTACTTTCGGTGGCAACAGCAGCAGCAGCAGCAGCAGTGGCTATGACGAAAGCACCGCCGCGTGGGCCCCGGCAGGCTTTGAACCGCTGTCGCGGAGCTTGTTTGTGACGTATGCGCGGCGGCTGCGGCGGCGTGCCGCTACCGTGCTGCTCGCCACCCGAGACGACTTCCTGGAAGTGGAGCTGAACCAGCTGCAGGAAGCCCAGGCCACCACTACGCTTGCATTTGAGCGCATTGCGGACACCGGCGCCACGGTGGAAGCACTGCGGGCGGCCGAACGCCGCAACCGTTTGGTGCAGCTGCGCGCGGAAGTGTCGCTGCACCGTTTGCTCGCAGCTTCCGACGGCCAAGACCTTTTGGACTTCGAAGCTTACGAAGAGCAAGCCCTCGCTGGAGCTGACTCAGCCGAGGGCGAAGCGGGGGATGTAGCAGCAGCCGCGCATGCAGCAGCAGACGACGACGAGGCTCAACACAGCAGTGCGTTCAGTGGCAACAAGAGCAGCAGCGGTGATGTGTTGCCTGACCCTAATGGCGCAGGTTGGGCGCGCGGCGGGATGCGGCTGCGGGGCATCAAGCTGGTGGTGGCCAACGAAATGGAACGCAAAGCGGTGCAGGACATCCTCAGCTGCATGCTGGACTCGGAAGCGGACCAGCGAAAACGCAAGCAGCTGCAAAAGGAAGCCGAAGACGACCAGCGGCGCGAAGACGAGAAATTTGCGGCCAAGCATGGGATGGCCGTGGACAAGCAGCGCGTGCTCCAGGCGCTCGCCTTGGCGGCGGTGGCAGAAGCAGAAGCCGAAAAAGCCGCTGCGAAAAGTGCTGAAGACGTGGCAGCGTTCAAGCGTGGCCTATCCACTTCGAGCGCTGCTACTGCTGCTGGTACAGGTGAAACAACAATTGCAGCACCGACAACTCCAGCTAGTAGAATTGGAGACGAACAAAGAAGCGACAATGCGCATAGCGCACATGGCACAGATTTCGAGGGAAGTAAGAATGCTGAAAGTCCAAGCAAGGGCCTGTTGAGCTCCCGTTTGAGTTTGAACCGCCAAAACCTTCAAACTAATAGTATTGCTAAAAGTGCGCAAGGTCGTGCGAGCACGAGTAGCAGCCCTGGAAGTAACCGTTTGGCAGCACGGATGCAAGCCAGCGCACGCAACAGCTTCAGCCCTTCGACGACTGCTGCTCGAAGTCGGCACAGCAGTGCCTTAACAGCAGCAACTCATGTGCCAGGTGCTAGTAGCGACATGAGCACCAATCGCAACACTAAGCGCGTCAGCTTGGACGATATTTACGACGGTGGGTTTGGGCGGCAGTCGGTGGAGCTTGACATGGCGGACTTCGGTGGCGGCTTCAACGACGACGACGAAGAATTCAGCAGCGACAACACCTTCTTCAGTAGTAGTGGTGGCGGCGACGGCCATATCAACGGCAGCGCAGGCAGTAAGCCAGAGCGCCGTGCGAGTAGTTTGAATCCGTTGGCGATGGCAGCGCAGCGGAGAAGGTCCACGACAACGACGACGATGACGACGGTTGCTGAAGTTGCAACTCCACACGAACTGAGCCTGAGCCCAACCAACAGCACCAGCGGAGGAGAGTTGCTCAAAAAGGCTTCTTCACCTCCACCTGTCACTGTCAGTGGCCCTATAAATAGTCGGGGCAGTGTAGGCCGCGACAGCAGCAGCTTCCGGGACGATGACGACGACGAAGACGACAATGATCAAGGTGGTGACAGGGCATCTAAAAGCGGCGCTGGAAGAAACAACCGCGCCTCCTTGTTCAGCTTTTTGTCGCCAAACAGTAGCGCGAAAGGGCCGTCGAGGAACAGCGTCGGCGGTGGCTGGAGCAAAATGCGCGGCAAAGCAGCGCGGGTCCTTGGCGGGCCTCGTCCACCCTTTGGGGGTGCCACTTACCTCGGGCCCGGCTCCGACCTGTTCTCCACAGCGGCAGCAGGTGCTCTTTCGCCACTTGCGGGGTCACCCCAAGATCTTCCTGGAGCACCTGGCGGCGCTGCCACGAGTGGTGGTAGCCTCGGCACCACGACCACCGGCTTACCCGAAGGCCCCACAGGGGGCGCGGTGCTCGACTCGGAAAAGCGCGCGTGGGATTTGGGCCGTGGCCTCTTCCTCGAAGTCGTGATTGGCGACGTGCGAACTTCGGCAGGCGCCTTGGATGTTGATGCAGTAGTCCAAATCGACAGCGAGAATTTGCGCAGCAGTGGTGCTCAGCAGTCCAAGTGGCTGAATTGGGACCCCCCACCCAGAGCACGGCCTCGCGCACCGGAAGCTCCCGGCGCCCATGCCATTGCGACGGCAAGGCAAGCAGCCGTGGAGGCCGAACACCATCTCGAGGAAGCGAAGGCAACGCTGGACATCGCCAGTGGGAAAGCACGAGCTGTTTACGCAAAAGCGCAGGCAGCAGCAGCAGCAGCAGCGGTGAGGCCACTCTCACCCCTCGCAGCTTCGGGTGATGACGGGAACATAGCGGCGGCGGCAGCTGTGGCAACAGAGTGTGACAAGGCAGTCGAAGTTGCCGCTACGGCCGAAGCTGCAGCTGCTATAGCGGCCGAAGAGGCGACCGCTGCCCTGAAGGCCACGCTGGACGCGGTGAGCGCTGCGCAACTGCGCTACGAAGTGGACAGCAACCCGTTCGCGCTGGACTACCCAGTGGCGTGGAAGGAGGCTGCGAATCCTGGTGGTGGCAATGGTGCTTTGTCATCTTCAGCAGCAGCGATGAGCAACCGGCACAGCATCATCTCAGCCACTCGCAGCACGCACGGTGGGTTCTGGACCCGTTTGCGCGGGGCTCTGAGCAGTGCTCTCTTCGCTGGCGGGGACGATTTCGACGAGAAGTTTGACGGGGCCGTAGTGTTGGTAGCCCCTTTGGAAGAGGCTCTTCGCCGCTGGTCTCAGCCCGCACCGGGCTGGGAGCGCATTGAAGTGCCATCTTCACCTGACACTCCTGCTAATGCTCCTCCTGCTGCCGGTGATGCAAGTTATGGTGTTCCTTCAGCTTCTAGAGGAACTGACAGTACTCCTGCCATAAATGCCTTCAAGCCAGCATCTGCAGGCAGTGCTGCTCCAGCCGCCGCCGCAGCCACCGCGTATTGGGCCAATTTCGCAACGAAAGAAACGGCTTGGGAGCGCCCTTTGCGGGGGCCGTTGCCGACGGGATGGTCCCAGCACCGGGACCTGCACGGCCGGGTGTATTATTACGACAACCGCACCCGGCACATCACGTCCCAGGACCCTGCGAAGCGCCACGCGCGCGGCGGCAGTCACGCGGAGGCCGCTTTCTTGCAGGCGCACAGCGCGCAGTTTGCCAGTGCGGTGTCGCTCACGCTGACGCAGCGGCAGGTGCGCCGCGTGGCCATCCCCCTTTTTGACGACGTGAAGGCGCTCAGCACTCCGGGTGCTCCCTGCGCTGACGTGTTGGTAGAGTCAGCGGTGCTGGCGATTTGGCGCGTGGTGCGTGCGGCGTCGCTGCCGTCGAAAGTGCTCGCAAGCACGGAAGGCGAAGAGTCGGATGACCGGGACGCGAGAGAGCTCCGCGACAAGCTAGCCCTAACGCGCTTACAAATGGAGTCGTTGCGTCGCCAATTAGCAAAGAAACAGACGGAAGTTGCCAAGAAAAGAGCGAAAGACTTAGCGAGTAGAACGGGCAAGAGAGGAGTATTTTCGAAACGGCGCCGGTCTTCCGTGGCAGCTACTGATTCGGATCGGTTTCTGATGGAGCAAGCTGCTTGGCACTATTGGGAAGATCAGAACGAGGCACTCGGACGCGCTTGGAGTGATGAAGAGGAGAGCAGCAGTGCTCACAGCGATGCTGAGGATGATGACATGAAGAAGGGTGAAGCCAAACAGGAGAAGCAAGATGGTAGCAGCAGCCAGAAAAGTGCCTCTACGAGAACGAAGAAGAAGCCAGGTAAAGCGTACAAACCGCCTGTGCCTCTCGAAGAAGTCGACGACGACGTTTTGGAAGCTGAAATTTGCGCGTTCGTCGAAGCCCAGGCTGCACAAGAAGCTCAGGAGGAGCAAGACCGCATCCGGGAAGCAGCGGCGGCGGCAAAAGCAGCCAAGGACCTCGAAGCGAGTCAGGCTGTGGTTGACCTGGAAGCAGCCCTGCAGAGCTCTCTGAAGGCCCGGGCCTCCCGCGCGGCCACCATCGTTGGAGATGACCCGTACGATTGGAGCAACCGTGCCCGCAGCCAATCGACGGCTGTGGGGTATCGGCCCCGGGGCTACACTCAGAATGTGGATGCTGACAATGGACCTCCAGGTCTCTTGCCTCTTGTGCCAGAGGCGCCGTCGCCAGAAGCTGTGCGACAGCTGGCAGCGTGGGCAGCAGCGGCACAAGAGGTAAGGTCAAGGTGCCGCGATTTCACAACGGTGCTCGGTATTTTGGCGCAAGATCTTCGCTGCGTGCGACGCTGGCTCCAAACCAGCTTACCCAATCTTACAGAGCAGCTGCCGGTCCCACCAAGCACTGGCAACAGCGGAGGGAGCCATGGCCACGCTGGAACTGGCATTATGGGCACTGGGACAACGCAACCTAATTTTGAAGCGCTCGCCGCGAGCCGATCGGCTTGGGCCAATGCCTTTGGTCTTCGCCAAGTCGACACCTTAGTGAATTTCTGCTCGTTGAAATGCACGGTCTTTGGCCATTGGTTCGACGGCTCCTTTGCTTCTGAGGCTTCGCCTGCTGCCTCCACCGTGTTCGACCGTGCCGACATGCGCACTCTGTACGAAGCTCTGCTGGAGGCCTGGGATGTGGTGCTGACCTTCCACACGCCCCCGAGCTGTTGCCTGTGCCTCGACGGTGGTGGTCTGATTTGGCGCTCGGATGTGACCGTAACCCTACGCCGCCGCGAGCAACAATTCTACAACGGGCTTGAAGGTGACAGTGACTCGACAGTGCAGCTTGAAGGAAGTCTGATCTGCGTGTTCATGCCTTCACACAGCCACGGAAGCAGCAGCGCCCCAGCTGAAGCATTCAAAATCAAAGCGCAGTACTTGCATCTTCAAAAAGTAGAGTCCGGACCTCTTATTTCTTCTCCACCGCTTCCATCACCGCCACCGCTGCCGCCGCCTCCTGTGTCGATGGTACAAGGACAGCCTCCGCCGCCACCGCTGCCGCCGCCTCCTGTGTCGATGGTACAAGGACAGCCTCCGCCGCCACCGCTGCCGCCGCCTCCTGTGTCGATGGTACAAGGACAGCCTCCACCGCCACCGCTGCCGCCGCCTCCTGTGTCAGTATTAGACCAACAGCCACCGCCTCCTTTAACACCTTCACCGCCGCTGAACAGCGCCATCAACGTCAATACAGAGCATGGTGCGGGCCTCGTATCGGTGCATTCCCGATGGTTCGCAGTCTTTGATGAATTGAGCAGCCAGGGTGACGGTGTAGTTGCAACAATGGTATTCGACCTTGCATCAAAATGGGCTGAGGTGGTGAGCGACGCGGACACCATAGCAAATGCTTTGAGTGTGCGGGACCCACACGCAGAGAGCTACGACCAGAGTAGCGGCTTTAGTGTAATGCCCGATTCTACCATCGAAGGCAACATAGCCTTGACTGGCAGCAGCCAAGTTGCTGACGCAGCAGGAAGCATGCTGCCTTATGACGGGGGGAATCACAACACCAGCGGGTCCCTGCCGCTACCGGCTGCCCTAGAGACAGACGAAAATGTAACTGACCTGTAACTGTAATGAGTCCTATCTCTGGTCACGACCGAGTTTAAGGAAAATTCGAATACCTGATTCTCTTTCTACATAGAAAAGAACACTAATCGAGGCTCATAGTATACGTATATCCGTACCTATAGCTGCATTTCGAGGTAGTAGCTTAAGTTTGGGGGTTTCTGTTTCAGCTCAGAACACTAACTCAAACTCCGACAACTCCCAGCTCCCAGTCTTTCAGTCTTTAGAGTTTATGCTGTGTGACTGCGCCTGTGTACTGGATCCGTTACATAAGAGATCTTTCTCGAACGGACTTCATTCATGAAATCCCATACCCGCGCGCTAATCCGCGCGATTAGCACAGACCAGGGCACCACGGGCCTAGCGAACAAAGTTAGCGAACCAGAGGCCTCGAGGCTACAGGGGAGAACGGAGAACGTGTATTGAGCGAATTTCAAGATTTTGCCCGCAAGCACTTTTGCTTGAAGTACTCGCGTGGCTACCCGAATATATCCGGGTAGACAGAAATCCTACCTGGACATATTCGGGAAATTCCGGGAATGGAAAGATGCTCTTTGATTCACACCTCCCAGAGAATTCAGAGTGATTTTGCACCTGTCCTCTCGTCCTCTCTCCAAATGATTTTGCACCAATCAAAGAGAACATTAAGCATTCACCTTTCCAAGACGCTGTGAAACACTCGGAGACTCGGAGTTCGGAGTAGTGAAGATGGCCATGCGCTACACCATCCTCTGCGCCCTCCTTTCAGGCGCCGAGGCACTTCCTGTCGTGAAGTCGTGGCGCAAGTGAGTTTTTGGCTCCTCGCTAGATCTGCAAAATCAATGAGTGGCTCCGTATACTCCGCTTTGTTTTGCGCTATCAATGTTGTGAGCTCGTTTACATGATAAACCTTCGTCGCATGGCTCTTTCTTTCTAATACATGCATCGTGCATAGGTATGCGCAAGAGCTAGTGACTCAGCTTGACAATGCTGAAGCTGCAGCGCTGGCGCAAGCCTCGAAGTCGAAGCAGGATGAAGCCCCTTCGATGCACTGGTTCACCAGCCGGCTCGACCACTACGACCGCACTACTCCACCGTCGTACTGGCAGCAGCGCTCTTTCCAAAACGACACTTTCTTCAACGGCACGGGGCCTGTCTTTCTCTGTGTTGGGGGCGAGGGCCCACCAATGGACGCGTCGGTGCTCATTGCATCGGTTCGTTTCACTTTGCGTTTTGCCGTACTAGGAGCATAATAGCTGCAGTAACACACAGGGCGCCTCATGCTTCTAATTTCTTCGGCTTCTTGATTTCCTGCGTTATTCATCTGCACTACAACACATGTGCTGCCTGTATTTGCCCAGGTGCACTGCAACGACATGGTTGAGTTGGCACCTCAAGTAGGCGCTCTCATGCTCGCCATCGAGCACCGCTACTACGGCGAATCGATGCCGACCTCGTCCGAGCTCCCGCCCGTGCGCCAACTGCAATACCTGTCGTCGCAGCAAGCCCTCGGCGACATTGCGACTTTCCACGCGCAAATCACGGCGAACTACTCGCTGGACACGTCCCCAACAACCACGAACAAGTGGGTGGCGTTTGGGGGGTCGTACCCGGGCATGATGGCGGGCTTTGCCCGGCTCAAGCTGCCACACTTGTTCCACGCCGCGGTGTCGTCGTCGTCGCCCTGGAAGGCGCAGATGGACATGCAGGTGGGTTTGCTTCATCCATTTATTGCGCAATTTTCTATCCCAATCCATTTTATTGAGTGATTTATTTTACCGCTGCAGGTGAAAGCCTAGTAAGGTGGTAAGCAGAAGACAGCAACCCCGGAGTCATTCCAGTTGACTTCGCCTGCCTTTTTTCTTCCCTCAGGAGTACCAAAACATCGTGGGCGATTCCTTGGCGATTGAGTCGGTTGGCGGCTCGGATGCGTGCAAAAAAGTGGTCGTGGATGGCCATGCTTCGATTGCCGACCTTATCGTGAGCAGCACGGGCCGCCAGCAGCTCGCCAAGGAGTTCAACTTTTGCGACCCAACCACGGCGCTGTCTACTGAGGAGGTGGGAGTATATTTGTGTTTATCTGAACGCATGCTGCTTGCAAACTTGCTTTAGTTTTTGCTCTTTCATTTGTGTTCGTCGCTTATGATATTGCACCGCTGCGCATTCCGTGTTTACCACCTCGCTCCTTGTATTTCTCATCTCATCACTCCTTTCACACCTCGCCATCTGAACCTTCTCCTTACATCAGGAAGCAGGCGAGTGGGCTGGCAACGGGGTGATTGAAGTGCCGTCGCAAGAAAACGACCCCAACTGCACCACCACCCTGTGCGACATTGGGCGCATTTGCGAAGCTCTCCTCGATGCGGTGGCGTCCAACGACGGCGACAACGTGGCTGCGCTCGCCAGCGTGTCCGCGGGCCAAAACTCGGGCCGCTGCCTACAGGGGGGGGTGGACCAAGTGGGGCTGGATGACGTCAGCCTCGCGGCGGCCGAGGCCAAGCTGGTGAAAGCCCTCCACACTGTGCCTAGCACTGCAGCGGCCAGGGCCAAGGCGAAAGCAGCAACCTCAGCGCTGTCCTGGCCGTACCAGACTTGCACCGAATGGGCTTTCTACCAGACCTGCGAGTACGGCAGCCGCTGCCCTTTCGTGAAAGGCTACCACAACCTCAGCCAATCTCTGCAAATGTGCCAAGAGCTCTTTGACAAAGACCAAGCTGCGGTGCAAGAACAGGTACCAGAAGCTAAATGAAACCTGCTCTTGAAAGTGCATGCTGCACAATATCGCACGGGATTATTTCTGATCTTCCCAAAGTTTTGAGTGCGTCCCGTTACTCAATTTTTTGCTCCCTTTTTTGTCTCCTCAATCCCTGCCACCGCAACGTGCACACACCAGGTGAACTTTTCGAACGACTACTACGGCGCTGACACCCCCAAGGGGGCGCGCATTTTGTTCCCCAACGGCAACGTGGACCCCTGGCACGGCTTGGGCGTGCTGGTGCAGCCGGCCGTGCAAGAGCCCGTGATGATGGTCGAAGGGGCGTCGCACCACGCCTGGACCCACCCCGCCGCGGACATCGGCCAGCCGACAGTGGCAGCGGCCAAGTTGGCCATTCAGCAGCAAGTTGTCGCTTGGCTGGCAGAAGATGATTAAGCTCTGGTATCGCCAGGATCTCGATAGAAAAATTATTTTCGATTGAAACTTCTGCATCTATTTCGCCCCATTTTCGTTGGCCTTGGGCCTCCTTCTAATTCTACTTCTGATTGATGAGCCTGAGCCAAAGCCTGTATTCTGTATTCTGCTGGAATTGTGAATTTGCGACTTCGACTTCCCCTATAAGTACTATTATCCAATCACTCCGGCTACTGGCCGCTGGCTGCTGTAATCCATAATTTTTCACTTGGACTCCTGATTCCAGGCTCCTTAACCTGCTATTTCTATTGCCAGCTAAATGTTAAATTTTAACTTTTATCTGTTAAATGCCCTATTGGCATCTGGGAGAGGTGCGCGATTCCTTTCAAATTTCTGAATTTAGAGAATTAGCTCATAGCTCATAGGTATCATAGGTTATAGTAGGTTATCACGTTCTCTAGTTGCAGTGACAGTCGAGTCACCGCCCTCATGATAGTATAACAGGGCCTAAATCATAATTCCGCCGGCCTAAACCTAAAGTTTTAAGGTATTCCAACGGCAGGGAGCGGCCGAATGACTGTCCATTTTTATGCTCGTCTATGCTTATTAGTTATTAGATAGACACGTATGCCTACTGGGAGTGCCCTTTTGGATTTTAGTTTTATGACACAGCTGGAGCGGGTTTCTGTAAAAGGCAGTCTAAAAGTAAATGGATCTTTTGAAAAATTATAACATAGTGCTGATCTAATTTAGACCCGGTGTGTGCCGTGAGAAAATCTCTCAAGGACTGCTTTCATACTAAAACCATGCTTGGCTCCCTTCGCGGCTGTAGATGAGGGCATGCGCGAAGGAAAAGGATTTGGCGCATAAGATGGAGCAGGCGTTGGTTTAGGCGCCGTTGGAACATGCCCATGATTTAATTTTTAACGATACCTTGCGCACAACTTCCGTACTTTGCTTTGACGGAAGCCACTTCTGCCTCGAGTTCTTTCGCCACGCGAGCTTGTTCGCTCAATGCTGACGCGTAATCCCGCATGCAGGCCTCATGCTGCTCAGCTCGTTTTGTCGTGTACTGAAATAAACTGCGTTCCTCTAAACCTAATTTGCTGCAATTTTTAGGCTCCCATGTGTGCATGCCTTCGAAGAAAGTGTCGACTTTTCTTTGAACACGCTCCAATTCTTCAATCCCACACGATCTCGTCATGATGCACACATACGCAGACAAAATCCCTCCTAGCCGTTCCCAACCCTGTGATTCCAATTTGGTGATGGTAGACATATCATTTCGTAAATAATCCACAACCGGTCGAATAAGTTTCCGTCCGTTTGGCGAAACGAGGAGTGTGCCGTCTCTAAAGCACCGCCACTCCGGGATATATAAATTCATTTTCGGCCCTGAGCACGGTGATCCACAGCTCACGTTTAGCGATTCGCGCATAACGCGAGAAGCCCATACCATACCTTCGTGGTTCGCCTTGATGCCAGTCGTTTGTGGTAATTGCGAATTGGCTGTTTCTATGTCGCAATTTGCTACGTGCACAGGGTTGATCAGCACAGTAGAATGTTGTAGCATTACCATATACTTGTTCGGGGCAAATTTATCCATGAAATCATATGCATCTAAAAATGCCCCAACCTCAAACTTCTCGTTAAAGTTTTCGTGCAGAATAGTGTCGTAGCCAAAACTCTTTGAGGACTCAACGCACTTATCGCGCAGTTCCACGTTTCGATCGTCCATGAATGCTTTCGGTGGCACCATCACGAACACAGTGATGTCATCTTTGTTCGCCAATTGGTTGCCATGAGAGAGTGTAAGAGTTACGAGGATTGTGTAGATTAATACAACGAAGTTATTTTGATTGCCCATGAACTGATCTTGAAGCGGAACTAGTAGACTTGCCCTCGCGCTAGCCAGCAGTTGTGTAATTCGCTGATAGAATTGTCATTGAAATTTAATGGTCGAGGGTAGTAGGTCACAGAATGGACAGGTGGCTAGCAATGATAAAAATAATTTTAGCTATCGATCTTATAATTGGCAATGCCTATTTGTGTTGCTTTGCGTCTCAGGATGCAGTGTACGTAGGGACAGTTCGTCGACTATTACAAACTAAGAAAGTACTACCACGCGAACGTGGTGGCTGCGCCAAAAATTCTGAGAATTCGGGGCGAAGAAGAATCGAACGGAGGAAGGGTATGAAGATCTGGGATCGAGGAAGTCTTGATGTGTATGACGCATCGAAAGCA
>Ga0307930_1000848_pt1 | contig 24542 bp, 9 predicted proteins | sample OrgLakmetageno46_FD_203161 | JGI IMG/M metagenome (GOLD analysis project Ga0307930, IMG submission 203161) | Saline water microbial communities from Organic Lake, Antarctica - #46 | ecosystem: Environmental > Aquatic > Non-marine Saline and Alkaline > Saline | place: Antarctica: Organic Lake...
ATTATGCGCGGGTGATCATTTGCTTGCATTTGGGCCATAAATAGAGGCGGAGTGGGAATAACTGGGATTGTCGGTGATATACAGGGGAGGTACATATCAATAGAAATGACCAACAAGATTGGCTCCGATTTTAGTTCTGATGCCACCAGCGCATTTGCAAGGCCACAATTAGCCCGTAAAGAATATGCATTGGGCCTTTAAGTCATTTTTTGGACCCTGGATAATTAAAATGGTGTAGATTTTTTTTCGATTCCCCCCCCTCTGTAGTACTGTACAGTACGGTATACTTACAGGGATTATTCAGTCAATCCTACAATAATGTACCACAGCCACGCAGCCACCAGTCAAGCACAGACCACAGAGCTACAAGAAGCTAAAACCCAACACGCATAACATGCGCACATGACGAAGGGACTGCATGTGATGAATATCCAAGCCGCGCTCTCAGTCCAATCAAGAAAGGTTCGTTGAAGCCATCTAGGCAGCTTCCTAAATCATTTTTTTACCGAAATTATATTAGATTAGGTTAGATTAGAATATATTCCCCAATTGCAAAGAAACAACAACAAATAGTATAAAGCTGCGTTTTGATGAATCCTCCAGAACAAGCCTGACTGGGCTGAGTGTCCTTTTGTGTAATGCAATCTCCATCTTTGCTCTCATGAACCCTGCAGGGTCAATTCTCGGAAGGACGCATAGGTTTCGAGTACGTCCTCGATCTCCACTCCGACCTATCCTCTGCTATGGCACGCCATTCCTTGGAGTTGACCGGTAGCCCTTTGCACTTTAGAGCCTTCTTTGATGTCTGATCCCATGTCATCTCAGGGCATCCACTCGGCCTTGAGTGTGCTACCCGACCAGTAAGCTACTGCCGTGGCGCCCGAGTCGTAGGCATCCGAGCAACCAGCAACGTGGCCAGCCCAACGAAGAATCCGATTGTGATAGTAGCTATCAAGGTCCACGACATTGGGCCTTTGAAAAGGAGTGGCTGCACTAATGCGATGATGAAAGGCATCAGTAAAGATAAAATCGAATATTTTATTACGAAAAAGGACACTCAGACTCAGCACTAAGCCCAGTCAGACATGTTCTGGAGGATTCATCAATACGCAGCCACCTTTTTGAGACAGGCCCCGAAGGGCCGGAATTAGAAGGCCAACAGGTAGAGATGAAAAGCGAAGCAGCCTTCTCTTTTGCTATTTGTGAATGTTTCTTTGCAATTGGGGAGTATAATCTAATCTAACCAGCCCCCACCTCGCAGCAGCGCGCAAGTGCTTACATTCGCTCTCACAAAAACATGCCCCGAAATGCTTTTGGGGTATCTTGCTGTGCTTCATTTGCCTTTGCTGTTTCAAACTTGACCTTAGACGACTGAGCCAGTGGCAATGGCGGTGGTGGCGAAGCAGTATAAGAGCCACCAAACATCCAAGCCAGGACACCATCCTCATATGACGATGCCGCTCCAGAAGATGGACTTGAAGGTGCAAATGTCGCCGCACTAGGCGACTGAAGAGGCTGTACTGGTGGGCGAGGTGGAGTTACTGCAGCAGGAGCGGCAGTTGAATACGAGAATGTGGAACCACTTCTACTGAACTCGCGATCAATGCCGTTACTGTTGGTAGTGCTTACATTGCTTCCTGACGGCAGCTGCGAAGGCTCAAATTGCTTGTGAGCACTGGTCGGAGCTTCACTCGTGCGTCCGGTAAGTGAGGATGTGATTTCCCGAGCATTATCGTAGGGAGTAAGGAAAGAACTTTCAGGGGCAGTAGAGTGAAAATAGCTCAAGCCGGCCATTGATGGTGCTGAGTGTACAGGCGCTTCCGTTGCAATCTCTACCCCTCCTCCAGATGAGTGAAGTCCAGCGGCTTCTGGTAGGGATCGCTGTTGCCCTTGGTGCTTATGAAGCGGAGGATGTAACGATATCGGTTGCAGTTCTTCTTGTTCTTGTTTCACCACGCTGGTGGTCGACTTACGAGCTTGTTGTGTTGGCGCACTTGGTGATGCGTGTGGCATGCTGTTATTGATTGTAGAATTATTGCTACTAACATTGGTATTGTTGTTGTTGCTGCTGCCAATACCGAAGAGGTTCCCAAATAGACTGTTTGCGCTGTTGTCATCAAATTTACTCTTGGATGAGGTTTTTGAAGGTGGTGATTGCGCTTGAGGGCTAAAAACCTGTTCGAGGGAAGGGCAAACAGGTCATCAGAAACAAGATTATTTTAAAGTATTCCTTTACGAAGTTATAAACTATTCAATAATATCCGTGAAAGCTTATGTATTGCCACTCCTAAGCAGGCGAATTTGACAAACTTGATGGATCGAGAGAGTCTTTCGTGCAGATACTAGAAGGTGGAGGACTTGCAAATATTTCGTTGAAAATGGAGTATTCGTGTAGTTGGTCTATTGACCTGCAAAATTTGCGCCACTGCTTCCATGGTAGATGTATCTTGCGCGTCATGCTGTGCCGATGATTCTTCGCGATGTTGTCGTTGGCCAGCAATTTTAGGATCGTCTTCTTTCAATTGCTGCACGGATGATGGAGTTGGAGATGCTGAGGAAGAGAAAGGCGTGGGGCTGCTGAAGGACAATGCAGCATTAGCACCACCATCACCACTACCATTGTTACCACTAGGAGGTATTTGCGAGGCAGCCGGTGGCACAATTCCTTCGAGTCTTTTGGCTTTGGAATCTTCTTGTTCGAGCTTATGAGGATGCATATGATCGCTTCGGAAGTTCAATTGCATCTTTAGGTGACATCGATGACGACGGTGGAGTAGACCTAGCTGTAGGTGCTTTTTTTGACGATGATGGAGGCTCTAATGTGGGCGCCATGTATATGCTATTCCTCGAAACTAACGGAAACATTAAGACCGCCCAAAAAGTGTCTGCACTCTACGGAAATTTATATGCGTTTTATACTCTTAGTAATGGTGATATATTTGGCTCCTCAGCTGCGGCACTAGGAGACATTGACGGTGACAGTGTCACAGACTTGGCCATAGGGTCGCATTTCAGTGACGATGGGGGTTTGAAAGCGGGCGCAGTGTATGTGCTCTTTCTCGAGACTGACGGCAACGTCAAAGCTGCTCAGAAGATATCGATGTTATACGGCAATTTTAACGCACACTATACATTGATCGCAGATAACAGATTTGGATTTTCAGTAGCAGGGATGAGCAATTTTGTTAATAATGACAATGCAATGGACTTGGCCGTTGGCACACTTGATAACGATGGGGGTACGTATACAGGCGCCGTGTATATGCTATTTCTCCAAACCAATGGAATTGTGAACAATGTTCAAAAACTATCGACGCTGTACGGTAACTTTAACGCATTTTATGCCCTTGATGCTGGTGATCAATTCAGCTCTGCGCTAGCAGCAATTGGAGATGCTGACGGTGACGGTATACGGGATTTGGCCGTTGGCTCCCGAGCAGACGACGAAGGGGGTACTAGTGCTGGCGCGGTTTACGTACTATCACTCGAAACCGATGGAAGCGTCAAAGGCGCGCACAAGCTTTCCATGCTGTATAGCAATTTCAACTCGTTCTACGCAGTTGAAACAGGCGACAATTTTGGCACTTCCATAGCTGCACTAGGAGACATTAATGGCGATGGTGTCATGGATTTGGCTGTTGGCACATCTGACAACGACGGATTTACAAACGCAGGTGCAGTATACGTCATTAACCTGGAGCAGTCTTATTGCGAAACGCCAAGTCCTACTATCACGCCGTGCTTCACCGACGGGTCCGCCAAAGATGTTCAAAAGCTCTCCGCTCAGTACGGCAGCCTCAACGCTTTTTACACCCTTGACGCTAGCGATGGCTTTGGCTTCGGTTTAGCAGCGCTAGGTGACATCAATGGGGACGGCATAACAGATTTGGCTGTGGGTGCCCCTTATGACGATGACGGGGTTACTGACGCTGGCGCTGTGTATGTCCTTTTCCTTGAAACGAATGGAAACGTCAAAAACGCTCAAAAGCTGTCTATGCTGTACGGCAACTTCAATTTTATATACACTCTTGATGCGGCTGACCAATTTGGTGTTTCGGAAGCGGGGCTGGGGGATTTAGACGGTGACGGCGTGGGGGATCTTGCCGTGGGCGCTTTCTACGATGATGACGGCGTGTCTGGTGCAGGTGCCGTGTACGTGCTATTTCTGGAATCCAGTGGTATTGTCAAAGCTGCTCAGAAGCTATCAAATCTTTACGGTAATTTTGGTACCTTTTACACTCTTGATACGGCGAACTATTTTGGTTGGGGACTAGCAACGCTGGGTAACATCGATAGCGACAGCGTAATAGACTTGGCTGTGGGTTCACACAGTGACCATGATGGGAGTTCTGGTGCAGGCGCAGTGTATATGATTTTTCTCAAAACTGACGGAAATGCCAGGACTGTTCAAAAGATATCCATGTTGTATGGAGGTTTTAGCACTTTTTACACTTTGGACTCTAGTAATCATTTTGGTATTTCAGAAGCGGGGCTGGGTGATATCAATGGAGATGGCACGGCGGACTTAGCTGTTAGTGCAGCTTATGATGACGATTCGGGTACTGATACCGGCACCGTGTATGTGCTCTTTCTACAATCCGATGGAAATGTTAAGGACGTCCAAAAGCTGTCAGCGCTATACGGCAATTTGGGCGTTTTTTATACCCTTGACACATCTGACCTAATTGGCTGGGGACTAGAGGGGCTGGGCGACCTTGATGGTGATGGCGTAGGAGACTTGGCCGTCGGTGCCCTTCAAGATGACGACGGGATTATTGATGCTGGCGCAGTGTACGTAGTCTTCCTTGTTACCGATGGAAGCGTTAAAAATGTTCAGAAACTTTCTATGCTATACGGCAATTTTGGCACTTACTACTCACTGGATGGGGACTTGTTCGGCGGTATGATAACGGTGCTAGGTGATATTGATGGCGACGGCATCGTGGACTTGGCTGTGGGCGCCCGTCAGGATGACGATGGTGGCACAGATGCAGGTGCCGTGTACATTGTAAACCTGAAGCAGTCCCATTGCGAAACGCGCGCCCCAACTTTCTCGCCTGTGCCCGTCCCAACGGCAATTCCTTCCCCCAATCCGTCGTTAATCCCTTTGCCTATACCAACGGCGCTACCCGTATTTAGCCCTTCTACGCTCCCGACGCCAGAACCTTCTTTACTCCCGGTGCCCATTCCAACTTCGCCCCCCTCGTCTAATCCATCGGTCCTCCCTGCGCCTATCCCGACATCTCTACCCGTACCAATCCCAACGATACTCCCGCAGCCAATCCCATCAGCACTCCCAGTGCCCAGCCCAACACTACTCCCTTCGCCTAGTTCAACATGTTTTACAGATGGATATGCGGTGAGAAGTGCCCAAAAGCTGTCTGAGCTGTACGGTAACTTAAACGCTTTTTATAGCATTGGCGGAGGCGACTTTTTTTGGCTGGGCAGTAGCGGCGCTGGGAGATCTCAACAGCGATGGTGTGGTGGACCTAGCTGTGGGTGCACCATACAGCGACGATGTTTCAGGTGGGGCGGGCGCAGTCTACCTGCTATTCCTTGAGACCAATGGGAACGTCAAAAGCGCACAAAAGCTGTCCGAGACGTATGGGAATTTAGGCGCATATTACACAATTGGTGTGAACGATAGGCTTGGCACCTCACTGGCAGCTCTCGGTGACCTTGATGGCGACAACGTAGTGGACTTGGCTGTAGGCACATACGCTGACGATGATGGAGGCCTCAATATGGGTGCGGCGTATATAGTCTTTCTGGAGACCAATGGAGTCGCTAAAGGCGCCCAAAAGCTGTCCATGCTGCACGGTAATTTCAATGCATTTTACTCGCTTGAGCCATCTGTGTACTTTGGCTACACTGTTGGCGCTCTGGGTGACGTTGACAGCGATGGCGTATTGGACATGGCTTCGGGGGTGTGGGCAGATGACGACGGGGGTACCAATATGGGCGCAGTGTACATCCTATTGCTGGAAACCAATGGTAGTGCCAAGGCCGTCCAAAAGCTATCTTCGATATATGGTAACCTAAACACCTTTTACAACCTTACCGCTGACGACCGCTTCGGATATTCGGTAGCAGGGCTGGGTGATCTCGACAGCGACGGTATAGCTGATTTGGCCGCCGGCGCATTCCTGGACGATGACGGGGGCTCTAATAGGGGTGCAGTATATGTGGTCTTTCTTGAGACTGATGGAAGTGTTAAGAACGCTCAAAAGCTGTCCATGCTTCAAGGAAATCTGGGCGCTTTCTACACCCTTGGCGGAGGTGACTTGTTCGGGTATTCGGTAGAAGCACTTGGCGATATCAGCGGTGATGGCGTGACCGACTTGGCCGTAGGTGCTATGTACGACGATGACGGGAATACAAACGCGGGTGCTGTGTACATACTTTTCCTCGGGTCTGATGGAATTGTCAGTGACGCTCAAAAACTCTCTATGCAGTACGGCAATTTTGGCTCTTTCTTTTCTCTCGTCGCTGACGATAGATTTGGCAGCTCGGTAGCGGCACTGGGCGATCTTGACGGCGATGGCATCATAGATTTAGCTGTTGGCGCTCGCATGGATGACGATGGAGTCCTTGATACGGGTGCAACTTATGTTATCAACTTGATGTGCGTAACACCCAGCCCCACAGATTCACCCATGCCCATTCCAACGGCCCTTCCAACTGCGCTTCCCGTATTCAACCCGACAGCGCTCCCTATGCCAAACCCTTCCGTTTTCCCAGTGCCTGTACCGACTTTGCCCCCCTCGTCCAATCCATCAGTAGACCCTGCGCCTATTCCGACATCTCTACCAACACCTATCCCAACGGGACCTGCTTTCAGTGACGGCGCAATGTCGTACAGCTACAGCAGCTTGTCTTGTACCAGTGACTGTTCGGATGAGGTGCTGAGTGCTATTGGCGACCAGGAGGCGTTTTGTGTCATCGAGGACGTGAGCTGTGTGTCTTTGTGCCTTAATCTTGATTGGGTGGATGCGCACTGCGAGTGCAACACAATGGCCTTGTTTGCGACGTATTCCTTCGAATTTTTCGGCAGCGAGGAGTACTGCTGCGGTAGCAGCACGTGTCAGGCGGCAGTCAAAGATGCTTTCGTTGTTTCGGGCAGCTTATCTGACGCCGATACTGAAGCACTGTTATTTGAGTCATGTACAACTGTAGATTGCAGCCCTTACAGCTATTCATATTCATTTTCTACGGAGAATACATTGGATGAAGGGGCAGTGCCGTACAGTTACAGCAGCTGCACGGATGGGACTATAAAAAATGTTCAGAAATTGTCTGCTCTGTACGGTAACTTCAACTCTTTTTACGCCCTTGATTACGTTGATGAATTCGGCTGGGGACTAGCAGCACTGGGTGATCTCGACGGTGATGGCGTAACAGACTTGGCTGTAGGTGCAAACTACGACGACGACGGTGACACTGACACGGGCGCCGTGTACATACTTTTCTTAAATACCGACGGAAACACTAAAAACGCGCAAAAAATATCCATGCTGTACGGTAACTTCAACGTTTTCTATACTCTCAAAGCGGGTGATCGCCTCGGTGTTGCACTCGCGGCACTAGGCGACCTTGACGGTGATAGTGTGGTGGACTTGGCCGTTGGCGCTTTCCTGGATGACGATGGAGGTACTAATGCCGGTGCAGTCTATGTGCTTTTTCTTACGAGTGACGGAATGGTGAAAGCCGCCCAAAAGCTGTCTGCTCTCTACGGCAACTTTAATGCTTTTTACACTTTGGAGTACTCGGACGTTTCTAGTATTTCAGTGGCAGCGCTTGGTGATTTAAACGGCGACAGTTTGACGGACTTGGCGGTGGGCTCTGTACTTGACGACGATGGGTTCCTTGATGCTGGTGCAGTTTATGTGCTGTTTCTCGAGACAAGCGGTATCATCAAAGGTGCTCAAAAGCTTTCGATGCTGTACGGTAACTTCAACGTTTTTTACTCTCTTGACGCAGACGATCGGATCGGTATATCGGTAGCAGCTCTGGGCGACCTTGACGGCGATGGCGTGACAGAATTGGCCGTGGGTGCAGAATTGGATGACGACGGGGGGGTAAACGTGGGCGCAGCCTACATACTCTTTCTTGAGACGAATGGAAACGTAAAAGCGGCCCAAAAGCTGTCAGGACTGTACGGTGACTTCAATGTCTTCTACACTCTGGAAGCAAGTGACGGATTTGCCTATGGCATGGCAGCACTTGGCGACATTAGCGGTGACGGAGTTATGGACATGGCAGTTGGTGCCCGCTATGACGATGATGGGGGTGCTGATACGGGCTCCGTATACCTAGTCTTTCTTGAAAGTGACGGTACTGCGAAGGCTGCTCTGAAGATTTCGATGTTGTACGGCTACTACAATGGTGTCTACTCCCTGAATACGAGTGACTCGTTCGGCATTTCGGTTGCGGCGTTGGGTGATCTTGATGGCGACGGCGTGACGGATTTGGCAGTAGGCGCTAATTTCGATGATGACGGAGGAGCTAGTACGGGCGCAGTGTATATAATAAACTTGAACGAGTCGTACTGCGAAACACCTGGTCCAACCTCCGTGCCAGTGCCCACCACGTCAGCACTGCCTTCTCCGATTCCGACAGTGCTCCCTGCGTCCACTTCGACAACGTGCTTCACCGATGGGACTGCGAAAGATGTTCAAAAGCTGTCAGCTTTGTACGGTAACTTCAATGCTTTTTACGCACTTAATACGAGCGACGGATTCGGTAACTCCGTAGCGGCACTTGGCGACCTTGACGATGATGGTGTGGTGGACTTGGTCGTTGGCGCCCGATTTGATGACGATGGGGGTGACAATGCGGGCGCAGCGTACGTGCTTTTTCTTGACACTAATGAAAATGTCAAAGATGCTCAAAAGCTGTCAAATCTTTACGGTAATTTTGGCTCTTTTTATGCCCTTGGCGCTCTTGATTATTTTGGCTGGGCAGTTGCAGCGCTAGGCGATTTTGACGGCGACACAGTTGTGGATCTGGCCGTGGGTGCTTGTGGTGACAACGATGGTGCCAGTAATGCGGGCGCCGTTTATGTACTTTTCCTATCGACCGATGGAATCGTCGCAGGGTCTCAAAAAATATCCAGTTTGTACGGCAACTTCAATTCTTTTTACACCCTTGATGCTAGTGACTTGTTCGGCTTCTCCGTTGCGGCCCTGGGCGACGTTGATAAGGATGGTGTTAACGACTTGGCCGTGGGTGCAATAAATGATGATGACGGGGTTGTCAACGCAGGCGCATTGTATGTGCTCTTCTTTAACACGGATGGAATGGTCAAAAACGCTCAAAAGATTTCCATGCTATACGGAAACTTTGCGACATTTTACACTATTGCTGCTGACCTACTCGGTCGCTCAGTTGCGGATTTGGGAGACGTAGATGGCGATGGCGTGGTGGACTTGGCCGTGGGTGCGCTCTTTGATGACGATGGGGGTGACAATGCAGGTGCAGTGTACGTGCTCTTCCTTGAAACCACGGGGCAGGTTCATAGTGCCCAAAAGATATCCTCTCTATACGGTCAACTCAATGCTTTTTACACTTTTAGCGGGGGTGAATTATTTGGCCAATCAGTAGTAGCGCTGGGCGACATTGATAATGATAAGGTGGTGGACTTAGCGGTGGGCGCCATGGGGGACGACGATGGGTTTACTGACGCTGGCGCAGTGTATATGCTATTCCTCGAATCTGATGGAAATGTGAAAAGTGCGCAAAAGCTGTCCAACGTCTATGGCAATTTTGGTGCGTTCTACACATTAGATGAGTATGACAAATTCGGCTTTGAATTAGCATCGGTGGGTGACATTGATGGTGATGGCGTCCCTGACTTAGCTGTGGGTGCGCCTTTTGACGACGATGGGTTGACTGATGCGGGCGCAGTGTACTTTGTGAACTTGAAGCAGTCGTATTGTGAAACGCCCATGCCAACTTTCTCACCTGTCCCAAACACAATAACGTGCTTCACTGACGGAACTGCTAGAAATGTGCAAAAAGTATCTGCTCAGTATGGTAAATTTGATAATTTTTACACCCTTGATTCGGTTGATGAATTCGGCTGGAGTTTAGCAGCGTTAGAAGATCTCGACGGTGATGGCGTAACAGACTTGGCTGTAGGTGCAAACTACGACGATGATGGGGACTTCAATACTGGTGCTGTATACATACTCTTCCTTGAGACTAGCGGAATTGTGAAAGATGTTCAGAAGATATCCATGCTGTACGGTAACTTCAACACTTTCTACACTCTTGATCGTGAAGACAGGTTCGGCGTCTCGTTGGCCGCTCTAGGTGACCTTGATAGCGACGGCGTGACGGACTTGGCTGTTGGTGCGCTTTTCGATGACGATGGAGCTGCCGATGCGAGCGCGGCGTATGTATTATTTCTTGAGACTTCAGGGAATGTCAAAAGTGCCCAAAAGATATCCGCTTTATATGGGAATTTCAACTCTTTCTACACTCTTGATGCGGGTGACTCATTCGGCTGGGGATTAGCAGCGCTGGGTGATCATGATGGTGATGGCGTGACGGATTTGACAGTGAGTGCCGTTTTTGATGACGATTTATCTTCTGATACAGGTGCACTTTATGTTCTCTTCCTTGAGACCAGTGGCAATGTCAAAAACGCTCAAAAGATTTCAATGCTTTACGGTAACTTCAATGCTTTTTACGCTTTGGATGCGGGTGACTTACTTGGCGTTTCTGTCGCAGCGGCAGGCGATATCGATGGCGATAATGTCGTGGACTTGGCTGTAGGAGCTTGGAGAGATGATGACGGAGATGTAGATGTTGGTGCTGTGTATGTACTTTTCCTTGAGACCAATGCAAACACCAGAGACGTTCAAAAGCTATCAGCTCTGTACGGAAACTTCAACACCTTCTATACTCTAGATGCAGGTGACGAGTTCTGTTGGGGAGTAGCAGGACTTGGTGATATCAGCGGCGATGGCGCCATAGATGTGATTGTGAGTGCCTACAAGGACGACGACGGGGGTACTGATGCAGGTGCTATCTATGTGATCTACCTCGAAACTAATGGAAACGTTAAAGGTGCGCAGAAGATTTCGGCTCTGTACGGCAACGTTGGCACATTTTACACCCTGGCCGGAGGTGGCCAATTTGGCTCTTCAGTAGCCGCATTGGGCGATCTTGATGGCGACGGCTCCATGAACATAGCCGTTGGCGCCAAATATGACGATGACGGCGGTGCGATCTACATCATCAATCTACAGCGGTCGTATTGTGAAACGCCTAGCCCTTCTCTTATCCCATCTCTATCTCCCTTACCCACAGCTATACCGAAAGCGGCACCGTCGCCGTTGCCCACACCTTTACCTACCTCAGCACCCACAATGGTGCGGACAGCTATTACAACATCCAACATCAATGTTGCAGTTGACGACTGGGTCTTTGATTCCGTCAGCGCTACCATCACTTATGGCGACATATCGAATTGGGATGTTTCGGCGGTCACTTCTCTGAAGCAGACTTTCCTCGGCGCTACAACTTTCAACGATGACATCAGCGCCTGGGATACCTCAGCGGTAACTTCGTTGCACGACACATTTAAAGACGCAAATGTCTTCAACGTTGACATCCGGGGATGGGACACTGGAGCAGTAGTCTCTTTCTGGGCCACGTTCTACAACCATCCAGCCTTCAACCAAGATATCAGCTGCTGGGACACCTCATCAGCGACAACGATGGACGCTACGTTCTACGGCACTCAAGTCTTCAACTACGACATCAGTGGTTGGAATGTTGCGTCAGTGACTAATTTTGGCTACATGTTCGGGAACGCAGCGGCCTTTAACCAGGTTTTATGTTTCGATACAGCCGGCGCAATTACAACGTCCATGTTCTCTGGGTCATTTGGCTCCGTAGATACCAGCGCTGCCAAGTGTGCATGTGCTGCTGACGAATACTACGATGGAACAACGTGCTCGATTTGCCCATACGGCTCAAGCTCCACCGGCAAGACTGAGTCGTGCCCTTGTGTAGACTTTTCTTCATCGCCTACCCTAGCGCCTTCGCTGTTGCCCCAGCCCATACCTACCGCGCTGCCTACACCAGCACCTACGCTGCTACCGCTGCCCAAACCCTCTTTACTTCCAACATCAGTGAGTATAAAAGCGCGCAGTTCTTTTGAGTGTCACTTATGCTTGACCTCTGCGATATAAATGATGGCATGATATTCTTATTGAATATTTTTTCGTCTATTCGCATACCACTTCGAACTCTTACGAGCGTGCCTGTAAGGCTTGATACGTCATATCCCTCATTGTGTCTTTTATGATTGTTCTGACGGTTTGTTTGAAATATAACTTTGCAGGCTCCTACGACTTTTCCTCCAACCGGAATTCCAACGCTGGTGCCCACTTCGCTTCCATCGTTGGTAAGCATTTTTCTTGTGCACCAAAAACAGGCTTTTAGGTCATATGATTCATACTCTCTATATATATGTATACTGATCGAGTCATCTCGTATTGCAATATTATATGGCTAGCATTCATCGTCGGTTTTTATTGTGCACCAAAAACAGACTTTTAGATTATATGATTCATACTTTCTATATATATGTATACTGATCGAGTCATCTCGTATTGCAATACGACATGGCTAGCATGCATCGTCGGGTTTTATTTGCTCAACCTAAAACTTGCATAAATATGGCCACGTATGCATCACTGTACTGTATTCACTTTTAGATCCCAACGATTCTACCGAGCGGCGCTCCTTCGTTCCAACCTACGGTAACAGCACAACCTTCACCCGTGCCTACTGTTAAGCCGACAATTACTCTGTACCCAACGCCACTGCCAACACATTGTGAGGACGTCGGGGAGTTTTGCGCCTATGTGACTTCGTACTGCTCGGTATCATTTTGCCGCGAATGCCCCAATGCGGGTATTTGCGATGAGACCTGTGAGGTTTGCAGCATTCGAATCCCAACGGCACAACCAAGCATTTCCATGCTACCCTCGCCCGTTCCAGTGCCGCAACCTTCACCACTTCCTGTGTTTACCCCGACTCCACTTCCAACGATCCTTCCGTCTCCTATTCCGAGTTCAATACCCACTCTGGTGCCGACTGCGATGCCATCCTCGCTGCCTACGCCTATTCCGAGTGCTTTGCCCACTTCACCTCCGAGTCCTATTCCTTCTCTTTTACCTGCACCGCAGCCCACAGTAATTCCCTCGCCAGTGCCATCAAATGTTCCCATTCCAGCACCATCCAGCCAGCCTACGCCACTGCCGTCGCAACTGCCAACCATTTCACCCTCTTTTGCGCCAACGCTGCCGCCATCACCAGTGCCCACGTCGTTGCCGACCTATGCACCTTCATCGAGCCCCACCATCAATTGCATAGCAGATTCTACTGATGGGAATCTAAACACCGGCATCCGTAAGCGCTTGTTTCGTGTCACGATGCGGTCGACTGCAACGGGCGGCGGTTGGGGGAATTACAAGTACGTCCTTACGAAGTTGGCAACGAAAGCGTCAAACAAAGGTGACGTAGATAGTGTCGAGGTTTCCACTGGCACCTTAATCAGTGGTGTCAAATGGGAAGTGGATTTCTTGTGCCTAGAAGTACCAACTGATGGAGCAGATGAGGAAGCCGCCCAATGCTACTACTTAGAGATAGTCTTAGATGGCGCTGCTCTGTCTACGCATCCGCCCTCAACGATACACTGGGGCTTCTACGATGAATCGTCTTCAATTTACGCCACTGACAGTAGTAATTTTCCCGATGTCACTTCCGAAGATGCTTACATGACTGGTGAAGCAGACAATATCGCACGAGTGTGTGCGAAGCGCGGTAGTGATGCGGTGATTGGTGGGCTCTTCGGTGGAGTACCATCACCTCAACCATCAATCTCATCACTGCCATCGCAGGTCCCTACGCCCGTTCCTACGCTGCTACCTGTGCCACAGCCTACTCAATTGCCTACGATACTGCCTTTACCCCCACCTTCTCAAGTGCCAAGTCCCATACCCTCGCTGGTGCCCACAACAGTACCTGCTCCAGTACCCACATCTAAACCTACGCCAAGCCCGACGCTCGTGCCATCGATCAAGCCGACACAGGCGCCCACCTTACCACCTTCTCCGTTACCTTCTCCGATGCCCTCTTCAACACCTACAGCGGTGCCTGCACCAATGCCTACACCGCCTCCCTCACCCATGCCCTCGAATGTACCTACTTCGGTGCCTACAGTGCTGCCTACACCCATGCCCACGCCGTTGCCGACACCACAGCCTACTGTGCAATGCACAGAAGGTCGCTACTTTGATTATGAATTCAACGGTAAGTCGGTCTGTCGTGATTGTCCTGCGGGCCGCTATCTCAACCAAACGCGGGCTAAAGATACAATTCCAGCCAATTGGGGCTGGAAACGCGAATGCCACATGTGTCCATTAGGAAGAGCGCAGCCTAAAGACGCCCAGAGCAAGTGCAATTTATGCGCAGAAGGCCAGTACAGCGCGAGAGAGTCGGCAGCATCAGCAGGACCTGACCAGTGCCGTACCTGCACAGCTGGCGAGTACGCTTTTAATGAAACCGAGTGTGTTCAGTGTGAACTCGGCCGGTATGCGCCTTCTGGTGTTCTTAATTTCTGTATCGAGTGCTCCAGTGGATACTACACGGGCGTTGCGATTAAAGCAACCGAATGTAACGACTGTTCCCCGGGATACTACAATGCTGGTGCCGACTATTACATCAACGATTATCGCGCCGCCAATTCGTACGAGCTTGAATGCACAATTTGCCCTGCGGTAAGAGTACACTCCTGGTGCTTCCGCGATCATTTTTCTCTGTACTCTTTGTTACTTTGCACAACTTGTACTTGTATTTTGCATATCGTTTCACTTATCTCAGGGCCTCTATGCACCGATCCGCTCTGGAGCTTGCCTCGAATGTGAACGCGGTACCTACGCGGCCGGTTCCTTGAATGCAACCACCAAGAAGATCCAAGCTGAAGGATCTGACCAGTGTACCACCTGTCCTGGAGGTAAATACTGCCTATCGTCCCTTTCCATATTTTTCAACTCATATTTCTTGAGTCATTATTTAAGATGATTTGACTGTTTGCGTAAGTTCAAACAATATGCGTGTTTTGGCGATGCTATAGGTCACTATACACCGCACAACAACATGTCAAGTTGTGGCATATGCGATGCAGGGCGGTATGCGTCTTCGCGCTCGTACGAGTGTACACCATGCAAATCTGGCTACGTTGCCCCGCAAGCAGCCTCTGTGTCATGTGCTGCGTGCTCAGCTGGCAAAGTGGCGCCGGAGATAGGCTCTTTGAATTGCACCGAATGCAGTGCAGGTAACATTTCTTTTTCTCTCGTTCTTCTCTCGATGAAACATCATCTGTATCTAGTTATATGGAGCAGAATCTTCAAAGCATGTGTGCCACTTAGCAAGGACCTTTAGCTTGTATTATATTATTGACGTGGGCTATTCCACTTTCTTGTATATTCTTGCCGTTCTCCTTCATATCCTGTTTTATACATATGTTTAATTCCATTTGCAGGCATGTTCCAGTCGGAGTCGGGGAAATCGACCTGTCGAAACTGTTCTAAGGGCACATATGGCCTTCGAACAGGTACAAGCAGCTGTAGTCCATGCCCTATTGGGCGCGCTGTCGATGTTGAAAAGGCGAGAGACTGCAATCTTTGCTCGAAAGGCCGCTACCAGGCTGCTTTTGGTGCTGTTGCTTGTGTGGATTGCACAGCTGGGCGGTATCAAAAGAGAGAACAAATGGCATTTTGTGACGCTTGTGCAGAGGGATATTGGTCTGAACTTGGCTCCAGTCGCTGTGAGATGTGCGCCGAAGGCTACTGGTACCGGGGCTACTATGAAGCAATGGCAACTTTCGCTGCGCAAGACGACGACAATTATATGGGAATGCCAAACAACGACAACGATATAGAGTTCTTCGACGATGGTGAAGTCGGTGACGATGCTAACGACGACGTAAAAGTATCTGATGTTAAGAATGAGCCAGGTTGCGTGTCATGTGGGATACCAAAAAAATCGGGAGCTTACTGTGGCGGTGGTTTGTGCTTACCGGTCCCACAGCGAGGCTTTTGGTCACAAGGTGTCGACAGCTCATCTGACGACTTCAATATAGTGGGAACATACATTTACGTCTGTCGCTCAAATGGGTGCACAGGTGCGCCCACTCTCGATGAAGGGTGTTATTCTGACTGGCATATTGAGTCCTATCCCGACTTGTCTACTGAGCGTCGCAGTCTTCGCCTCGACCAAGAAATATTGATCGGTCGCACGCTCTTGACTGCAAATGATACGACTAATGTGACGGTCTATGACGGCATTGGACGCACTGTAGTCTCAGAGCCCTCGAGCAAGGCCAACATTTGTTCACCTGGCTCATGGGGGCCGCTGTGTCAGGCTTGTGATGATGGCTGGTTCTTTGATGCAGCAGAAACTGGAACCTGCCAAGAATGTGAAAGTAGCAGCATGTTTGCTTCCTTGCCTAGTTTCATGGCAATGGTTGGATTGGCGATGCTCATCAAATACCGTGGCGTTATTCCGCTACCCAAAGTAGTAAAGGAAGCGCTGGGTTGGAAGAAAGATCCTCAGGTGCCGTTCGTGGCCGCACTCAGCATGATTCCACCTGGTCAATTGAAGGTAATTTGGTCGACCATTCAAATCGTGCAAGCAATAGATTCTAATCTTGAGCTGAGCTTCCCTGAGCCAATGCTAAGTCTAAACTTGGGCACCTCGGTGCTGAACCTTGATTTTCTGAGTGTTGATTGCAGTGCTCCTGGTGCAAATTTTCACTCGAACGTCTACTCTAAGTCAGCATTTCCAATCGTTTTGTTGGGATTGATCTATCTCGCATATTGGACGGAACGAGGCTTGCATGCATGTAAGTTGTATCACGGAGCAATCTTCACGGCCAAAGAAGAAAGAGCCTTAAGGAAAGGCCTCTATGACAAGTATGTTGCCCGAGCACTGACAACTACATATTTGTTCTTACCAACTGCAGCTATGGCACAATTCAAAGGCATGACCTGCTTCAGTTACGAGGCGAGCACTCAGTCTTACCTCAAGGCCGATTCATCGATAGATTGCAATGGCGCGGAGCACCAAACTTTCATAATCTACAATTTCCTTATGATAAGCTTTTACCAGTCGATAATTTTGTTTTATTTTTATGTTCTGTACTCCAACCTCGACAAAATCAACCCAATTTACAAAGTCGACGGCGATGCCAGTGCAGCTTTACGGCACAGAGACTTGGATCGCTCTATCGATCACATTCGATTTCTGTTCAACGACACGCGTGTCAAGTGCTGGTATCATGAAATATTTGACATGTACCGCCGCATGTTTTTCATTGGATTGTTGCCACTTACTTCGGAAGTGCCAATGATTAAGGCAACTATCGGTGCAGGAGCTACTCTAATTATGACGGTTTACTTTCGTGAAATGATGCCAAGCCGCAATCCTTTTACCAACCTCCTCTCAGTGGTGTCGCAATACCAAATATTGTTTGTCTTTTTGTGTGCGCTTTTCATTCTTTCTTCAGCCATAAAGAAGGTGGATGTATCCGAGTTTGTGCTTGGCTGTCTTCTGGTATTTGCAAATACCATCGTCGTGGTGGGTGCTATCTATGCCAGTTGGCTCGCACATTTGAATGACTTGAAGAGAATCAAACGACATAAGCGGAAGGTTACCAAGATTGAGTATGCCACCTTTAGAGACAATGGAAAGTTTGATGCCAGTACACTTGAGAATATCACTGAGACTTCGATCGCGCAGAGTTTTGTACTCGCCTATCACTACACGTCCATGGCGGCCGTCAAGTATTACGTGAAGAATGGTATTCCAGCATACAACATAAATTGCCACAAGTGCTGGTCAGCTGGTCAAGTAAACGAATACCGTGGCGTGGTGTTCTCGCTTAAAGGCCCACACGAGATCAAGCACGGCGACCCTTGCTTAGAGAAGATGTCGCCACTAAGTGCTTGCCGTGAAGCCGTACTTTGCGTCGCTGTGCCCCGGGAAGTCCTCTGGCCTGTAATAGAACGGTCTCGGTGTGACAAAGTAGGCAACGAATCCACTGCTGGACAAATTGTAGAGCCTATGACCAACGTTCAGCCCGAGGGGGGAGAAATGAAGGACAAAGCAATGGAAAGGGCCGCGCAAATCGAGGCGTGTAGCCATTTGGTTGTGATTCCTAGCGAAATTTTAACGGCCTTATCTCGTAGCGGGCTTAATGAGAATGAAATCACTGTATTGACTGAACGATGGGGCGTCAAAGCAAAGCACCTTATAGCAAAGGCAGCGAAGGCACAAGAGCGCACTACGAAACCAAGTTTTGATGTTTCTGGCAGAAAGCCTGAAGACGTCATGAGTGCCGTTGAGGAAGAAGCTCTGACCAAGGTCAATGGGGACAGTTCTCTTGCTAGTCAAGGCAAAAAATCAAACGACAACAATGCAAGAACTGGCGACCTCACTTTTCCGCCGGTGGTGTTCACTAGCCAGAATATAGTGAAAGCGTACCAACTGAAGCCAGACATTGACCTTGATGCTAAGCAAGTATTCAATCTAGACGATCTCGTGTGCCCTAAACCTCTCAGTCATTTGGCATTATTCAAATCGCGATTTGACTTCCAAAAAGGCCAGAAGTTAGGAAACGGCGGTTCCAGTCCTAAGCTACGCGCACCTGTTTCGATTAAGACATTCGAAGAATATCTGGGCCGAATGGCCGAGGTCCGAGATGAATGCGACAAGTGTGGACTAGTGCCGATGTACTACTACACCAAGCCATCTACTGCAAATGTGATTGCGCACTATGGGTTATCGTCTGCAGCTGCCACCTCTAAGGATGGTGGGGTTTACTTCACGGCCCTGTCACCAGCGTCCTATGACGTAGGCACCAGCGAGTACGAAGACCACTTGATTTTGGGAATGCTGGGCCCTGGTGACTTGGCAGATTCGCACGGGGCTCACAAATTTGACGTGTGTATTGTGTATGCTGCAGAACCACGGATGTTGCGTCAAGCACCAGGGAGACACAAGTCTATAAAAGTGGTGCCCAAGCTGCTTTTAGAGCACCTTTCAGAACCTGATCCTAAATCAGGAAAGTTCTTGCTGCGTCCTGACCGCATTGTAGCATGTTTCTTGCTGAATCCCTTAGATCGCCTCATGGGCTATAATGGTCACGCAGCTGGTTTGATGGCTGAGAGAGAGAAGGACAAGAGCTTGATCAGTAAGTTAGGGATAATGGAGTCAGTTGCGCACTTCAATGAAAGGTTAGTGAAAAGCGAGCACGGACTGAGCGAAGGTCGGGAACAATGGCCGCGCATGGATATGGTTACAGCACCTACCGACTCTGTGCTTATCTTGGACACCTCTGCAGTCGAGATTGCTTTGGATCATAGTTCGGAAATGAACTCACACAGTTTCCTCAGAAGAAAAGCGCAGCATGAGAGCGAAAGTGAGACAATGGCAGAGCACGTACACCTCGAAGATGAGAGCAACCTTGATGAACTCACTGCTTTCCTGGCTCCAGCAGGGCTCGAGAGCTTAGTTCCTCGTTTTGCCTCAGCGGGCCTTCTACGAAAGAAGCACCTCTTGGCCATCGAACGTGAGGTACATAGTGTGATGAGAAAATTATTCACTTTCATCCTTTATGTTGCAATCTCTTTCTTGTAATTATATTTCTTTTATCTGTTCACACAGAGTCAAGCCTTGAAATTGGTTGGTCTTGGAGATGCCGAAGAACGCTGCTTTTTAACTTTAGTGGTTGCCTCTCGAATCAAAGAAAACCGACGATTGGCCGAATCTGGTGCACTCTGCGCTGTGGAATCTACTTCCACTTCTTCGGTTGAAGAGCAATCGAATTGTGAGGACATTAGTCGTGGCAACGATCCTCTCGCTAAGATGAACGATGGTTCTTCTATTGTAATTCAGCAGCAGAAACGACAACAAACAGTTTATGGCGACGTTAGCTGCGGGATCAATTCGTTGGTCAGGGGTAGTCCTTCTCTTGGTTTACTTCCACCACCACCACCACCTCTAGTACGGCCATCTGGGCTCACTTCAAGTACAAGTATGAAGTCTAACGATAGGCCTGGAAGGTTGCAAGATAGATTGAGACAGCAGCAGCAGCAGCAACCCAATTATCGATCGTGGTATCAGTCGGGTGGACGGCTCTCTTTTGAAGGATGCAGTCGTTTCTGATGGGGCGAATACGACGAAGCAGCAGTCATCTAACTATGGCGATGTCAGTCATGGTGGTGAATCTTTGGTGAAGGAAGATGATTCCCTTGATTCTCGCGCAAAGCCTGGTAGACTGCAAGGTAGAAAGAGACAGCAACACCAGCAACAGCAGCAGCAATCCAATGGATCCTCGGTCAGGGTTAGGCTTACGGGTGCTTCTATTGATTTCAGTGAGGAGATGATGAAGCAACATCAATCCAATTCTATTGATGTCAGTCAAAAGAAAGGAAAGAAGAAAGTCCTCGCGATCTCAAACAAAGAAGCGACGCTCTCGAAGGTTGCAGCAATCAAACTGCAGTGCTTCCAGCGGCAAAGACTTGCAGCCAAAGCAGCGACGGTAAATAGAAATGCGCTCGCGTTGTACAATGCTGCCGCTGTAAAAATTCAAAGTCTTCATCGACGACAAAAGGCGCTCACTGGTTTCGAAGCGCTCGTCGAAGAGATGTTGATTAAAAACTTCGCGGCAGCTAAACTCCAGAGTCTTCAGAGACAACGAAGCACGATGAAGGTGTTCCAGGCAAGAAAATTAGAAGATAAAGATCAATTGCTGGCTGCAGTAAAGATTCAAAGTCTCCAGCGACAACGAAAAGTGTCTAAAGCATGCCGCGTAAAGAATTTGACCGAAGCAGCGGAGAAGAGCATTGCAGGGAATGCATCGACAACTGATCATTCAAAGAATTTGCCTACTGAAGGACTATTTGTTGAAGATGAATTGTCTAAGATAGCACTTGTGAAAGGCGAAGCGAGAGAGCAACAACGACTGGAGGAGGAAGCGCGTGTTGAGGCTGAGGCGAGAGAGCAACAACGACTACAGGAAGAAGCACGTGCTGAGGCTGAGGCGAGAGAGCAACAACGACTACAGGAAGAAGCACGTGTTGAGGCTGAGGCGAGAGAGCAACAACGACTAGAGGAGGAAGCGCGTGCTGAGGCCGAGGCGAGAGAGCAACAACGACTAGAGGAGGAAGCGCGTGCTGAGGCCGAAGCGAAAGTGAGGCAAGACATAGAGGAAGAAGAAGCTCGTCTAGAGGCCGAGATTCAGCAACTTGAGGAGGAAGCTCGCTTGGAAGCCGAGGCAGAGGAGAACCAACGTCTTGATGAATTGGCTTGTTTGGAGCTTCAAGCGAACGAGCAGCAACGATTGGTGGATCACAGAGTGTCTCACGCCGATGCTGCAGTAGCATCAAACGCGCAGGTCAATGTACGACCTGAGTGAATTGAGCTACACAGCTAGATTCCATGAGAAATATTCGCGATCTCCTTTCCTATTCATCTGCACTGAGAGTGTCTGTAAACTAACACCAACCATTGGTTCATGAATATATTGTGAATATGTTTCCAAATGATTTATTACCGTAACAAGCGCTTCCGTTTGTGTTCCTCGCTGAAATAGGTTCCTCAAAGGCAATCGCCACCTTCAGATGCCTCATCCAGGAGTATGACTGGTGACAGTAGCACGAAGTGCACCGTTTTGCCACGGCGGAAGGTCCATCTCTAGCTGGACGTTCTCGAACTGAAACTCGATCTAATACAAATCCAAATGACACAGAAGCCAATGCTATCGGCAGAGGTGCACGCGCGTGCGTTTCGCGCAAGTCAAGTCGAGATCGTAATGAGGAAAGCGTCAAGCGTCTAGTGAAATCACAATATTCTTCTGTAGTGCCCTGATGCAAATAAAGTAACCTATAGCAGCTCGAGCTCGAATCCGGACTCGTGCGCAATATATAATACAGCAGAGCCTAGAACCTTAGAGTAAGAGTTAGAGTTAGATTGCCGTGCGCGGCCGATGATTTCGGTTGCTATGAGACTATGAGCTATGAGCTGATTTTAAGAGTAGATAAGACATGAGAGTCGCGCTGCGATCTCAGCATTCGGGATTCGGGAGATTTCGAATCACGAATCACGGAGCTCTAAAGAAGGTTAAAGGCGCCGAATCGGCCTTTCCTAAGTTTCGCATAAAGGACGTGTACTGTGTATCGCGAGTGACGGGAACTCCTCATACTTAGGTGCTACTCCTGGTCTCTAGAAATTCTGGCTTCTTTTTCTGCCAGTGCCTTCGCCACTTCAGAAACTCGAAGGGGGGGGGGGCTTCCGTGGGAGTACTAGGGGCCGGAATGACACAGGCAGAAACACAAATCGAAGCAGCATATACTATTTGCCATTTTTTGCTCACTATGCTCTTTTGTCACTCACGATATACAGTACTGTATATAATATCGGCCTAGTAAGGCCCTGCTGGTTGAAAAATATTTCCTTAACGAAATTATCTTCTGTTATTTACTAAACATATCCAATCAGACTATTACTTACTAAATCCAATTTCCCTCAGGGGAGGCTCAGGAAAATGCCTGTCTGTTACTTACTAAATCCAGTCCCCCCTCGGGGGTGCTCAGGAACAACACAAAGATAATACATTCAGGGGCTTCAGCCGTAGCGTAGCCGTTGGCACAGAGTGGCAGATTGGCTTCAAAACGTGTGAACAAAATCAATTTTTGCCACTGATCCGGGCCAATTGCCCCCTTTCTATCATAGAGCTTCTAATTTACAAATTTCTTACCAACGACACGTAAGCTACTCGAATGATTCAGACTTCACGAAGTCTATTATACCTATTATACTTCAATTTCACTTTCTAATGCGGACTGCGGTAAAAATGAAAGCAGCGTTCAGACTTTGGAGAAAATATTCGTAAAGTGGCCCGTTCTTCCACACCTAAAGAGTCGACTCTAGGGAAGAAATCCTAGCTGAAAGGGGTGGAGCAACCACAAAGTCTCTCAGATGATCCAAACGGAGAGTCTTATAACTCTTCTCTTGATGACGACACCTAGTGTGTGCAAGATCGATCGGGCCATTGTCGATTGTTATCACCAATTTCCTGGCACTAGTACGAGGTCAATAAGATTTACTGTATTCCTTTCCTGAATATTGGGACTCTAATTTTGGCCTCTCGGGGCCCGTGTAGAGAGCTAGGTATGGCACAAGGCGAAGTCAGCTGATAAACGGATAGGCATAACGGAGGGCTCGCGTGTTCTGACGGTTCGCGTGTTCTGACGGTGAGTTTCCCGTCACCCACGCAGCCATAGAACTTATGCATGATTGCGAAGAAACTATCCGCTACGTTTTCCCTTGCTCTGTGGCTTTTTCCTTGTCTCTGTTCATCCTAGTGTGAGCCTAGGCTCGCAGCTCCTCGATGGGTGAAAGTCATCCTATCGATGGAGCGGTGGAGTGGGTTTGACCTCGGACTTGGAAGAGAGGAATTCGGTTCAGGATGAGCGGTGAGAACCCCACACCAAACTCAGATAGCAAGTGGGTCTGAGCCTGAGCACAATCGAATCCTTGTTCGGCCTTGCTAAGTACGGCTTCTGGAGCGGAGAAGCATCGTGGTGTTCGTAGGCCTGTGAACATTCGTGTTTGTACAGCCTGCAACAATGCAGCCACGTGACCCATATTCGTTAGCAAGAAAGAGGACAGGCGATGCTGAAGTCGGCTGGCGCCCGACGCCTGAGAAAGAACATTGAGACGATGCCCTGCTTGGGCAAAAAATAGCCCAGAGATATGCCTCGTGGACCTGGGACGTGATACACGAACGAACTACTCAGTCCCGCCGACTTTTTCGTAGCAAAGGCGCCACTTGGAGCCTTAATTAACCTCCTGGGGCGAATTTTCTAGCGCATTTGCAACTCAAGGGCATTCTTCGTTTGCCTCTGTAACTGCTGTGTACTTGCCTTTCTTTGTTTTGGGGAGAGTATCTAGCTAGACGACTTTCATTGCAGGATTTTTTACTGGTGTCATTCATTTTGATGTGTTTGAATACACATAATTTCCATTAGAGCGAAGCCGTTTGCCCGAGCGTGTACAACACCGGGCTACCAAACGTGATGTAGCGTGTTCGACCACTGGTTGTGTCAACCAACTTTTTTCCCTTTTGAGTGTTAATCCTGTCGTTTGTTAATATTGTCTTCTCAATGATCAATGATGAAGTTATTTCCTTCAATTATCGGCGCCTATGCAGAATAACTGTATAGCACAACACCATTATTGCACCACCATATCAATTATGATCGCCTTTTTCCTTTCCATTTATGCTTTTATCAAAATGTGCCTATGAGTTCAAGATGCGATCAATTAAAGGTCGAACTCCTTCTGCCATTTAGTTTCAGGAAGATATTTGGAGTTGGACGGAGCGTGCTGTTTCCAGTTCGACCTTCCCTCGCAATGACAACTCGCTCCACCTCTTCAAGTCCTTAAAAATACTTCTA
>Ga0307930_1000855_pt1 | contig 24481 bp, 19 predicted proteins | sample OrgLakmetageno46_FD_203161 | JGI IMG/M metagenome (GOLD analysis project Ga0307930, IMG submission 203161) | Saline water microbial communities from Organic Lake, Antarctica - #46 | ecosystem: Environmental > Aquatic > Non-marine Saline and Alkaline > Saline | place: Antarctica: Organic Lake...
TCGACTGCGTATACCCCGAAGAGTGCAGGTTCCGCGCTAGTGATCGGCAAGATCGTGCTGACAATGCTTGTAGCTGCTGCCAAAATAAATCAATCCTCCATTGTGCCTGCCTTCTTCTTCTATATAGTTATCGTATAGTCTATCGTTATTAAAAGTTTTTCTCCTGTAAGCAGCCACAGCCACCCTACGAGTGGTAAATTGGCAGTGCAGCGATTGGCGCCTAGCTAGTGCTAGCAGGACCCCCGGACCCCGGACCGAGCAAAAATCAACAATTAGCAATTACTTGATTACCTAAGCAGAGATGGTATCTGCGAGGAGCGAAAGCGTGAAGTCCTCTATTACCTGTATTGCTCTGCGGTTGGCCTCGAGGGCCAGTGTCGTAGTGCCAAATCCCCCCCCCTCTGTGCCCCACTTACCTACCATGAGCTATGAGTTAGCTGCCAGGTGCTGGGTGCTGGGTGCTGGGTGCTGGGTGCTGGTTGCTGGGCGTTGATGTCGGTATCGAATTATGATATGCGTGTTGGGCGTTGGCGTTGTGCGGGAGTCGCGTACTGGCGTACTGCCATACGTGGTTTTTTGTTTCCTTGCGATCTCCCGACTAGCCAAAAGCTTAAGGATTGTTACTTAGGACCAAATTCAGCCCCCCTCGTGGGGCTCGGGCTCGGAAAATCCTCCTTTATTGGCCATAACGGTCGCATCGCATATAATTTCTTCTTATTGGCGATGCTTTCGTCCTAAAGAAGACTACAAGTACTCAGAACTCCAAAACGATCTAAAATCGATGAAATATATTCTAGAGTATTTGTGCGACCGGGCTGAATTGGCTTTACGAATTGAGTCCAATAACATTACATATCACGCGCTTTGGGATATAAATCAACTGGCAGCAGCCGGCTCCAGCTTACGGATTATAATTGGGATGTATAAACGCAGCTTACAGATTCGTATAGAGCTGCAAGGAAACTAAACGCAAGGTACAGCCGATTATTGATAATTATCATATGAAGCAGAAATCGGTCACCCCTCCCTGGTTTATAAGCAAATTTTAGCACTCCAGCATAAGCATGAATTAAAATTATTTTTATCCTGCTCTTAGGTAGGACTGAATTATATTTACTTCCCAATTGCAAAGGAACATGGGCAAATAGCAAAGAGCTGCGTATTGATGAAGCCTCCAGAACAAGTCTGACTGCTAGGCTGAATGTCCTTTTGCGTACCAAATTACAAAGAAACTACAACAAATAGCATAAAGCTGCGTTTTGATGAATCCTCCCAGAACAAGTCAAACTGGGCTAAGTGTCCTTTTGCGTAATGCAACGTTCATCTTTACTCTCGTGATGTAGCATGGGCTTCGAATACGCCCGTGATCTCCATTCTGACCTATTTGATGCTATGACACGCCATTCCTTGAAGTTGACAAGAAGCCCTTTGCACTTCATAGCCTTCTTCAATTTCCGAGCCCATGTCATCTCAGGGCACCCATTCGGCCGAGGGTGTTCTACCCAACCAGTAAGGAGCTGCAGCGGCGCCCGGATCATTGGCATCCGAGAAACGTGGCCAGCTCAACGAAGAATCCAGTTGCAATAGTAGCTATCGAGGTCCAGGACATGGAGCCTTTAAAAAAGAGTGGCTGAACAAATGTGATGATGGAGGGACGTAACGGAAATTTACCCCCTACTTTTCTTCAAGTAACCGATTTACGTAACAATACCGTATAGCCGGAGTGCAATGAGTGCTACAGCAGGGTCTACCGTACGGATTCAGGTACACAGCAGTGCTGAGTCACTGAGTCCCTGCTGAGTCGCTGTGTCCTCGCGTCGTCGCATATTTCATATTTTGACATTTCTTCAAAGATGAAAATACCACATTAGTGAATATATGTGTCCATTTTTGGCACCAATCGCAACGACGCTTTAGAGACACACCAAGTGATGAGACAAAAAAGACACAAAAAGTAAAGCGCGCGAGTGACACAAGAAAGTAGTACGAGGTACGAGGTGCTGAGTGAGGCGCGTGTCATAGAGGGGTTGATCGCTTTACGAGGTGCTAGCGCACTTATCGCAATTATCACACAAGTGATCTCAAGTACGATGTTTTGGACAGTTTCATTCATTGTGTTTTTTCGCGCCATCATCCTTTGAGCTGTTCATTCCTCTTACTCAACATAGGGTAAAGTATCTTGCTGAAGTTGAGTCAACAATGGCGAGCTTAGCTGCAGGCGATGGAAGCAGTTCCAACGCAGAAGCATGTCCAATTTCGCCTGAAGTTGAGGGAAAGGCTCAAGATTTGGCTGGAAATGAAGTTGCCAGCTCGAGCTCGTCAAGCGGAGGAGGCAGCGCCAGCCCCGATGCGCAGCTGCCGACACCCATCTTTTCGCATCCCAAGTATGAGCTAAAAGAAGGTGACAAAATAACTCGACTAAGCGACGCACCGGCTCCGACGAGTCGTGCAGAGCACATTGAGGAAGAAAAGTCCGTGTTAGCCGAAATGGTGCGCTATGTCACGGCTTCGATGTTGAGTTTTGGGTTCAAAGAAGTTTGGATCCCAGAAGAGTCTGCCACGGCACGGTGCCCGATATACTGCTCCCAAGGCTGGGAGACAGCTCCGCGACTATTGGTCATTCTCACCAACCAGGTAGGCGCGTGCTGGCTATTGGCATAGACCCATGAGAGCGAGCATTGTCACTTTTCCACATCATTGATCGTAGCCATAACAACAAATAGTTTTCCCCTCCTGGCCAGATGAAAAACCTTTTATGCCCATGTTTGCCTATGCTACTGATTCCAAGTCAGTGAAACATTAATGGTAGGCAAGTACATACTTACACACGCATTCATTCTTTGTGTATTCTATTTTCTCAGGTTGGAGGGCAAGCAGGCCTGTGGTCGCGGTCGCTGTGCTTCAGCCATGGCTTGAAAGCAGGCAGCATGCTTCCGTGCGTGACGCGAGCGCTCGAAGAGGGCTACGGGGTTCTGGTGCTGAACCCAAATCTCAACTCTGTGACGGTAATTCGATTCTTAAAAAGAAAAGAGGACCTCTATGCAGCCTACTGAATTGATGCTGCGCGTGGAAATGTAGTGGGGCTGCCAGAGGAGAATGGGTGATAAGTGCACCGAGAATGACTTCTTTTCCCTGACAACTTCTTGCTACGTACCCCCCCCCCCCCCTTGTGCCTACCATGCACAGGTGTCCGCAGACTATGTCGACCCACGTGAAGCTGTGCTGACCGCTCAAGCGGCAGCGGCAGCAGCGAACGGTGAGCCCTCAGCCAATGGTTCCGTTTTGCCGCCGCCAGAGGAAGCGGCTGCTGCTGCTGCAAACGCAGCGGCTGCCAGCGCTGCTGCGGTGTCCAACGCCCACGGGGGGCCCAACTTGATTGTGCAGGCCGACGGCACCCGCAAGCTCGCGATCGAAGGCAGCCGCTCGCCCGAAGCGCACGTGCTCGGCGTGTGGAACGGCCTCATTTGCCCGCGGCGGGCGGCAATGGCAACGGAGAAGGGCGAGGTACTGTGCTTTGCAGTGAAAGATGCTGACATGCCTTGTCCACATAGTGACAGACCTTTGCTGAAGTCCATATTTGATATTTTCGTTTTCAATTTTTGATTGATGTGGTGAGCTATCCATCTCGCTCATATTAATCTGCTGAATAGGTGTACTTACTGAGCTATGGCAATGGTGCCGCACTCGCGAAGGATATCATTTTGAAGAATTTGTCAAGCGAGACAGAGCCTCAGCAGATCATGGCCGTGGCTATGGTGCGTTCAACAATGATAATAAGAGTCCCACTCTGATTTTTGGATATCGCTGTTGAATGCTTCACTCCTGAGGTTGCGAGTGTGTCCTTTCTTTAGTGCATGGAACAGTCTATTCAACGGTGTCTCTCGATTTCACCTTGCATGAGGAACCTCTTCGAAGTATCATCGAAAGCGAGACCAATTAGATGCGCACGCATTTCAAATCAATCCCTCTGCGTTTGTACGTGCGTGATGTTACCCTCAATTCTGCTCTTTTTTTTGTCTATCGCAGGTGGAGGCGTCGCCTGGTGTGAAGGAATCCGACGACACGTTTGACGTCAAGTCTCTGGTCGCCAGCCGGGTGGTCAACTGGGAGCAGCACGAGTCCGCGCCATGTGGCGCCCGCTTATTGGCTGCGCAGCCAGCGGCTGCTGACGCAAAGGGGGCCTCAGCGCCGCAGTCGTCTGGCTTTGGCAAATTAGGGTGCGTGGCGCTGTCCGTAGGTGCACAGTCGAGCGAAGAGATGCACACGGCTGCCTGGTCAGTTCAGCATGCCCTCGACCCTGCGTTCCGCTTCTTCAAGTTCGTGCAAGGGCAGCAAGGCCAAGAGGCCCCCAAAAAGGACGCCGAGAACAAAGCAGCAGCAACAGAAGCAGCAGCAGCGGCTGCAGCTGCGTCCACCCCTCCTTCTCTGGGCTTGCTTTTCGCAGCAGCTGAGCAAGAGCGTCTTCAACTGGACCCAGCTTCCGCTACTTGGGCAATCGACGCGGTTGGAACTCCCGAGGCTGCTGCCGCAGGCACGGAAAACTTGGTTACTTCGCCTGAGAAGAGCGATGGCAGCAAGGCTTCTGGGGATGCATCGGGCGGAGGTGGGATCTCGGGGATGTTCAAGCGCATGATGAGTGGTTTAACTGGCACCGTGAGCGAACACAGCATGGACCAACGGATGAAAGTGTCCGATTTCGACTTGTTGAAAGTCGTTGGCAAAGGCGCATTTGGGAAAGTAATGCTGGTGCGGAAGAAGGCGGGCAAAGAAAAAGGCATGATTTTTGCAATGAAGGTTCTCAAAAAGTCCATGGTGATCTCTAAGGGCCAAGTTGAGCACACCAACAGCGAGCGGTCCATCTTGCGCGAAATCCGCCACCCGTACATCGTCTGTTTACGATACGCCTTCCAAAACGAAGAAAAATTGTACCTCATCACAGACTATTACTCGGGCGGGTCACTGTTTTACCACTTGCGAAAAGCACGTGGCTTTTCAGAAAATCGCACCAAATTTTATGGTGCTCAGCTGCTCCTGGCCTTGCAGCATTTACACGAAAATCACATCATCTACCGGGACCTCAAGGTATACTAGTACACACATCTGAAATGCTTGAAGTGTATTTTTCTATTCAAATCATACGCTTATATCCTTCATGAATCTTTGTGTTCATCTCGCTTTTTTTTGTTTTGTTTCAGCTTGAAAACGTCCTGATGGACCACGATGGTCACATTGCCCTCACCGACTTTGGTCTGAGCAAAGAAGGGGTTGAAGATGTCTATGAAATGCAGCTTTCCACCTTCTGTGGCACCGCCGAATACATCGCCCCAGAGCTCCTGAAAGGATTGAAGTACGGCGCGACTGTGGATTGGTGGTCCCTTGGTGTGCTGCTGTACGAAATGATGGGCTTCAAAACGCCCTTCTACGACAAGAACCGCAAGCTCATGTTTTACAACATCATCAACAATGAGCCTCAATGGCCACCTCACTTCTCAGCACCTGCCATTGGTATCATTAGAGGCCTCCTGGCCAAAGCACCGCAGCGGCGGCTAGGCTCTGGTGTTGAAGGGGTCCAAGAAATCAGAGCTCAACCTTTCTTTGGCACCATTGACTGGGATGCCATGATGGCCAAGGAGGTGGAACCACCGTTCAAACCCGAGATTAAGAACATTCTTGACCCTAAATTCGTGCCGAGGACGTACTTGAACGAGCACGCTGCTGATTCGTTCGACCGTAACGCCAAACCAAACACCAATATTGACTTTGACAATTTCACGTACCAGCCTGCGTCTGCACTTGAAGGGGAATGATTTTCCGCGTGTATGGCTTTAGAGATGAGCTCAGCAGATGGCCGATTGCAATTGCAAATGACACACAAGTGCCTTGCTAGGCCTTGGCATGGCGTTCCTGGATTGACAGTCCAGTGGTAATGTGGCTGCAGTACGATGGGCACTGTCCTGCAGTGCGAGCAAATATCTTGGCGTTGGCGAGCTGCTGAGATCTAATTAATTAGCAAGTAGGTCAAGCAACAAGCAACAACAGCCAAAAGGTTTACCGTTTCTGTCATGTGCCAAATAGAAAAGTGGCAACCGAAAGCTAAATTTATTGCTGTCACTAACCTTGGCCACAAATAAAAATTAGATGTTACCAGGTGACATATGGTTACAGGTAGTTCCGGTTCCGGGTTATAAGGGCGGGGGAATTTCGCTTCAGCCCTCGTTCTCTTAGCTTATCCCTTTTTTTTTCGCCTGGAACCCTCGTTTTCTAATTGGATTTCAAGAGGGACATGCACCGAGATGAGCAGCGACGGTGTCTAAATATAGATGGACCCTTATTCTCCTAGCGAAAATGGCCTTATTTTAACCCTTACTTTCTAAACGTGGCAAACTCTTAACTCCCGAAACTACCTGTATGATGGATGATGGTGCCTCAAGGGAGGGTTCAGGTTCAGGTTCAGGGTTACGATTCCCGTTTCCGCGGAATTCCCGCGCGATGGCTAAATATTTCACTTCACGTGGGATTTCCGCGGTTCTCCGCGGGTTTCCGTGCCGTGGTCACAAAGGCACTGCTGAATTCCCGTCGCGGAAATCACGTCTGAATGGCAAAATTTCCCCTCTCATGTAAATGAATGTCAGTAAGTACTGCAGAACGACTGTAGGTAGTACCCCGTAAGGGCATCATAAACTACCCGTGCAGAGCAGTACAGTGGTTTCGTGTTTCGTATAGACGCGCAAATGCGCAACAATGCAAGCTTTTTCTAAGAATGCGAACACGACAAGGTAGCATCTGTTAGTGCCTTTAGATTGATAGTCATGTCATTGAAGCCAGATCTACTGGCAGCGCTTGTGACAGGGCTTAGAGGCCATGTGCCTAGGTGCATTGGGAAGCCAGCTTTTCGAGCCCTAAAGTGTGGGACAGCTGCTGTCCGCACAGCAACGGCCCATGAGCTAGGCACATCGATGAATGAACGGCGGGCTGCGGTGGCGCTGGTGCTACGTCGTCGTAATCAGGGCTCTGCAGGCGACAATGATGCGAAGCCGTCGACGAAAATAGAGATTCTCTTGATTAGGCGCGCAGTCAATGAGCGGGACCCGTGGTCGGGAGATGTAGCTCTGCCGGGCGGCAAAGTAGAAGCAGGCGAGACCGACTTCGAGGCTACCATCCGTGAATGCAAAGAAGAAGTCAGTCTTATGGATGAATGCATAAATTAGATAGAGTAGACGTATCAAGAAGCTATTCAATATAACTTTTTGATTCTCATCGATACTATCACACTTTTATTGAAGTATGTTATCATGAGGCTTCCGCATAGTTCTCCACTCAAGCTGTTCAATTTGGCGCTAGGTTGGCTTAGATTTGACTGCAGGAGGTTTCAAGCCACTGGGGCAACTAAACGACCGAGTTGTCCAACGAGGTACCTCGAAGCGACTCGTTCTTTCGGCCTTTGTTTTCATGTCTAACGACGTCGATCCCTCAAACGATGCTGCCACAAAAAGAAGTAAGCATCCGCACACCTTGACCATTCAACCAGGCGAGGTTGCGGACGTTTGGTGGGCAGATCTCGACGAGATCTCGAACACACCGGTAGATTCTCGCTGTCCCAAATGTTTTTATTTAGCATTCCAGCCTGCTAATCGTGCCCACTTCATTGTTCTTGGATCCATATGTCAGTTCGCTTATTACTCCTCTGCGCTCATGTAAAAGGTGTTAGCCAAGTTCGTACCAGTGGCACGCTCTTTCAGTGTAGTTCGACGGCGGCCATGGCTCCTGCATGCCATCCAAACGTTAGGTTTGGAAAAAGCTGCTTTCCCAAGCATTCCTATTCGCCGCCACCGAGAGAGTATTCCTGCTGTTGCTGCTTCCTCTATTGATGGAGACTCTCTTGGTAGCAGCGCAGTCAACCAATGCTACTCAAATACTTCCTGTCGTAACAATCCTATCAGCAGATATTCTAGCAGAGCCAAAGATAAATTTGAAGACGACGGCAGCAGCAGCCAACCAGACGAAAACGACGCCACTGTCTATGTGCTGTGGGGCTTAACTTTGGGCGTTGTAAGCGACTTATTGGAAGTGGCCAACCTCGCACCTCTTACACCCAAAGGCGCGCCTTCTTTTACATTCCCACTGGCACCTGTAGCCCTTGACGCAACAATTCGGGCCATTTACAAAGCCAGCAGTAGTGGGTTTGACCGGCGTGGAGCTGGAGCTGCTGCCGCAGTGACCGCGATCGCGGTTTTTGTATTTTCTTTTGTTAGGCCATAAGGACTATACTATCAAAGAGCATTTATCTTGAGTTTACAAATAGCCCTCTGCTTCCTCTTGAGAATTGATCCTACATGGTTAATGGATATAGAGGATGGAGGATGGGCATTGCATTGCATTACGCAGAGGTATACTCAGCCCAGTCAGACTTGTCTTGAAGGTTTTACCAATACGGATACGCAGCTGTCTGCTATTTTTTTAGACAGGCCCCGAGGAGCCGGAATTAGAAGGGCTAACAGCTAGCAGGCAGAGATACAAAGCAAAGCTGCGCAAACTAAATATAAGAAGCCAATCAGGCGCACATACCCGAGTGGCCATGGAAGTTATGGAAGTGATGGTAGCATTTTTTTTAGGTGCCATTTGTTGATACTTCTTGGGTTAAATTATATTGGAAAAAACTCCCCAATCGCAAAGGAACATCAGCAAATAGCAAAAAGCTGCTTGTTGATGAATCCTCTAGAACAAGTCTGATTGGGCTAAGTGCCCTTTTTTTCTCGGGAGGAGGCATAAGTTTCGATGTCGGGTTTTAATAACCCAACACTCAACCAACTGAGCTAAGTGCGCACTTAGCTCAGTTGATTTGGCGTCTGCTTAATCGCAGTCCAGCAAAACAAACCAAATGTCCTGTGTTCGATTCCCATAACGGGACATCAACCACCCAACGACCAACGACGAGAATTCGCTGCGCACCCGGGTTCGCTGCCCATAATAAAACGCTTACAGTATAGCTGTATAAATCTGCTGTGCGAGGCCTATAACTGGCCGGACGACCGGACTAAAAGCAGGACCGGGATGATCGTTTTGTTGGGTTTCAACAACCCAACACCCAACCAACTGAGCTAAGTGCGCACTTAGCTCAGTTGGTTTGGCGTCTGCTAAATCGCAGTCCAACATACGTCCGCGATCTCAACTCCGACCTATCGGCCCTGTCACAAGTCACTTATTTTGACGCCGAATGACTTTCAACGAATATGGAATTGCTGCTAGTAGAGCAAAATTCAGTACGATTTATATCTCATCCAAGGAAATGAGCTGTAGAAACTCTATTGTGCTTCGGAGATATTTGACCTAGGGAATTCTCGAAAAGGACATTCGTGGCTTCAGCACACCAAAAAACCAAAGCCTTGTTCAGACAGAAGCTTGCACGCAAATGGGGTCACGCAATTGCTCGGGAATGGGCGACTCTTCTTCTGGATCGCCTGAGGGACTTCGTTGTAGTCCCCTCCTCTGCGGGCGGAAACTCTTTTTTTTTGAGCGGCACTCTCAGAGCATGGAGGAGCGTGCCACTTTGGACCGCTACCATCACTTCCATGGCCACTCGGGCATGTGCGCCTGATTAGCTTCTTAGGTCTAGTTAGCGCTGCTTTGCTTTTCTTCTCTACCTGTTAGCCTTCTAATTCCGGCCCTTTGGGGCCTGTCTCAAAAAACCTTCGTGGCTTGTGTTGCAAAAACAACTGAAACCGACATCATATTCAGACCAAAGCTTACACTTACTCGCAAATAAGGCCACACGATATGCGATTGCTAAAGACTTTACGACCTACCCCTCTGCATTACACGTGGGACTCCGCTTTAGCTCCTTCCTCTTATGATGAGCAAACTCCTAGCAAGCTACGGTATGGAAGTGCTCTCTTCTTTTGAGCTGCACTCTCAGAGCACGGAGGAGCGTACCACTTTAGACCGCTACCATCACTTCCATGGCCACTTGGGCATGTGCGCCTGATTAACTTCTTAGTTTTAGTTTGCGCTGCTTTGCTTTTCTTCTCTACTGTAGGTACCTGTTAGCCTTCTAATTTCCGGCCCTTCGGGGCCTGTCTCAAAATGAGAGAAAATGAAAGGAGGAAGCCGAAAGCAGGAAAAAAAAAGTCCGGACCAACCAACCAACCAACAGCAAGTTAGTTCCTGCGTTCGCACGCACCACCACACCACCACCGACCACACACACGACAACGCCACGCGACGCATGCGCAGTGGATTAAAACCTCCATCCTTGATTACAAAGCTACTTCTGGGCTTTGACAAAGCTCGAAAGACGGCTTCGTCTACATTGATTTCGAAGCCCACTATGATCATTCGATCATTAGGCTTAGCCTCTTCGGTGGGTTACCTCGCGCGGCTTCGTTCTCTAAGTGGTGGCAGTGAAGCTACTGCTGAACTTGCGCCTTCACCTCCGCCGGGAGGCCGACTGGTCTCTGCCTCCATCTTCTTTCGGCATGGTGCGCGAACGCCAGTGTTCACCACCATTCCTGGCTTGAGTTCGATGGGAGAATGGGACGTCTGCACGCCCCAAGCAGTCGTAGCGCTGCCGCACGTAGTAGTGTTCGACCTCAGGGACGGGGGGCCTCGGCCGCCACTCAGCAGCGGCGTGCAGTCCCAGGTTGACTTTGCTTTGCCAACTCCGCCGGGCTTCAAAGCATTTGCGGGGCAGCTTTCCGACTTGGGCGTGGAACAAGCAGTGGACCTAGGACGCACCTTGCGTGCTACCTATGCTCCTCATTTGGACAGCGCTCTCGATGACCCACGCACCCAGTGTGGCCTCAACGGGATTGTGAAGTGCCGCACCACAAACGTGCCAAGGTGTGTAACGAGCGCTCAAGGGGTTCTGCATGGGCTTTTCGGAGAAGTTGATCGGGGCTCTGGTGATGCGGTAGCAGAAAATGCAGCCTTTCCACTTTACACGTTACCGACAGCCAGTGAGTACTGCACCCCCAACGTGAAAGCATGCCTGAGGCTAGGTGAGTACTTCGCAGCAGGCAAAGCGCAGTGGGCGCAATCGGGAGGTGGCGACGTTGGACAAAGTGTCCTGAAAGATCTCAAGGAACTGTTGCCGCCTGAGGTGCGCGTTACGTGTGCAAATATCGGCTGACAAGTCGGAGAAGTGGAGAATGTAAACTTTGCCTGAACACACGCGTGCATCATCAGAGATTGGCCTTCCGGCAATGCTGCGTTCAGACAAAGAGCACTTATGCTTTTTTATGGCTTGCTAGAGTATTTTATGTATTTCTTCTTGACCTGAGTTCCAATCTTCGTCATGAAAAACTATCGTTGAATTGTCAGGTCTTTGATGCTTTTTCACTCGGAGACACGAACTTCGTTCCGTGCAAGGACTTGGTCACCAGTTTGTCGGCGCACGGGAAGCCCTTACCTTTCGGCCTCGACAGCCGAGATCTGCCGAAGCGCCTTTACCACCTCGCAGGTCCTCGCGTGCACATATGCATTCTGCATTTGAATTCATAGAAATAGGTTGAGATTAACCTTATTTTGACTGCGCTGATTGGTATCATTAACTGCTCTATTTCGTTGCGTTTCACCTTCGGTGTCGCACTATTGCTCTTTTGTTAAACACTTTTTATTCCTTTTGATGCCAGTTTATTCACAACGTCTAATCAACATTAACTGGTTGCTCCTACTTCAGGCCTCCAAATTGCTTCTTTGGTCAGCGGCGGTGCCGAAGCAGTGGACGACCCTTTGGCACCGCACCGGCTAGCGATTGGTCGCTTGCTCGGTGAAACACTGGATGACCTCAAGCAGGACGCAGCTGCCTGGACGACTGCTGCTGCTAGTGCTGCCTCCTCCTCCTCCTCGCCGAAAGTGACGGCTACTTCCACTGTAGTGAAGGCAGCAGCGACTTCAGGCCACCCACCAGCCAAGCTGCGGTTGCTTTCAGGCCACGACACGACCGTTGTGCCCTTGCTTGCTGCTCTCGGCTGCTACGATGGGAAATGGCCGCCGTATGCTTCTTACATTGCGCTCGAGCTCTGGGCAGAGACTGACCCAAGCTCAGGCCAAGAAAAGTTCTCGGTACGTATTGGATCTTATGCCTCAACTTTTGCATGGCAGCCAGAAACAAGAACTATATTTATCAGGCAAGAGAAATGTACAGGTTATTGTTGGGAAGCAGGGCAGCCTCTTACTTAATTCGAGCGTGCGCACTTTCCCACCACTGCAATAAATTTATTTCCTTCGTAAAACTTCTTTCGCTCCATACCTACTTTACAGGTTCGCGCAGTGTACAATGGCGCTCCACTGCGCAATTTGCGAAGTTGTCAGGCGATCGACAGCTCGGGTCGTGTGCCGTGGCCCGAATTCACACAACTAGTGGAAAGGTTGACTCCAAAGAGCCTAAGCGAATGCGAGCCAAAAACGTAAGAAAATTTCACACAGTGCCACATGAGCGTATCCACATGTGTTAGCTGCAGTAGTGAGAATCCGGAGTTCGTTTTTTACTTCTTTTTCTTGACCGATTCTTTCCAAAATTGATGCATGGCATACTCCTTTTCTTTTTCCTTTTCGAATTGTTTGTACTGCTTTTCAATTTTTTTTTTCTTATTTTACTATGTACTGGCCAGGGTTGTCAAAATCAAGGGCGATGGCGATAAGTTCGTGTAATCCGTTAGGCCACGCGAAATTGGAGAAAGTTTTCGGCTCCTTTATCACACGGGTAGATGAGTTATAATGACCGAGAGAATTACTGAAGTGAAGATTCACCTTAGAATACCCAAGGTTTTGCCACAGTGAGGTATCGCTATCAAATTTTCTTTGCGTAGCACATCTCTTGGACTTTCTAAGAACTTTCTTTTGGACCTGTTCAAAGATACAGTCCAGCAGCAAATTAATAGCACAGAACCAGATCGAGATATCCATGTCCAGGCGCAGGCGCCCGGTTGTAGGACGCCCGATCTAGAAGTCGATAACGAGCAGCAGCTAAGCACCTCACTGGGACGATAAGCCAAAGGTGCTATATATTCGGATTGGCAGTGCGAGTTGGGAGTTGTATGGAATGGTTTAGTTGAATCCAAGTATCTGTGTATGAAAATGAAAAGGCAGTATGGAGTATGAATCAGATAGTATGAAATCAAATGCCAAAAACAGGCAATTCGCACTTGGGAACAGATCGGCGCTTTCATTCTATCTGGCTGATCTTGGGCATCGGTATGCGGTATGGAATGCCACGGCGCACTCGGCCATGAGATGCAGTAGACCAGAAAGCCCAGTTGCCGAGGTGCTCGAAAGCTTTAAACTGATATCTAGTGAAGAAGTGGGTCCCGGTATCCTACTTCCTGATATAAGAGTCCGCTGGCCACTTCTGATGGCAACTGCAACACAACAGCCCTTTCTAAAAGTTTTGAACTGTCGTCGTCTACTGGAGGTCTCGCAATTTTTTTTTTTTTAACCCCACCGCTCTCGTTCTCGTTGCACATTTCGCCGTACAGTACTGTACTTACGTAGTAATACCAGAGGTATCTGAAGGTACTTACCAACATCTTACCAAGCAAAAATATGGCAAGCTCTTTCGGGTTAGCAGCATTGCGCCCTAGTCGACGTTTTGCATGTACGCGGCAGTTGCTATTGCTAGCAATTATTGTGCTTATCTGCATGTGTGGCTTGGTATTGTTTGGAATGCACCAAGGGCGCCTCGAAGATACGCACGCCCACGCCATGACTTCAGCCCCAGGTGATGCTCCAAGTGATAGCTGATAAGTAGCTAGCTAGGATAATAGCACATCTGCGCATCGATTATTTGTTTGGATGACTCAATCATTTTATCATTGTGTGTATACTTAGGCTCGTGGCTGCATAGGGCAACTGAACCACTGGCTCATGCGGGGGGTCAAGCGACAATTCCTACACAGCACAGCAACGTCCCACCTGCTACATTAGCCTCAGCTCTGCATACTGGCTGGAGTCCTACTTCATCCGCAGGCACACCTGCTAAGGTACCGAGACAAATTCACCTAGACAGGCAATTAGATTCAGCAGCGCAGCCTGAAAGAAAACGAAGAGCAACTGTGCCCTCAACTTTAGCAGCTCCTGCAACGCAAGTTGCCAACACTAGAAGCAGCTTCAGCTCACCTTCTTACTCTGCAAATGGTGGTAGAAGAAGGCAGGGTATCTCTGATAAGGATGGTTTCGCCAGCAGTCGCCGCAATGTTGACAGAAGCAGCAGGAGCACTATCTCGTCGAGTAAGCATAGCACTAGGTATTTGGGATCCCATGTGTCGCTGCAATGCGAGGGACGAGGCCGAATGACACTGGCAGACTTCACTCAAAGGAATGCACCTGCATGGCTGAACAGAACCATTCAGCCAACCTCATCAAATAGTGCCCAATCTTGTGCGAATAGCTTTGCAGCTTGCATGTGGTACCATTGCGCGGACTTTTGCCAGGAAGATGCCAGCGACCGTAGTTCAAGCAACGCCAAGAGTGGTCGAAGTAGCAAAAGTAGCAATGGCAGTAAAAGAGCAAGTAATCCTCACGCCAGTTTACCGCCCTCCACCTTACCGAAGCACTTGTCGAGGTTTGACATTAGTGGCACCGTGACCGTGGCGGCTCCTACAGGGGGGGCCATGCTCGTGGACGTGGGCAACGGCGAGTCGAGGCCCTTGCGCCTCGCTCCATCAGCGCTCAATCGCCAGCACAGTAGCGAAAACATTGGTGGCGGGAGCTCTAGCAGCTCAAGCGGAAGCATAAATGGGCAAAGGGCAAGCAGTAGGCGGTCTTTCCCACCGGTGGATGTGATTGCCACTCTGACGTCCTTACCAAGCCGTTTGGGAGATGTGAAGGCCACGATCGAGAGCCTGAAAGGTCAGACTTTTCCAGTCAAAGCCATTGTGGTCGCGGTGCCGCAAGATGGGCTAGAAAACAGCGGGCGCGCTGGGGAAGCCAAAGCGTATGCGGTGCCTTCTTGGTTGTTGGAAGACCCTAGCGTGTGCGTGCTTCGCACCCCGCAGGACTGGGGGCCTGCCACCAAACTCGTCGGTTTGAGCCAGCACCTCTGGCTACAGGGCATCGGTGGCAAGAGCCGCGGCGGGACACACAGTGAGGTGTCACACAACATCAATCAAAGTACTGCCATCCATAGTGTCCGCAGCGGCAGCAGCGTTTACAGCGGTGGTGGCAGCACAGGTGGAGCCTCATCGCACCTCTCAAGTGGTAATGGAGGCCACTCGGAGTTAGCTCAGGAGATGTCAGGGGTCAACAAACTTCGCCTCCTAGTGGTGGATGACGATACTTGGTAAGCGAATTACGTTTCTTATCCTTTTCTTTATCTTCCTGGCTCTAAAATTCGATTCACCTTCGTTCCTAAATTATGAGGGGTCTGCTTCTGTGCTACGATAGGTACCCACCTCGCACCGTAGAAGCACTCATGAGATGGTCGTTGCGTTTGCCGCGAGCTGCCATTGGCCAGCACGGGTGGGTCACATCTCCCCAATTGGTGTACTCGGGTGCCAACTCCAAGGATCAGCCCTTGCACTATTGGGGAAGGCACTGCACCGAACCTCGACCGGTCAGCGTGCTTACGGGAAACACTGCTTATCTGGTAACGCGAGGAGATTCTCATCGGCCTTTCTTTTGTTATTCTCATTTTCGCTCCTCCGTCTGGGATGTTGAACGGCTTAGCTCCACTATACCAACTTTAAACATTCACTAATACATCATGCTAATTTTCCTGCCTTTTGACACACACACACTCACAGGTTCAGCCGCGGCATTTGGACTCGCTCTTCTGGCAGGGGCTGGAACCGCAGCATCCCAGTGAAGGTGGAAGCAAAGAAGCATGGCGGCTAGCGTCCACCGGCGCCAAGTACATGGACGACGTGTGGATTAGCGGTCACCTCAGCCGACGAGGCGTGCCTCGTTTCGGTATGAAATGAGAAACATTCTTATTCGCAGTTGCTTTTTTTTTGTGTTTTGAATGCTGAGTTAGTCTTCGTCTCTATACAAAATATGACAGGCTGAATATTGCGTGCGCGCTCCTCATCGTATGTTGAAATTCTTGTTCATGCCATGTACTTAAAAAATTTGTGTGTATCCCCATAGCGGTGCCAATGGATACGGCGGAGCCGCGTGCGAAATGGACGGGTGGCGATGGCCCCACTTTAGAGTCCGTCAACGGCCAAAACCGCCGGCAAATGAACGATGCTGCTCTGCAGTCTTTTCGAGGCCTCTGGGACGTGACGCGCTGTGCCACTCCTACGAGAAGTTCAACAGCAACAACAACGAGTCACGAGGGCAGCCCTAGCAGTGCGGTCGAGCCAGGTGCTTGTGTGGGGCCGGTGGCGCTGTGGCACACGAGTTTACGGAAATCAAGCGATGACGGGCCTCGTGCGCTCTCACTTGAGGTAGCTATTGAAGAGGGCTAATACGAGATACCATTTGGAATTCGGATTTCGTTGTTTGTAGCTCATTTCCTGTTGGGATGTTGCCTAGCTCAGTGCAAGCCCAGTCTAATAACAATGTCGTGTAGTAGTACGCAGTACTATTTACAGTACACAGTACATAGCGGCATAGCGATCAAAAATAAGATACAGCGAAATGAAGATAAATAGCATTCTCGATAGCTATTTAATTGCCAAGCAAGTCGTTTACTGGAACTTAATTTTTGAGAAAGAAGGCGCGAAAAGTACCAGCCCCGTTCCTTTTTGCTTTTTGATTTTTGGCTAGTTGTCCTGGATTATAGAGATCGGCAACGCACTTAGCACGCAGGGCCGCAGTGCTAGGAAATACGCAAGTGTCACCACGTCTTCAGGCTGGAGTAAGCGCTCCTCACAGAATTATCGACAGGCGGAGGAGGTGGATTTCGGTACCGCACTAGCGCAGATGGCTTCACGGTTGCCAGCGCGCCCGACGGCATTTCCACGATGTACCGCCCTTCCTTGGGTTCGTAAGCGCGCACTTCGCCCACGACCCCGTCGACCACTGCGCGCACGGTGCCTAAAACAGGCTCCTTGCCAGCTGCACTGAGCTTCTCTTGCGCTTTGGCTACTCGCCTTGCCTCAGACTCTTTTGCTAGCTCGTCCTTCGCGAAGTGTAAGGCCTCGAAATGTAGAGCTTCTGAAAATTCGGAAAGCTTTTCTTCAAGGGCAGCGGCTTGAGCTTCGGCCAATCGCTGTGCTTCTTCCTGGAAGCGAGCTTCTTCTGCTTCTGCCAGGGCTTTTGCTTCCGCTTCAGCAGCTGCTTTGGCCTCGGCCTCTGGGTCGTCCTTCTTCTTCTTTTTTCCTGTCTTCCCTTTGGCATCTTTTCCTTTGCCGCTCTTGGCGCCCGTTTTAGGCGGCATGATGTTTGCTTTACCGGGAATATTCCTTTGTGCTTGAATTGTAATAATGCGCCAATCTAAGACTAGGCGATGTCTAAATATCGTTTCTTAAGCGAAATTGGCCGCCTTAGCTAGCTAGGTCTAATTCTCGACAACGCGCAGAGCTTGCCCCGTGCGCACTTCGTGATAGGTTTGAATCCTACAGGCGATTGAGCGGCAGAGCACGGAGTAATCAATACTTCTGTAAGCAGCTAGAAATCTGCTACTTCCTGAGTTTGTACATTTTTCCTATTGCTAGTTGCGTCGTGTTGGTACTCTTGGTGGCTGCCTTAGACCTGAAATTTGCTGCAATCGCCGGCGCCGGCAGTTCACTTGACTGCTACAACGCTGAGACACCTCCTTCCACCTGTTTACTTTTACCCTTCACCTCGTCACTCACACACAGCTCAATCAAGATATCTAAGCTAAGCTGGCTAGCAACTAGCTAGGGTCGACCCATTGCTCGACTTGGTCGTTCGTACTGTGCAGCATGAAGCATGCAGCCCGACGTCGCGTCCCGGAATTCAAATACAGCAATAACGTCGTACTGTCGTACAGAACTACTGCGGTGTGTTCTGTACTTAATTATATAATTCTTATATTCTCAACCCCTGTTGTGGGCCAATCAGCGAGGTCCCAGGTCGAACTTACTTATCTTTGAAGGCTTCTTCGCACTCCCACTCCCACGCTCCCACATCACATCCGTCGGAGGAACAAGTAAAATAATACAGTAGTCTCGGAGAGACCGGAGTAAGAGACGGAAGTAATTGAGGAAAAGATGTGGGCGTAGCGATGTGTAATTGGTAATCTTATCCAATCAGGTGAAGCGAAGCAGTAAACACGCATGGCTTGGTGTTGTTGTGAGCTTATGAAGTAAAGAGCAGAGTTGATGTTGTCGACATTCTCTTCCGCTACTAGCAGCCCGCCACCCCCGCCTCCAGAAGGACAGGCGTGGCCTCATGAGGAAATGGGCGAAGATGACGACCCTGGAATGTTGCGTGCGCATTTGTTCGATCTTGGCTTAGAGGAGTACGTCCAACGACTAGCTGATAGAGGCATCTCCACACCTCGCCATCTAGAAGCGCTTACCACTGCGCAGATTGAAGCATTGCTCCCAGAAAAGCCTGTTCATGCACGTCGCTTGGCAGCCCATGGCTCTCTTCGGCGTGGGATAGTAGGCGAGTCATCTCGGGATATGGGATCACTTTCGCCTGCACAAGTGGAAGGTAAGCTGTTCACGGCGCCGCAAGGCACAGTCTCTCGTGGGCGACTGAGAGCGCGCAAGAAAAGCTTACAGGATGCAAAACAAGCCACCACCGCTGAAGTGTTACCTCCAGCGGGCTCCGGCGATCAAATTTTTGTCGGCCCTTGGAACAATGAACTCATTATAGACAGTTTGGACAGCTGTCCCAGTGCCAAATTTGATGATAGTCGGGCCCTTAAGGAAGTCGGCACCGAGAAGTTTTACGAGCGCGGTGTGAATTCAGCTGACATCCTCCATAAGGATGCTGCGCTCGATGTTGAGTCGAAGCTCTTAGATGTGCCCGTAGAAGTAAGTGAAGGCTCGGCATCCGCTGCATTGCATATAGCCGAAGTTGGCATCAGCCGTGGAGGCTGTGGTAATGGTGGCGTGAACGTAGCGATGCCCGAAAATACCGATAGCATTGTGAATATGCCTTTCTCTCCTGAGTCACACAAAGTGGACGAGCGGATAGCTGATTTGTTCACGAGAAGAAATGCTGCAGCTAAGAAGTATAAGGACTTTCCTTCTGCTGCAAGGCAAGAAGCGCAAATTGCTGCAACATTGTCTTCCGTGGCTGCACTGAGCGCCACGCTGCACGCAGCCGAGGTCAGAGCTGAGGCAGCAGATAACCACCAGAGGTCACGCCTCCAAGCTGACACTACTCGCACCTTCGTACCGTGGATATCCACTGCTCAGTGCGTAATACTACTGAAAGCTATGCCAGGCTCTGTTTGCATGGGTGAACGCGCAGCAGTGGCAGTGGCGCTCTGTGCATGCTTGGAACCCGAAGAAGCAGAAGACATAGCAGAAGCATTCTTCGAGAGGCATCGTTCAACAACATCATATGCGAATGACAATCGCAGCAATAGTGGCAGTATTAATGGTGATAGGGGCAGGAGTAGGAACAGGGAGCAGGAGTTGGATGCCGGCAAGGTAGATGCTCCATTCTCAGCGTCACCCACACCGCAAAAAGGGCGCGTGGATGTTCCCAACAATATCACGGCGTACGACTTCTGGTGCGCGCTCGACTGTAGTCAACTGCCCGCGCTTGAAGAAGCAGTGGCTGAATTGATGAGTGTGCATGGCAGTAAAGCAGCTGCGGAGCGCAACTGGCGACAATTAGCTCAATCGTATGCCGAGACGGACTTGCAACTGCGATTTCTGGGTGCCAATTTTCACTCCAGACCAATGCCGGGGCGGTCTGCTTCGCTCAATACCGTGAAGGCGTCCATCAAAACAGCGCCCCACCAACTGATCCGACAGACTTCAATGCTCTCGATGCGCGGCGCTAGCATACGCTACAAAGCTGAGCCGACGTCCTTTGATGGCGGCTCCATGGATCCTGGCAAACTTTCATCGAAGGTGCGCTTCTGCTTGCAGCCTTCCGTCGTATGACGGGCACTCTCATGCGTTTACTCATGTCTATGCCACTCTGACATTGCTCTTTTGACTATCTTTGATTCTTCCATTTTTTGCCGTCAAAAGAGAATGGAATCGCTACGGGCCCGGCATGCACTGAAAACTTCTGAGAGTACTGACAAAGGAGCGCATGTGTTGGGGAAGGCGAAGAATGCCAAAGCGTATGGCAATGACGATGAAAGGAGAGCAAGAGCCCTTCGCAGCGGTAAATGTGGATGAAGCAATAGACTCATTCTCACTGTGTTGTTATGTTGATTTTTTACTGGTGCATTTTTGGTCTCGCCATGTGTCTTGCTCTTGCTACCCCCATGATGAATCTGCTCTACAATTTGGACGAGTACCTTACTTTGGCTCCAAATCTTATACCCTACTTTTCGTAACCTGATCACCACGCCTCCTTTTTTTTCTTTATCTCATCCTTTTCTCCTCTTTGCCATCAGCTACGTTCAAACTTGCAGCTGAGTTTGTCTTGAGTGCAGCAGCATCCTCTGCGGTGCTCCTCGAAAATGCGCGTGTTGCTGCCGAACGCGCACTCGCCGCCCGGCGCCGCGTTCCAACGGGCATCCTTCCGCCAGACTCCGGCGGTGTGAAGAGCAGTAATGCGGATGATTCCTACCGCGTAGGCTGGATTGGGTCGACTTCCTTTGACCCTCATTCGAGCATTTCCGAACGATTGTCACTTGCGGCTTTGCTTCTAGCAGCCATGCGAGCGTCCGTCTTAGCTGAAACACGCGAGGTACATCGGAAGGCATTTATCTCGAAGGAACGAATAACTAACGAATCGCACCCCACAGCGACGTTAAATGGTAGTGAGGATGAATTGAGTACAAGCATCGATGATACGTCCCCATTCTCATTAGTGCAATTGCATGAGAACGCCGAACCAGGAGACGATCGCGTCGACGAGCGAGGCCCGAATGGGAAGTTGCCCCAAGAACTAGATGCTGGAGGTGCGGCTGCCAAGGCGAGGAGGGGAGAGCACAGCTCAGATGTGTTCCTTAGTGCTTTTGAATTGCACACTCATGGCGAAGGCTTACCCGCACTTGCTGCACGCACCTCAGGAGAAGCACTGATGTACGCACAGAAAGCTACTGAAAGTGCGTTTGCAGCCGTGGATCGCGCACATAGCATTGTTGTAGCAAGTCGAAGAGATTGGACTAAGAAACTTCCCGGGCTCGGGAAGCATGCTTTATTTCAATCCGAGGTGCGCAAAGCGTTTTCAAACCCGTTCAGTTTGGATCCTGCCATATCGAACGCGCTCAAGGGCAGCACTGAACTTGAGTTGAAACACGAAGCTCTGCGTGCAGCAAGTACTGAGAACACGTCAAACCAAAGAGCAGACTCCGTCCTGAAGAGGCAACAGCGTGACGACACGATTGTGGACCAATTGCAAACGTACCACAAATTAGTAACTAGTGATCAAATCACGCCCTCGCAAGCCCTCACTCTGGCGGCGAAATCGCATGGAGACTTCAAGAAGACAGCAGCGAAGACTAATCTCCGAGCACGCCGTGAGCCTATAAACATGCCAATACAATCTCGAGTCACAAAAGAAGTGGACTCTTCAGCAAAGCGGCGTGTCGCTCTTGAGACGGCCGAACAATTGTTTTGCACTTTGCGAGCTGCACCTCGCTTGCAATTTGCAGCCGTGCCAGGATCTCAGGACAGCCTGCTGCTACGAGGTGCCGTTGATGATAACACAAATGAACTGGGCGCTTCTACTACCACATCTGTTCACGACATCAATATGCAAGGCAACTCTGTCGTAGGTCTCCTTGCCGATGGCCGCGAAATGTGGGAGGTGCGGGCTGAAGCTGTTCTACAGCAACCTAAGCTAGGACAAGCTGTTAAGACCGAGGTAGCTTCTGAGGATTCCTGCAGCCGCATAGGGTTGCTTCGACGATCAAACTCGTCAACCATATCCTCCAGCATAGATACCTCAGCTCCTCCCAACCGCTTACCTGAAAGACAATGTCTTTCTTTGCTACCGGGCGCATTGGCCAAAGTTCACGCCAAGGATGATGTACCCACCAGTACAATGGAAAGATTCCTGGGAATCTCTACCGATGAAAGATTTAATGAAGCTGACCAAGGAGACAGCGGTATGAATAGCAGTAATTATAGCCCCATAACGTTACATAAACAACCACCTCAACGTCGCTTTTCTAAAATAGTGCAGGGGGCGTTCGCGGTGATGGAATCTATTCGACAGATGACTTCGCTAAGTACGCAAGATAATTCCACAGCGGTAATGGTGGTGTTTCGAGTGCCAAAAGACGTGCATCTTGGTCGGTCCGTGTTGCGCCTTAAACTGCCCAAAAGGATCAGCAATGGCTATGACATCGACGATGATGATTCAGATGACGATGACAATGGCGATGACGATTCTGAAGCCGGTCAAATATTACTTGCAAGACCAGAGGCGAAACTTTCAAGTGCCGAAGTCTTTGGAATGCAAAATAAGAATCAAGGTCCAGTTGCAAGTTTACAACACGGGGACGCCACAAGTATAGTCAATTCTGGAGCCAATTTTGACAGTAGCAATGGTATCGACAGCAAAAGTATTGTTAGCAGTGGAGTCAATAGCAACATCAATAGGAACGACAGTCGGGGCGGTATCGACAGGAGTGCTACTAGTAGTGGGACGGAGAAGAGCAGCAATCAAAGCGACAGTATAAGCAACAACGAGGACGTGGCAGTGGTGGCATCTGCTGAAGAAGTCCCACTCGAAGGAGCTCGAAATGCTTTGGCTGCTCATGCCGCCTGTCGTCACACGACCGCACGCGCGCTCTTTCGCCTAGGCGCGGTCTATCGAAATGGTACAGGAATGCCGTTTGACGCCAACAAAGCCGTCGAATGCTGGCGCATGGCCGCTGAATTAGGCCACTCAGAGGCGCAAAACAATTTGGGCGTCATGTACGCGTCAGGAGATGGCGCCGCCCACAACGACCAACTCGCCGTGAAGATGTACAGCCTTGCCGCAGGTCAAGGAGTAGTCTCAGCGCAGTTCAACTTGGCGTGCATGCTAGCAGAAGGCCGTGGGGCACCTTCCAAGGACGAAAAGACCGCTGTAGCACTTTGGAGTGCTGCAGCGGCGAACAATCATTTGGGTGCTCACTTCAACCTTGGCGTGATGTTTGAAAAAGGAAGAGGTGGCTTAAACAAAGACTTGTTGCGCGCTATTGCCCATTACACTTATGCTGCGGAGCGAGGCCATAGTCACAGCAGCTTTAACCTTGGTTTCCTTTACGAAAAAGGAGGTGATCTTGGAGCAGGTAAGGTGCCCTTCCCACCTTTTCCTGCACTCGCGGAGTATTACTATGCACTCGCAGCACAAGCTGGTGATGAAGAAGCAGATCAGCGGTTAGAATCCTTACGAGACCGAAGATTCAAAGCAACCAAGAAGGAAAGAAGAGCTAACGAAAGAGCATGTGCTTTGAAGAAGTCGCCCTGAGAAATATTCCAAATCGCTCTTGAGAAACCTACTCCTGAGCTTCCATGGAGAGTATTAAGTTCAATTCGCTGATATGCACTTCAGACTTCAGAAATGAGGCTGCTGAATTCGAGATCATCTACACTACAAGTCCCCAAGTAAATTTTTAAGGAAATAAATGTGTTTTTGTGTCGTTAAGCGCTAGGCGTTGAGTATTGAGTGGAAACCGAGGTGCACCGATCACCAATTAGCAGTTCTGTTCGAATTCCCTGGTGGCGGTGGTGATGTTGGGTGTTGGCTGCACTTGCTGATAGCTGATATTGGTGCTTGAGTTTACCTCATTATCACCATCGCCAAGGTCCTAAATCCTAGCAAGTCACAAAACCGAAATTGGATCTCCGGGGTTTTATTAGAGGAGGCTATTATCTATTGTTATCGAATAGCTTCGCCGTCCAGTCACATCTTTGCTCATCTTCGGAAATTCGGGCTTTGCGTGCATGTTGGTCGTGGTAATGCAGCGTCCAAGACTGAGGCAATGTACTTCCCACCGCCTCGAATGGCGTACGAGGCTGCGGACACATCCCACTTCTACATTGATGGCACTGGTTTCATTGATTTTTGCGAGAAGTTCAAGTACTTGGGCTCAATGCTCCACTACTCGCTTACCTCTGATGCAGATGTTGACAAGCGAATAACATCAGCGACGGCTGCTTTTGGCGCCCTCCTAAAAAACATTTTTGCTGACAAGTAACTTTCGGAGGAACTCAAGGGTGAAGTATACAAGGCTCTTATCTTACCTACTTTACTTTACGGTTGTGAAGCTTGGTCCTTGCGTGAAGATTTACTTAAGCGCCTTCGAAGTTTCCATAACAGGTGTGCTCGTAGCATGTGCCGTGTGAACCTCCATCATACCTTCCGCCACCATATCACTTCCGCGAGTCTTTTCCGTCGCTTGGGCATTCTTGACATCGACAGTTACTTTCATAATCGGATTCTTCGTTGAGCTGGCCACGTCGCACGTATGCCCATGAGCCGGGCGCCACGGCAATTA
>Ga0307930_1000857_pt1 | contig 24422 bp, 22 predicted proteins | sample OrgLakmetageno46_FD_203161 | JGI IMG/M metagenome (GOLD analysis project Ga0307930, IMG submission 203161) | Saline water microbial communities from Organic Lake, Antarctica - #46 | ecosystem: Environmental > Aquatic > Non-marine Saline and Alkaline > Saline | place: Antarctica: Organic Lake...
CGGGCGCGGCGGAATCGGTAGGAGTTCCGATGACCGACTTTCACGATGTGCAGTTCCCCGCCACCATCGCCTACGGGGCCAGTGGCGGTCCGCGGTTCCTGACGGCGATCACCGCCACGCAGAGCGGCCGCGAGCAGCGCGTGGCGCAGTGGCAGCGCTCGCGGGGCGAATGGAACGTTTCCACCGGCATCCGCTCGCGCGCCGACGTGGCCGCATTTCTCGCCTTCTTCTACGCCCGTCGCGGCCGCGCGCACGGATTCCGGTTCCGGGACTGGACGGATTTCCGGGCGGCGGGACAGCTGCTCGGGGTTGGCGACGGGGAACAGACCGCGTTCCAGCTGGTCCGGCGCTATGACAGCGGGGGCGTGATCCATGAACGGCGCATCACGCGGCCGGTCGAGGGCACGGTCACCCTGTACCGCGACGGTGTAGAGGTTACGTCCGGTGTGTCCGTCGATCATGCCACCGGCCTCATCACCTTCTCAAACGCGCCCGACGCGGGAACAGAGATAACAGCAGATTTCGAGTTCGACGTGCCGGCGCGGTTCGACACCGATGCCGCCGATCTCACCGTGGAGACCTTCGAGATGCAGCAATGGGGCCGCATCACGGTGGTGGAGATCCGCGAATGAAAGTGATGTCATGAAGACAGTCTCCCCCGAACTTGCCGCGCATCTCGAGGGCGATGTGCTCACGCTGGCCACCTGCTGGCGGCTGGCCCGCCGCGACGGGGTGGTGTTTCGCGCCACCGATCACGATGGCGATTTGGCGGCCGACGGCGAGATCTACCGCGCCCGTGCAGGCTATTCGCGCACCGCCGTGGCCTCCGAGGCGGGGCTCGCGGTCGGCAATGTCGATCTCGAGGGCGTGCTCGACGACGCCGGCCTCGACGCGGACGCGCTGCGCGCCGGTCTCTATGATGGCGCCGAAGTGCGGATCTTCCTGGTCAACTGGCAGGACACCGGTCAAGGCGTGCTGCGCCTGCGCCGCGGCTGGCTGGGCGAGGTCATGCTGTCGAGCGAGGGCCAGTGGCGCACCGAGCTGCGCGGCATGTCCCAGGTGCTCGCACAACGGCTGATCGAACCCTACACGCCCGACTGCCGCGCCGATCTCGGCGATGCGCGCTGCGGGGTGGAGATCACGGATCCGGTGTGGACACGGCCCGGGCTGGTCACCGCCCCACTCGATGCGCTCTCGTTTATCGCAACGATCGATGTGGCGGATGACACGCCTGATGACAGACCGGATGACTGGTTCGCCGGCGGCGTGATCATCTTCACCTCGGGGCAGAACAGCGGTCGCGCCATCGAGGTGAGAGGGTCCAGCTTGTCGAGCGGCGATCTGGTCCTGTCCTTCCCACCGCCCTTTCCGGTCGGCACCGGCGACGCGTTCGAGATCTATCCGGGCTGCGACAAACGGCTGGAGACCTGCATCGACCGCTTCGACAATGTGCTCAACTTCCGGGGCGATCCCTTCGTGCCGGGCACCGACAAGCTGACGGAGACCCCCAATGCCCGGTAAGCAAATGCACGACGAGCCAATAACCGGTGAGGCTATCGTGACCGAGGCGCGCCGCTGGATCGGGGCCCCCTGGCGCCATCAGGGGCGCGGGCCCGCCGGCGTAGACTGCATCGGGCTGCTGATCGTCGTCGCCGATGCGCTCGGCGTGCCGCATCACGACGTGACGGGCTATGACCGGCGCGCGACCGGCACCAGACTGCTGGAGGAGTTTGCCCGCGCGCTGGATCCGGTCGCAATGCCCGACGCGCGCCCCGGCGACATCCTGGTCTTCGCCGAGACGAGCTACCCGTGCCATGCGGGGTTCCTGACCGCGCGGCACGGGACCCCGCATTTTCTTCACGCGCATGCGCTGCGGCGCTGCGTGCTCGAGGAACCGCTGATCGAGCCATGGTTGTCGCGCCAGCGCGCGGCGTGGCGCATTCCGGGGGTGGTCTGATGGCGGTGCTGGCCATCGCCGGCGCCGGCGCGCTCGGCAGCACGGCGCTCGGGCTCGGCTGGCAGGCCGGCTGGCTGATCGGCTCGACCGTGGGATCGCTCCTGTTCGGCCCCGACCAGCCGGATATCGAGGGGCCGCGACTGCGCGATCTCTCGGTGACCTCCTCGGCCTGGGGCGCGCCGATCCCGCTGATTTACGGCACGATGCGCGCCTCCGGCAACGTGATCTGGGCGCCCGGGATCCGCGAAGAGCGCCAAACCCGCAAGGTGGGCGGCAAGGGCGGCGGCGGTCAGCGTCAGACGACCTATGGCTATTACGCCTCCTTCGCGCTCGGCCTCGCCGAAGGCCCGGCCGGCGACCTCATCCGGATCTGGGCCGATGGCAAGCTCATCCATGACGCGCGCGGCACCAATCCCGACGTGTCGATCCCCGGTCTGGAGTTCCGGTTTCACGAGGGCAGCGAGGATCAGCTGCCCGATCCGCTGATCGAGGCCACGGAAGGCCATGGCCGCACACCGGCCTTTCGCGGGCTGGCGTATCTGGTGTTCGAGGATCTGCCGCTGGAGAACTTCGGCAACCGCATTCCCAACATCACCGCCGAGGTGACCTTCAACGCGCAGGACGCCTATCCGGCGCTCAAGAGCACCAGCCTGCCGGGCGGCCCGCTCGACAGCGTGCTGACAAGCTACGGGGCCACCGACTGGCAGCGCCAGCGCCAGCTCATGCTGACCCCGGACGGTCTGCGGCTGTTCGATCTGCGCACGCTGGAGGAACTGGCGCAGGCACAGCCCGAGGATATGATTTCCGACGCGCTGGCCGAGGCGCTGAATCTCTACAGGGATAATTTCGGGTTCGATCACTGCTTCATCGGCGGCGACGGGTATGCCTACACGCAAGTCGGCATCAGCAACACCAAGCCGGTCGTGAAGATCGATCTCGACGCGATGGCGATCGTGGACAGCTTCGGGCGCCGTAGCAACAGCCTGAGCAACAATGCGGGCGGGTTCGCATCCCTCACGACCCTCGGCTGGATGCGCGCACTCAGCCTGACCGGGCCGATCGATGTCCTGATCGCCTCGGGCCGCTTCGGCGGCGGCCATGGCTGCGTGCGGGCCGACACCATGGAGTTCCTCGCCAATCTGCCGCGCATGGGACCGGGGCCGACCAATGTCGAGAATATCGTTCAGGGGCGTGTGGGCGAGGGCCTCGGCGAGGCGTGGATCCTGCGCACGTCGAATACCGGCACGGCCAGCACCATTCCCATCGAGCGGCTCCGCGTACGCCCGGGCGCGCCCGGGCCGGTCGTCGAGAACGCCGGGCACTGGTCTCTCGGCCCGGCCGACATTCACCCCGAGGCGATGGGGTTTGCCTATGAGCCGGCCGGCGCGGTCTACGATCCCGTGGATGACGCGCTGGTCTGGATCAGCGCGCTGGCGTTTCCGGACGCGCTGAGTGATCTCGCCGGGCGGTATGCGGTCAAGTGGCGCCCCGATGACGGGGTGATCTGGGCGACGCGGCTGTCGCTGTTCGCGTTTTCCACCACGCGCAAGGAGAACATGGCCATAGCGAAGTCCCGCACCGAGGGGCGACGCATGGCGTGGCATCGCGAGCCGCAGGTCAGCCAGGTCGATCTGCGGACAGGCGCGGAGATCCTGTTCACCGAAGGCTTCGCCGCAGGCAGCATCTTCGGCGGCGGTGAGGCCGCAGGTTATGACGCCCGCTCGGACACGCTCACGGGCTATGTGCAGACCGGATCGGCCGCAACCCGGCTGTTTCTCAACCGCACCGCCGGCGAAGGCGTCACGCCGGGCAGCCTCATTGCGGATATCTGCGCGCGGGTCGGGCTGGGGATGGCCGATATCGATGTATCGCAGATCGGTACTCCGGTATTCCGGGGCTATGCCATCGGGCGGCAGGGCTCGGCGCGGTCAGGGATAGAGCCGGTGGCGCAGGCGTTCTCGTTCGATGCGGTCGAGTCCGATGACCGGATCCGCTTTGTCCCGCGCGCGCGGGAGGCCTTCGAGGCGCCGCTTTTGACCGCGGACGATCTCGTGCCGGCCCGCGAGACGGGCCGCGTCGTGCAGCTCCAGCGCGTGCAGGAAACCGATCTGCCCGAGCGGATTACCGTCACGTATCAGGACAATAGCGGCGACTACAATCAGGGCGCCCAGTCCGCCACGCGGGTGTCCCAGCCCGTCGCCACCATGGGCTCGCGCGACAAGCGCGACATCGAGCTGCCCATGGCGCTGGAGGCCACCGAAGCCAAACGCATCGCCGAGCGCCTCATGGCCTCGGCCTGGATCGAGCGCGATGGGGTCGAGTTCGCCCTGCGGCCGGGGTTTCTGCGCCTCGATCCAACCGACCTGCTGCGCGTGGAGGCGCCGGGTGGGACCGAGGTGGCAGTCCGGCTCACGCAGATCGAGATCGGCGCGGACTGGGAGCTGCGCGCCAAGGGCGTGCGGCATATCGGGTCGGCCTATGTCTCCGACGCCATCGGCGCGACCGGCAGCGGGTCTCGGCCCTCGGGCGTGCTGGGCGATGTGCCCTCACGGTGGGTTGTACCGCAGGTCCCGCTGCTGCGCGATCGCCATGATACCGGCGGCGTGGCGTCGCGGCAGTATCTCTTTGCCGCCCCGCGGGTCACCGGGCCCTGGACCGGCCTGTCGCTCTTTCGCTCGCGTGACGGGGCGGACTGGGACATCCCGGCGCGCATCAGCGATCCCGCGCTGATCGGGGTGCTGCGCGCACCGCTCGGCCCGCCGCGGTCGGTCTGGACGTGGGACGCGGCCAACACGCTCGAGGCGCGCTTGCGCGATCCCGACGGCCAGCTCAGCTCGGTCTCCGATCTGCAACTGCTCAATGGCCGCAACGCCGCCCTGGTGGTCGATGCGGATGGCGGGGCCGAGTTGATCCAGTTCCGCGATGTCACGCCTCTCGGCAATGATATCTACCGGCTCTCGACGCTGCTGCGCGGGCGGCGCGGCACGGAAGGCCAGCTCGCGCATGCGGCCGGGGCAGTGATCGTGGTGCTGGATGATGACGGCGCGCTGTTTACGGAACCCCTCGGGCTGGTCGGCCAGCCGCTGCGCTATCGCGGTGTGGGCCGGGGCGAGGCGTTCGACGAGGCGGATACGGTCACGCAAACCCTGCGCGGCAACGATCTCAAGCCCTACGCCCCGGCGCATGTGACGGGCGCGTGGACGGCGGCCGGCATCACGATCAGCTGGCGGCGCCGCACCCGGATCGGCGGCGACTGGCGCGACGGCACCGGCACAGTGCCCCTCGCGGAGGCAGCGGAACTGTACGAGGTGGATATTCTGGACAGTGCTGGCGAGGTAATCCGGGTGCTGGAGACCCCCACGCCGCAGGTTCTCTACACCGCAGCCGACGCGGAGGCCGATTTCGGCGCGGTCCCGGGCACACTCAGCCTGCGCGTCCATCAGATCAGCGCGGCGGTCGGGCGCGGCTTTCCCGCCACGGCTACAGTGCAGGAGACATGAATGAGCACGCCCAATCTCGCCATCGCCCACATCCAGGCATCGCAGGACCAGAAGGAGGTCACCGCGAACGCCGCCTTCGACGCGCTCGATCTGGCCATGACGGAATCAGGCCTTCTGGATGTCAGCGCGGGCGGCATCATCACCGTGCCGTCCGCGCAGGCGCTCGGTCTCGTGCGGCTCGTGCTGACAGGCGCGCCCGACGCCGGGGTCACGGTCGCCTTCCCGGCCGTGAAGCGCCTTGTCCTTGTGCGCAACGAGGCGGATGCCCTGGCCATCATCACCCGTGCCGGTGGTGCCGGCGAGACGACGGTCGAGCCCGGCGATCAGCGGATCCTCTACCTCTCCGGCGGTGGTGTTCAGCCGGCCGCGCGCGAGATCTACGATTTCGGGTTCGTGTCCATGGCAACACCCGGCCCGGGCGACGTCATCGGAAAACTGGTGATGCCGCGCGATGTGCTTCTCCCGGCGGGCCTTAAAGGCGCGGCCGGGCATGTCGATGTGCCGCCCGACGCCGCGTGGTCGGTGGATGTCACGGTCGACGGGCTCTCGGTCGGCACGATCGGTGTGTCCAGCACCGGCGCGGTCAGTTTCACGACCGCGTCGCCGGATCCGGTGCTGATCGGCGCGGGATCGGTCGTCCGGTTTGTCGCCTCGCCCGTCTCGTCTCCGGCCGAGGCGTCGGTCGCGGGCATGGCCGTCACGTTGCGCGGCGCGGTGATCTGATGCCGCTCTTGTTCACCGCCCTGTTCCTGTCCGGCGACGAGATCGACGTGAACGTCCAACAGTTCCCCGGAGCCTGGATCGACGCCAATGACGCAGGCTCCCTGGCGCACTGGCGGGGGCAGCCGTCTGGCAACATCACCGATGGCGATCCTGTCGGGATGGCCGAAAACCAAAGGGAGACCCTGGAATGACCATTCTTGCGGCAACGAGCGAGTTCGACGGCTTCACCGAGCTGCCGGCGCTGTCGGCACTCATCAGATACACCGACCTCACGGAAAGCGGCCCCAATTCGCGCGTGGGCAACGCGGTTCTCTACCCGGCGATCGCGCGCCTCGGCTTCACGCCGACGAACGGCGTCTGGCTGCACGCGCGCGTTCTGTCGCGGGCCAGCAGCAGCGCGCATGACGGACCGTCCTGGATCCTCGGGCTCGAGGACGGCGACGGCAACGTGATCTGCGGTCTCTGGAATCCGACTGCCGGATCGCAGGCCGACGAGACGTTGTGGTTTCGCACCCATGCCGGTGTCGAGGAAGCTTTCCCGGTCTTCGGCGCGGCCAGCATCGACATGTATGTGAAGATCGGTGATCCGGACGGTGTGTTTCTGGCCTATATCGACGGCATCCTGCAATTCGTGCACGAGGGCGCGCTCAAGCCGGGGACCTCGGAGGTCGTGGCGTCGGTGCGCGTTGAGGGCTGTTCGGACCGGAGCAACGACTTCTACAATGTGCCATGGGCCGAGCTGATCGTCGCGGATGGTCCGACGCTCGGATTCAGGCTGCACACCCTGCCTCTGGTCTCCGACGGCTCGCCCGCAGCGTTCGCGGGGTCGGTCACCAGCATCTCGGGCACCGCGTTTGCGGATGTCGCGGATGCCATGGTCGCGAGCACAGTCGGTCAGACGCATCTGTTCAATCTCGCCGATACACCCGCGTTGCCCGCCGACACCGCCATCTTCGGGGTGTCGTTTGTCGCGGCCGCGTTCAAGAGCGGGGCCTCTCCGGTTCAGCGTTTCGACGGCCGGGCCGGTGCGGATCTCCTGGGAGCCCCTGTCGATATCGGTGACGCGCTCGGCGCTGTCCGGTTTTTCTGGGACGTGAACCCGGCGACCGGGGTCGCCTGGACGGCGTCGGAAATCGACGCGACGCAGTTCGGGCTCGAGGCGCTCGCGTGACCGACGATGCCCGGATCCGGAAATCCACCGCGTTCGTGGTGGCGGGTCTGGACACCGAAGGCAGATCCGCCGTTCGAAAAGCCACGGCCCATGTGGTTGAGGGGCTGTCAACGGAAGGCAAAACCGCCATTCGCCAGTCCGCGGCGTTCGTGGTCGCAGGTCTGGCAACAGCCACGACCTCCGCCATCCGGAAGGCGTCGGGCCATGCACTTGTTCGGGATATCTCGGACCTCTCGGGCGACATGTTCGGCTTCAGAGATCGGCCTGTCTACCGCGCCGGCACGGTCATGCCTTTTCTGGACTTCGGGGGCGGGGCGGGGTTCAGCGTCAACATTCCGCGGGCACAGGCCGGGACCTGGACGCTGATGATCTACCGGCCGGACGATACGTTCACCGAGAACGTGATCGCGCTCTCGGCCGGGACCAATGCGCTCGGTCTGTCGAGCAACGCCAATCAGGTGATGCTGTTTCCCGGTGCGCTGGACAGCGCGACGCGCGACCACATCCACGCAGTGGCGCGCAACCGCGCCGGGATGTGAACAACGCCGCGGCCTTGATGCGCGTTTGTCGCTCCTCGTAGCCCCCACGCCCATCCACCACCACGCCAGCCATCAGGGAGGCGGGATGCCCGACCGCGACAGCTTTTCCGATCAGATCATCCAGGCGCTGCGCGATCACGGGTTGGCCGCGGCCATCGGCGTGTGGTTCACCTTTGTCGCTGGGCTGGCCGCAGCCGTGACGCGCAAGGCGTTTACCAACGAGGCGCTGCTGCACAAGCTCGAGCAGGAACTCGAGGCCGAGCGCCTGCGCATCGAGAAGCGTCGCGACGAGGACCGCCGCATCGATCACGACCGCCTAGAACGGATTGAGCGCGACATCCACGACATGCGCAACCTGATGTTCGCCGCCTTCCAGCGCAAGAACGGCGACTGACAGCCGGTGACTGTTCCCAGCTGACAGCGCACGCCCTGCACACCGGAGCGCAACGCACCGCTGGCAAACTGCCAAACCCGCAATCGAGACACCCCGCACTGCCGCCCCTCCGGACGGCGGGCGCGCGCCCTCATGCCATCAGACCCCAAGGAGACCCATCATGGCCGATCCCATCCGCAGCTTCCGCCATTTCCGCGATGTGCCCGATACGCTCTGGCGCTGGAAGAACTTCAGCCCCGCCGAGATCGCCTGTCGCGGCACCGGCCAGCTGAAACTGCACCCGGCAGCGCTGGACGCCCTGCAGGCGCTGCGCGACCGGCTGGGCAAGCCGTTGATCGTCCGCTCCGCCTATCGCTCGCCCGAGCACAACCGGGCTGTGGATGGGGCCAGGGCCTCCAAGCACATGGAGGGCACCGCCTTCGATATCGCGATGGCGAACCACGATCCCGCGGCCTTCGAGGCCGCAGCGCGCGAGGTCGGGTTCCTCGGCTTCGGCTATTACCCCCGTTCGGGCTTCATGCATGTCGATCTGGGGCCGGCGCGGTCCTGGGGCGACCCGTTCCCGAAACGCGCGACGCCGTTCGCGGCCGAAACCCCGCCCGCCCGCGAGGCGCTGGCACAGAGCCGGACGTTGAAGGGCACCGGGGCGGCGGGCGCGGCCACCGTCGGTGCCGCAGGTGCCGAGGTCGCGCAGGAGGTTCTGGCCGAGGCGCAGGGCGCCGTTCTGCCGCTGATGCCGTATCTGGATACGCTCCGCTGGGTGTTCATCGCGCTGGCGCTCGGCGGGATTGCCGTGGCGGTATGGGCGCGCGTGGATGACTGGCGCAAGGGGCGGCGCTGATGTGGGGCTCCCTGCTGGCCGGGATTCTCGCCCGACCATGGGCGCGGAAGGCGGCAGGTTTTGCCCTCGCCGGGCTCACGGTCTCCCTGTTTCTTCTCAACCTCCGCCGGACGGGCGAGCGCGCAGGACGCGCCGCCGAGCGGCTCGACATGCTGGAGCGCAATGATGCGGTACAACGACAAATGCTGGAGGCAGCCGCGGATCGCCCTCGGGATCGCGACGCTCTTCTTGACCGGCTGCGCGGGGGTGGGTTCTGACGCCCCGCCCGGGGTCTGCCCGCCGGTGGTGGCGTACAGCCGGGCCGAGCAGGCGCAAGTGGCAGAGGAGGTCGCCGCGCTGCCGGAAGGCGCGGTGATCACCGAGTGGCTGGCGGATTACGCGGTGCTGCGCGAGCAGGCGTGGGCGTGTGCGGGTCGATGAGCTGGAACCGCCGTTCGGAATTGTGGCACGGGCGCCCGGTTGCGGCTATTGTCGGGCGATGAACAGGGACGACGAAAAGCGCATCGCGGCGAAACTGGCCAGGATCATGGCCATGCTCTGCGTGCGCAACACGCATCTCGAGACCATCCATGCCGGCATGTCTCCGATTACAAGAACCGGCGATTATTCGGACGTGTTTGTTGTGGATGCAGATGGCCGGCGTATTCCCTGGACGGACGTGTCGCATATCGACCAGGATGAAATGCGCGACCTGATGCGCGAAATCGTCAACCGCCTGTACACATTCCATCTCTGCGCTGACGATCCCAAGCTTCAGGCACAGATCGAACGCTGGATGGGCGTCGCAGGCAAGTGGGACGAGCCAGAAATCGATCAACGGATGATCAGTCGCGGCGCTGAATAACGCTGCAATGCATCGACCGCGACCGCTGTGGTTTCGCCACCGAAGGCGCGGGCCTGTCATCACCCGCGGCAAACCCACTGATATTCAACTGGACTATGCGCGCCCATCGCGCCTGTTGTCGTCCTGACCGACGCAAGGAACGCCCGCCATGAAACCCAAGCACCCAGACATCACCGTCGAACTCGCTGGCCATGACGGCAATGCCTTTTCCGTTCTCGGTCGCTGCCGCAAGGCGGCGCAGGAGGTCGGCCTGCCTGAGGATGAGATCGCCGCTTTCCTGGCAGAGGCCGTGGCGGTCGACTACGATCACCTGCTGCAAACCACCATGCGCTGGTTCGATGTTCGCTGAGGAAGTACTTGCGCACGGTCCTTTGGCGCGCCTAGATCCGGGTTTCAATATCGGTCACGCGCTTACCCCGAGCCTTTCGGCCACGTCCTCGAATTCCGGATCCGCTGCATAGATGCCCTCGAACTGGCGACGGGCGCGGGCGCGCTGGCCGGTCTCGTGATAGAGCACCGCGCGGTCATAGCGGATCTGGTGCAGCAATGCCTCGGACCGGTCCTTGCGGCGGCGGTTGGCCAGCGTGAACACATCGATGGCCGCATTTGGAAGACCAAGCGCGCCCAGCGCCTTGCCGCGGTAGAGCAGGATCGCCGTGTCGAGTGGGGTTTCGTTTTCTACATGCACCGTGGTGCGCACCACTTGGTCCATCAGCGCCCGGTCGTCGGGCGTGTCAAGCGCGAGCTCGGCGAAGGACAGCAGAACCACGGGGTCTGTCGCGTCGATCTCCATCAGCCGCTCTATATGCGCGAGCGCATCGCTAAGGTAGCCCTCAAGCTGCGCGATCTCGACCAGCGCCAGCCGCGTGCCACGCTCGCGCGGGAAGACATGCGCAAAGATATCCTCGGTGATCGGAAGGCTGGCCTGCGCGGCGATCTCGTATTTTTCAAACAGCACGCCCAGATCGTCGAGGCGGTCCAGCGTATGGCGGAAATGGGCCTTGGCGCGATCAAACTCCTCGCGGCGCAGGCGGATCATCCCGGCCATCCAGGCGGCATCGGGCAGATCGCCAGCCTCTTCCAGTGCGGCCAGCGCGGCCTCCTGATCACCGTCATTGAGCGCGCGGATGCCATCAATGAAGCGCCGTTCCTCCGCCGGTGTCATCAGCCGCTGAAAGAAGCCAAGGGTCAGCTTGTCGCGTTGCGGTACCGTCGTTGCAGGTGCCGCCCCACCCCGACCGGCCCGCTTGCTGTCATGGACGGTGTAGAACAGGCCCGTGCCCGTCAGCCCCGCCGTCGCCCGGTTGCCGCGCGGGCTGATCGTGTATTTCGCGCCGCGCGGGCCAAGCGAAAGGGAGGCAGTCGATTTCGACAGGTTCAGCGTGACCCCGGGGGCCAGACGAATGCGGCGCCAGAAACGGAAACTCATGCATCTCTTCTACTTGCACGGTCAAATGGGACCAAAGGTGCTGGAAATGATTGTGCAGATCCGCGGTTCTCAGGCATTTCCAAGTCAACGCAGAAGATCTTCGAGAAATTCTGAAACGGGCGTCACACCGGACATCCACAGATGATCCCGCGCGCGCGAGGCCGCAACATAGAGGAGGTGACGTTCGGTATTCATGATCTCGTCAAGCTGTGCCTCGTCATTCGCGGTCAGCAATCTGTTTTCCAGTGGCACGATGTCCTGATCCAGTGCGATCACCGCAACCGCGCGGTACTCTGCGCCCTTGGCATCGTGCATCGGCATGACTTTGACAGTTAGCTCAGACGCGATCTCTCCGGCCATAGCCTCGGTTCGCACAAGGACCATGATGTCATCAGTCTGGACCCCTTGCTCGGACAGATGATCAAGCCACAGGCGCAGCGCGTTCAGTTCCCTGGTCCGGGTGTCGAATGCTTGGGTCACGGGCGCCGCGCCTTCGAAGATCGAGGTGACGCCCAGGCGGTTTTCTTCGGTGCCGTCCGGTTCGACCAGCGTTTCCGGCAACAACTCGTCGCTGCATCGTCGGATTTCATGCGACGTGCGATAATTGATCTTCAGGCTGCGGGAGCGCCCCCTGATCTCGACCCCGGTCGCCGCCCATGGAAACGGCGCGCGAAAGATGCGCTGACCGATATCACCGGCGAAGAACAACCCGTTTTCCCGTTGACCGAGGGCGCTGCCGAGCAATCGCAACTCGGGCACCGAGATGTCCTGCGCCTCGTCGATCACGGCATGTGTAAACGGAAAGGCTCCATTGTTGCCAAGATCGTGCGCCAGCTGCGTCTCGGTCGTCTTGCCCCGACGGCTCAGATCGTCGCGCAAGGCGTCGAAGACCTCCCAGGCGGCCTCGCGCCGCGCGGCGGGCATCCTGACCTTGCGGCCCAATCGAGGCAGGCTCAGATAGGTTTCCCGGTCGCGAACGTCCCACGCATCCACTACGAGGTGCCATTCATCATGGAGAAAGTCGACGGTGAAAGGCAGCGCGCGCGTAGCAATCTCCGCGCTCAGAAAGGCGCGTATCTCATCCTCGTTCGCAAGATCGCATGCCCCGAAGCGCGCCTCATGCAGCGTCCGGATCAAGTGGCTGAGCGCGGCGACCTCGATGCGGCGGCACACATCTTCGCTGGCCAGCAGGGGGAGTTTTCGTGCCAGCCCCTCGGCCAGCCTTTCGTTGAACGTGGTCAGCAACACACGCGCATCCGGATCCTTTGCGAGCCGCACGGCACGGTGCAGGGCGACGACCGTCTTGCCGGTACCGGCCGAGCCAATCACGCGGGCGGGGCCGTTGAAATCGCGATCCACGAATTCACGCTGCACGGGATGCAGATAAACGGCCCAGCGTTCCCATGGCGCGTCCAACGCGGCGCGCAATTCCTCGACATTCTCCATCACGCGGAAGCGGCGGCCGGCATCGGGATGGGCGAATGGGTCCGTGCCCTCGACGGCTTTGGTCGGGTGCGGGCGATTGCCCGTCGCGGCCTGCACCAGCGCCTCGCCCGCCTCGGCGGGAAGATGCGAGGCGATGTCGAGCACGGTGTCGTCGGTCGCGTCACGCACCACGTCCAGCCAGTCCTCGGGAACACCCCAGGATAGCAGCACCTCCTCGGGTTCATCCCCGAACAGGCGCGGCAGGCGCACGGCCTCTTCGACGTATCGCTGGATCACCACCTCTTCGACCGTCTCGCGGATTTCCACGATCTGCGCGGCACCGGTGCGGGGATGGGTGTCGATGCGCCGGGTCTCGGCCCAGCGATAGGCGTCGTCATGATGGCCAACCCACGCCAGCAGCGTATCGCCGCTTCGCTTGTGGAGCACCAACCGGATGTCGGAATTTACCCGCGCGGTCCAGAACCCTTTGTCTCGGGCGCGGTCGACGCGGTGCATCGACAGACCGGGATTGTCCGGCGTCATCTGCAGATCAAAGGCCGTGGTCTTGACCGCTTTTTGCTCCTGCGCGGTGAGCCGGGCGAGGCTGTCGGAGAAGCTGTCGGCGATCCGGAAGGTCATTTCTCGACTACGTAACGCGCCAAACTCATCCCCTTGCGAACCTCGGTCTGGTAGCTCTTGGGCAAGCCTGCCGTGATGACGACCTCACCGATGGGCATTCCGCCCAGTTCCTCTGCGTAGCGAATGCCAAACAAATGGATCGACACGGCTTTTCCTGTGCTCGCGTCGTCGTACATCGCTTTCAATCGCCTTGCTGCTTCATCAATGGTCATGTCAAACCCCCATAACCTTCATCACTTCATCCCCCAGATGGTTGATCACCTTTACCGCGATGCGGCCGGAGGCCGGGCGGGCGAAGGGGCGGGAAACGGTGCGTTTCAGGCTGTCCCACGCCTCCTGATCGATCTCGCCCTTCAGCGTCGTCTTGAGCTGCTTGTAAGGTACCTCCGCGCCGGGGAAATAGGCATGGCGGACGAAGAACGACTCCTCGTTGTAATCGGTGTCGATGAACCAGCAGGCGATGTCGTCGGGCTCTGACGCCTCGACGGTGCCGGTGGCGGGCTTGAAGATGTCCACGCCGCGCAGCTCCACGCGGTACTGGCCGTCCTCTTCGCGCAGCTCGATATCGGGCTCGCCAAAGACCACGAACAGGTTGCCGCCCCCGGCTTTCAGGTCATCGGCCATGTGCAGGTCGGGGTTCATCCGCGCCTGAAGGATCGGCACGCGGCCCAGCTTTCGGAACTCTGCCGTGTGGGCGTCGAAATTGAAGGCGCAGGCGATGACGATGTCGAAACCCGCGTCGGCAGCCTCGCGCGCCGCAGCCACGAGGTCGGCGCGTTGCACGGTGCCGTATTCGGGGCCGATGAAGATGCCGGCGCGGCGCTCCACCTCGCCCTCCATGTAGCGGCCCTCGGCGCTGATCCATTCGCCGGGCCATGGTGTCAGCGCGGTAAAGGCGATTGCATCCGCGCGCCCCGATTGCTGCACGCCGGCCTTTTCGAGGTTCTCCAGCATTGCCTCGCGATAATTATCGGCCTCCTGCGCGCCGCGGTCGCGCGCGCCACGGGCCGCGTCATGCTCGTCGATGATCTCACCATATTCGTTGACCGCCTGCGTGCGGTGGGGCGAGAGGGATTCGACGGTGAACGGCCCGGCGACGCGGATGCGCTTCTTGTCCTCATAGGGCTTGTCATAGAGGTATTCGTGATCGGCCTTGGCGGCGATGGAGTCGTCGATTTCCTTTTGTCGATTGATGCGGGCGGTCCAGAACGCGTTCAGCGCCGCCTTGGCCGCCTCGGGCCAATCCTCAGGCGCGTCGCGGGGGATTTCCCATTCCATGAAGCCGTTCGCGGGGGCGGCCTCGCCTGAGGGCAGTGTGACCTCGCCCGATGTGGTGAAGTCGATTTCGGCCCCTTTGCGCCCGCCGGTCTGCACCTCGAACGGCGTCGGATGGCCGGCAAGGGTGGTGTTGAGGCTCTCGCGCGCCGCTTGGACAGCCGGCTGCATCGCCTCCCAGATCGTGTCGATCTCGGTGTTGTTGGCGATGGATTTCAGCGTGATGTGGGGCACGCGGGCATAGACGAAGCCGTGGCGGATGTCGTCATAGGTGGCGTGGGTGGCGGGGCTGCTGCGCGTCACCTCGGCCTCTTTCTTTTGCCCCTCCTCAGAATCCTTGAGGAGATACCACGGGTATTTCGCGCCCATGATGCGGGCGCGAGCCAGCGCGAGGGCCACACGCGAGGTATCGATGGTGATCCAGCGGCGGCCCCATTGTTCGGCCACGTAAGCCGTGGTGCCCGAGCCGCAGGTCGGATCGAGCACCAGATCGCCGGGATCGGTGGTCATGAGGAGGCATCGTTCGATAACCTTTGTAGAAGTTTCTACCACATATCGCTTATCGGATGCGAAACCGGCCACAACCGTGTCTGTCCAGCTATTTGTGTGGGCGAAGACTCCGAAGTCATCGATAAATCTAGCGTAGTAGAGCTTCGTTCCGGTTGTTACTATACGGTTTGCTTTAAGAAGGCGGCCGGTGCCAATCTCGCCCGTTTTCCAGTAGCCTTTGCCAGGACGAGCATACATGCCCGCGTAAGGGATCGGGAAATCCCCCGGCGGCTTCGGGCTAGTTAGATTGTCGACGCGATAAATCTTAAGGGACCTGTCTATTTCTTGGGGGCGTTGCTTTTCAGCACGCGTCATCGAACGTCGTGTGCCGTCAGGTTCTTGGATTCGAGTATAAGCGGAAGCGCCGTCACCACCGACTGACTTTACGATATACGGTTGACGGTATTTTAGGTTTGATTTGCTCTTAGCAGACCAAAGTATGTAATCGGAAACCCCAGCAAGATATTCAGCTGTTTGTCCGCTTGTTTTAGAGAACGAAATCTGGCTAACAAAATTCTCTTCCCCGAACACCTCATCCATAAGCGCGCGTACGCGGTGAACGTTCTCATCCCCAATCTGGATGAAGCAGGAGCCGGACTCGGTCAGCAGGTCCCGCGCCACCACCAACCGGTCGCGCAGATATTGCAGGTAGGTATGGATGCCATCGCGCCAGGTGTCGCGAAACGCCTTCACCTGTTCGGGCTCTCGCGTCAGATGCGCCAGCTTGCCATCCGTTACATCACGGGACTTGGTGGACCACTGGAAGTTGGAGTTGAACTTGATCCCGTAAGGCGGGTCGATATAGATCGCCTGCACTTGGCCTTTCAGCCCCTCGCGCTCGGCAAGGCTCGCCATCACCTGCAACCCGTCGCCCAGGATCATCCGGTTCGACCAGCGGGTGGAATGGCGGTAGAACTCCACCTCGGCCTCGGTCGAGTCATCGGTCAGCCCGAAATGATCGAAGAGATCCGCGCCCGACCCCTCGCCATTGCGCTGGCCGCCCTTGCGCAGATCCTCGATGATCGCCTTGGGATGCACCTGCTCCTGCAGGTAGATGGGGGGCGCGTCGGCGCTGACATGGGTCGCATCCATATCCTTGCCCCGCCAGATCAGCTGCGGATCAAGATCCGGATTGCGCCGCGCATAGGCCGCCCGGATCGGCGCGGCATCGGCGGGGTCCATCATCGGGGCAAGTTCCGGCGTGGGAATGTTCACGCGGTCGTCGCCGTGCGTGATCGGCTCGATCCGGGTTTTCTTGGGGTCGGTCATGTCATGCTCGCTTTCAGCACAGGCGCCAATGCGCTGCGGTAGCTTTCGATCTGTTCGTTCATCCAGTCCATGATCGGCGTCCAGTCCGCCGCATCATGGCCCTGAGGCAGACGTTTGGCGAGGAAGTGCTTGCCCCGCCCGGACGGGCCCAAGCGAACATCAAGCTGCGCCTCCAGCCGGTCCTGTTCCATGGTCAGAAGTTTAGTGACAGGGTCGGCCGGTTCCCCCCAACCGCTGCGCAGATAGATTCCGCTTTCGTTTCGCCCGATCCAGACCGCAAGGTCGATCTGCGGGGCGTCATGCAATTCAATGTAGTTGCTGGGATACCGCCAGACGCGCAACCCGGCCTCTGCCAGCGTTGGATGTCGGTCCGTGAAATCCTGCCAGAACTTTTCCTTGATATCGTAATAGGCTGCGCCGTCGCCTGTGGCCTTCTGCTTGATCTCCCGCTCCCAATCGTTGGGCTTCTCGACTACCTCGAAGATCGGCGCGAAGGGGCTGTCGCCGATGCGCACGACGCGGGCCTTGATCGCAAAGAAGGAAAACCCGTCAGCCGTATGCTCATTGAGCCAGCGAATGGCCGACAGGTGCGGTTCGCGAAAACTTGGCGCGATCCAGATGACCGTCTGCGCCTCGAGCCCGGCGACATAGGTCATGATCTGGCCGAGATGGGTGTGATCCGTCGTCTCCAACTGGTTCTCGATCAGGACTATGCTGTCATCCATCGGGTTGCGGGCGAGGATGTCGGCGCTGAACGTCTCGACGGCGACCTCTGTGCCGGTGAGTTCCAGCGGCACGCCGATGACCTCGGACAGGTGGTCGATGTTGTGCGCGAGCCACGGGGTGAACTCATGTGCTTCATGCTTCCACGCCTCTCGCAGGGGCAAATCGACAAGGCGGTCAAATCGGATGTCGGTCATGCCGGCTCTCCTTCCAGCATCGCGGTTATCGCCGCGTCGAGTTCCGGGCCGAAATCATGCACGGAGCGCAGTTCGGCAAAGCCCCAGTGGCCGTAGCTGCCCAGCCGGTTGATCGCCGGTATCCATTTGCCCCGCATCGTGTCAGCCTTGAGCATGGCATCGTGGCCACGATAGCCCTTGACCTCGACCACCAGTGTCGTCGGCTCGGGCGTATCCAGCCGGATCAGGAAATCGGGCCGGTAACTGTGCGGCTCGCCCTCCATCAGGTAGGGGATTTCCAGCCCGAGATTGTGGTTCTTGGCATAGGACAGCGTGCGCGGGTGATCTTCGATCCGGGCTGCGAGCTTGTCCTCCCAGTCGCTGTCGGTGATGATCCAGTTGAGGTGCGATTTGTCGGCGCGCGGGTGGTAGCGCGTGGATTTCGAGGTGTTGAAATTGACGCCAAGGGTCGATCCGGTGGGGTTGTAGGGATCCAGCACGGCGCGCAGGATCCTCTCTCCGCCGGGCTTGTCGATCAGCGCCCCGAAGATGATGTCGCAGACCTCGTCAGCCAGTTCGCGGTACAGGAGCTGCGCGGGTACGGTGTCGCCGCGGCACTCCAGATGCCCCTCGTTCAGCCACTGGTTCACGATGCGCTTGGCCGCCGGGAAAAGGTGCATGCGGGGTGCCTCGTTGGCATCGCGCAGTTTCTCGAAGACCATGTGCTTGGCGATATGCGTGGCGATTGTCGAGTTGCGCTGCGCCCTCAGGTAATCGAGGGTCAGCTTTTCCGCCTCGCCGACGATCCCCTGCATGGTTACAACGGTGGCCGAGACCTTTTCGGGGGTCAGCACATAAGGTTCCAGTCCCGAGAAATCGGCATCCAGCCGGTCGGGCAGCAGATCGGCGGTGTAGCCCTGGACGCGGGGAAAGGTGATTTCCAGGTGGTCGCGTTCGGGGCTGACGGCGCGGACATTGACCACATCGCGCGGTGGCTGTGGCGGGGCGACGCGGGGACCGTCCGAGAAATTGAGCCCGTCTATGCCGAGGATGTCGGCGTATTCGGTGCGAAACAGCCCCTCCTCGTCAGTGTCGTAGGACAGCCGGCGCAGGGCGCGACCGATGACCTGCTCGCAGATCAGCTTGGTCCCGAATGCGCGCAGGCCAAGAATGTGGGTGACGTTGTTGGCGTCCCAGCCCTCGGTCAGCATCGAGACCGAGACGACGCAACGCACCTGTTCGCCGAGGCGGTCCTTCTTGCCCACGGTGTTCATCACCTCGCGCAGGATATCGGCGTCGGTCAGATCGCTGGACATTTTGCGTTCGGCCTGTTCGCGGCGGAACGCCTCGATCTCGTCGGCATTGGCGTCGCGAAATGACTTGTCGATATCGCCGCCCGCTTCGAGCGTGGCGCTGTCGATGAGAACGGTGCGCGGTCGCGGGAGCCGTTCGAGATCGGTCGAGAAGTTGGCAAAGAGCGGGCATTTGCCCGGCACGGTCTCGAGGTTGCCCTCGGCATCCACGCGCTCATATCCCGCCATGTAATCGCGCAGGATCTGGGAATTTGCGGTGTTGTTGCACACAACGATGAAGACTGGCGGAATGCCCACCTGCGCGTCTTGCCAGAGATTGAAGGTCTTCTCGTAATGGCCGTAGAGCGCGTCGATCGCGGATTTCAACTCGATGGGCAGTTTTTGCGGGTCCGGCGGCGTTCCCCTGGCCTTTTTGGGCATCTTTTTCCCGATGGCCTTCCAGAGATTGCGATAGAGCGGCTCAGGTTGGCCGGGCACGTTGTCCGCCACAGGCACGCGCGGCAGCTTCACGATACCGCATTCGATGGCGTCCATCAGCGAGAAGTCGGAAACCACCCAGGGAAAGAGTACGCCCTCGGGCCAGCCCGAGCCCGACAGGAAGAACGGGGTGGCCGAGAGATCATAGACGGCCTGCAGCCCGAGTTTGCGCTTGGCCGCCTCGATCCCGGAAATCCAGAGCCGGGCAGCCTCGCGGTTTTCCTCGGCTTCCTTGCGGTCGTCACCGGTGAGCGTTTCGGCCTCGGCGTTCGGTTTTTCGCGATAACAGTGATGGGCTTCGTCGTTGATGACCATGATCCGGCCCAGCCCCATGAGGCTCGGCATGACCCGCTGAATCATCTGGCCTTCGGTCTCGAGCGTAGCCAGATCTTCGCCATGGCCTTCAAGCGCCGCGCGCGTGCCCTTGCTGAGCTGGAGCTTCTCACGCAATTTGAATGCGTGATAATTGGTCAGAACGATTCCCGCGCGCTGCATGTCCTGCATCAGATCGCCGGGGACGAGATTGATCCGCCGGTAGTAATTGTCCGCGTCATTGGGCAGAAGCACGCGCAGGCGGTCGCGGATCGTGATGCCGGGCGTGACGATCAGAAAGCCGCGAGTGAAGGTCTTGGAATTCGGGCTGCGCACGGCGTTCAGGGTCTGCCAGGCGATCAGCATGGCCATCACCGTGGTCTTGCCCGCGCCGGTGGCGAGTTTCAGCGCGATACGGAACAAGTCCGGGTTGGCGGCATCATTCGCCGCATCAATGCGCGTTTTGAACCTCTTGCCCCGCGCGCCCAGCTTCGGAGCGACCTCGGCCAACCAGATCGCGACCTCGACGGCCTCAAGCTGGCAGAAAAAGGGACGGATTGTCTGGCTCTCATCCGTTTGCAGCTCGCGCCAATGCTGCAAGAGCCTCTGGGTCGTTGGTGATACCTGCCATTGTGTCGGATTGGGCAGCATACGCCAGACATCCACCTCGCGCCGGATCTCGTTGACGAACTCGGTCACGTTGAAATCGATGCCAAGCCCGCCAAGCCCCTCGGCGCTCAGATCCAGCTCATCCTGCTGGCCACCCTTGCGGCTCTTCGATTGCGGCATGGCCGAGATGAGATCGGACCGGCGGCGTGTCTCTACGACCCGATCTGTCGGCCTCCCGTCGCCATCCAGCTCCCAATGACGATCCGGCATGGCATAAGGCGTGTTGAGAATGGGTTTTTCAAAAAAGGACATATGGCTAATCCAGACTGGCTTTAATCGACCGCGGAAGGGCTAGGCATGCATTCACCGGCATGGAGGCTGAGATCACTTCTGTCAGACAGGTCACTGTTGAGAAGTACGATCTGCTGATCCTGCGGTCGCCGCGCTGGGGGGTTGGCGTCGAGTCCGAGACGCTTGAGGGTATAGAACAGCAGCGCGCGGCGCACCGGGATGTGCATCTTTCCCTCCACCATGCCGTAATCCATCTCGATGGCACGGCGCTGCGTGGGCGAAAGCTCCGGGTGTGGCCCGATCTCCAGCGTGATCTCGTCGTGCCAGTCAGTATCGCCGCCTGGATCAGCGGTGATCGGCCCCTGCTTGCCGATCTTGACCATCCGCGAGAGAAGGAAATCCTTGAACACCTGATCGTTCTGGCAAAATGCGCGCGCATGCCAGCGAAAGCCGTCGAAGGCCAGCGCATGTGGCTCGATCCAGAGCGCGCCGGGTTCAGGGCGGGACATCGATTGATAGGTGACGTGAAGAGCCGCGGGTTTGTGGATTGCAGCAAGGACATCGCGCAGTGTCTCGGGAGCCACGCCGCGCACCGGTGTTGGTGTCGCCGCATAGCCCGGAAACATGCTGATCCAGCTCTGCTCCCGTGCGACCAGGCCCTGATCGACGGCGCGCAGCTGAGCAAGATAATCCTCTGCGCTGGGCGTGATGAAACGCGGTTTGAACGCCCGGCCCCGGACATAGGCGCGCCGGCTCTTGTCATAGACAAGGTTGCGCTTCCACTGAGCCGCGTAGCGGCTGAGGTCGATCGAGGCCTGCTGCAGCGAGATGCCGAATGTGTCCATCAGGTCAGCGCGGTTGATCCGACCATGCCAGAAAACCCGGAATTCGATGAACGCACTGCGCTGCTCCGCGCTCCAGTTCAGCTGCTTGATCTTCTTGCGCGGCACGCGATTCCTTTATTGTCCTTTCGCCGACTATAGAACCAATAAATAGTCCCTCGCAATAAAATGAGTCCGACAGGGCAACACGCGACAGAGTTTAGCCTGCCGGCACATCGAACCCCTGCAGGTAGATTTCGATCTCGTTGATCAATTCGGGATCGAACGCCTCACCCGCTCGTATTTCATCGAGGGCGCGGCGGGCGCTCGCCAGCCCCGTCCATTCGGTTTCGGGCACATCTGCCGCAGACCAGCGCATGTGCCGCCACGCTTCGTATTGCGCGCGCTCGTCAGGCGAGGGCAGCTGCGGCGCATGAAACGCTACAAGGCGGCGGCCGAGCTGGCGCAGGCGGGCATCGCCGAGCGCCGAGACGATCTCTTGCCGCCGCGGCCAGTCCGCGCGCTGGAACTCCGCAAGCAGGGCCTTGTCGGCATGGTTGTAGAACCCGCCGAAGATCTGTTTCTCGACCGGGGGCAGAGGAGCGCCCGCGTCCTCGGGGAAGCGCGCCGCCAGAGCCTGTCCGACACGCGCCCGAAACTCGGGCGCATTGGCGATCACCTCGGAACGACGCAACTGTTCGGCGCTGGGCACGGGCTCTGAGAATAGCGCCGGCGATTTGTTGACCGCCACGGTCAGGATGGTCTTCGGCGTGGCGTCAACAGCGGTGAAGAGGGCCGCATCATCACCCGCGATCAGATCAGCGGGATCGGCCGCTTCCAGATCGAAGAATGCGGCCTGATTGGGATTGCTGGCCGAGGTGCCGCAAAAGCAGCCGATCGTTGCGCGCGGTGGGCCGCCGCTGAAGCGCTCGACCAGCGCCATCGGCTGAAAGCTCTCGAGCCGTGCCTGCACATGAGCCTTCTCACGATTGCCCAGCAGCTCTGCCCAGAGTGCCGGGGCGCGCTGGGCGATCCGGCGCGCAATGTGGATGGTCGCCTCAACATCCCCGAGCGCGTCATGTGCATCATGCCCGGCAAAGCCGTTCAGCGGCGCGATGCGATCAAGCTTGAAGCGCACGCGCCCGGTTTCGTCGACGGGCCAGTCGAACAGGTCGGGCTGGCGGTGCCAGACAGCATAAAGAGCCGTCAGAATGTCAAACCGCGTATTGCCGCCCAATTGCGTCGCGAAGATGTCGGGCTGAAGGTTCTGGTAAAACGCCTGGCGCAGCATCTCCTCGTCGAAGCGGATGCTGTTGAACCCGGTCCAGATCGCGGGCGACCAGCGCTCGATGAGGGCCCCGATCTCCTGCGAGAACTCGAACGGGGTCGGCAGCGCCGGATCCATCAATTGCGCTGGGCGCAGCCCCGTGACTGCCAGCGCCCAGGGCGACGGGATGATGTGCGGTGCGACCCGGCAGCGCAGATTGACCCGCTCGATCTCCCTGAATTCACCATCCGTCAGAATGGCCGCGAATTGCAGCGGCTGGTCAAAAGCGGGCGAGATGCCGGTTGTCTCGAGATCGTAAAACGCGAAGTTCATCTGGTAAGCTTACCTTTCATGCGCACATGCGTCATCCGCCAAAGAGCGCTGACACACGCTGTCGGACCCGCCAGCACTCTCTTCCTCAGCAACACCTACCCGTTGCCCTTTTCGATTTCCTCGATGCTGGACTTTAGACGCGCCAACATCTGGGGGTCGGCAGGCACATTGGCCGCCAACCTCTCCAGTTCCCGCAGGGCCTGGTCTTCTTGCCCGATCTGCGCGCTGGCAGCCATGACATGCGCAATAGCCTCGTCAATGTCGAACGGGCTGGGCTCGTAGCCCCGCCCTGCCAGCAGATGCGCGATGGCATGAAGGCCGACCTGCGCCGCAAAGTCAGGCTCCTTGATCGCAAAATCCCGCGCCGCGCGGATCAGCGTCGCGGGCGCCGCGTCGGGTTGCGCGGCACAGTCCAGCGCGATGTCGAGGTATTTGGCGGTCTTGGCGGCGGCAAACCACTTGCCCTTCGCGCCGCGGCTTTCGATCAGGTCTTCGAGGATCCGGCGCGCGTCAAGGCCCGGGTATCGTTTCACCAGATCACGCCACATCGCGAGATAGGTGTTGCCAGACGCCGAGGGCAGGCCAAAGCGGCCATAGGCGGCGTCCTCGCGACCCTGTTGGATCAGGATGCGCTCACAGAACCTGGCGATGTCATGGTATCCCCATTGGTGCCTATCTTCTCTCAGCAGCGACTCGGCGAAGGCCAGCGCCTCGTCTTCCCGCCCTTGGCGCAAAAGCGCCTCGGCCCCGAATTTCTCATGGAACCACATGCGCGTCCTTTTCAGCGCAAGAAGCTGCAGCAGCTCATCATGGCGCCCGGCCTCGAGCAGGCAGGAAAGCGTCAGGGTGGCCGTCGTGACATGGGAGAACCGTTTGTGATCCGACCAGGCTGCAGGGATCAGATCGAGATCGCGGTCGGCATGGTCGTTCATCAGCGCGGGGAAGGCTGCGATTTCGCCGAAACGATCCGCGATCGGCGCGAGATAGTCGACGCCATCATCGAGGATCGCCTCGCGCAGTTGCTCAAGCCATTTGGCGCGGGTCCTCTCATCGGCCAGGGCCTCGATCAGGATCGGCAGCAGATCCTCGAGCGTGCGGTTGACGGCGCCGCCGAGCGCGCCCGACGAGGTGTCGATATGCTCAAAGGCCGGCCAGATGCGCTGGGCCAGCGCGATTACTCCCTCTGCCGCCGTCACAGGATCCTTGCGCGCGACCGATCGGATCTCCGACTTTGCCGATTTCAGCCGCTCGATGGCCTTGGCCGAAGAACGCCAGCTATAAGCGCCCGCGCGCATGCCGGGCTTGAAGGCCCATTTATGGGATGACTTTCTGGCCACGTCCCTCGCGTCTCCAAGCCTCGTCTCTTCAGCCCATCGAAGCGGTCCCACCAGTCCGTTGGCTTATCATGGCCCCTCTTGATTTGGGGACCTATATACTTAACTAGCCACTTTACTCTTGCGAACAATGGCTAGTTAGGTTACAAGGGTGTCATAAGGAGCGACACCCATGTGCAAAGATAAGCCTGAAACCCTGTCCACGTTCGAG